>ERZ859894.886-NODE-886-length-9862-cov-2.629652_pt1 | contig 9862 bp, 8 predicted proteins | sample MGYA00510117_ERZ859894 | MGnify/ENA primary metagenome ERZ859894 (study PRJEB30046, sample SAMN00715164) | human gut metagenome | study: EMG produced TPA metagenomics assembly of the A metagenome-wide association study of gut microbiota in type 2... | reverse complement strand
GCTGCTGGAGGCCGTGAAGATCTACATCCTGGCGCTGCTGCGTCTGGAAGAGATCGACTTCTGAGGTACGGCATGAACGTGCTTGTCATTGACGGGCAGGGCGGGGGACTGGGTCGCCAGCTGGTTGCCGCTCTCAGTGCCCAGTGCCCAGACATCCGGCTGGTAGCCGTGGGCACCAACAGCGTTGCCGCGCAGGCTATGCACAAGGCCGGAGCGCAGCGCGCCGCCACCGGTGAGAATGCCGTGGTGGTGAACTGCCGCAGCGCGGATATCATCGTGGGGCCCATCGGCATCGTGATCGCGGATGCCCTGCTGGGCGAGATCACCCCCGCCATGGCAGCGGCAGTCTGCCAGAGCCCCGCCCGGCGGGTGCTGGTGCCCATCAACCACTGTGAGAACATCGTGGTGGGCGTGCCCGACCAGCCCATCGGCCAGCTGGTGGCGGCAGCGGCACAAAAGGTCAAAGAACTGGTGGCAACTCCTTGTAAATAACAGAAAAGCAGCTGCGTTCCGTGTGTGCGGAGCGCAGCTGCTTTCGTTTTGCAGAAGCTTTGTGCAGTTTTTGCGGATAGTACCGCCATGCCAGCGGCTCCCCTATGAGGAAAGCTGGCACGCAAAGTGGGACCGAGAGGTTCAGCGCTGTTGTTTCTGGATGACCTCGTGGATGCTGGGGGGCACATCCCCCTGTGCGTCCTTTTCCAGCCTGCTGATGCGGCGGTCCAGCTCGGTGAGGCGCTGGGCCATGACATCCGGCAGATCCTGCTGGTCCAGGTCATCGGCGGGGTTGACGGCCTTGTTGTTGATGCGCACCACTTCGGCGGGGACGCCGACGGCGGTGCAGTTGGCAGGCAGGTTCTTGAGCACCACGCTGCCCGCGCCGATGCGGGCGTTGTCGCCGATATATACCGGACCCAGCACCTTGGTGCCTGCGCCGATCAGGACATTGTCGCCCAGGGTGGGGTGGCGCTTGCCGGTGTCCTTGCCGGTGCCGCCCAGCGTCACGCCGTGGTAGATGGTGCAGTTGTCGCCGATCACGGTGGTCTCGCCGAACACGATGCCCATGCCGTGGTCGATGAACAGGCACCTGCCGATCTGAGCACCGGGGTGGATCTCGATGCCGGTTTTGTGGCGGCCGTGCTGGCTGACCCAGCGGGCAAGGAAAAAGTGCCCGTGCTCATACAGCCAGTGGGCAATGCGGTGGTAGACCAGGATATGGAAGCCGGGGTACAGCAGGATGACCTCCAGCACACTGCGTGCGGCGGGGTCCTTGCGCTGGATGTTCCGTGCGTCCTCCAATAAGCTCATGTGGGGAACCCTCCCTTTTGTTCAGCCGCCTCGGTGCGGCTCTCTCTTTTTGACAGATACTATAATAACACATGCAAACTTCAATGTACAGTGCTTTGGTAGGAATTGACGGAGAAAAATCCCCCTCCGCGCAGGGATTATGGGGCGGGAAACGGGTTTTCGGTAGAGTAGCCAAAATTCCGGGAGATACAGCCAAAACCTTTTCACACAGGAATCTTACAGAAAGCATTGACACATTTTGCGTTTCTATGATAAAATATAACGAAAACAAATGCGAAGGAAAAGGAGAAGCGGACGAATGCTGTCAAAAATGAACGCTGAACTGAAAAAGCAGTTTGCAGCCGTTTTTGCGGTGGGTTCCGTGTTTCCTTTTTTCGCTTTTTGAACTTTTCCGTTTGTGGAAAAGTTCTTTTTTTTGCCTGTCCGCGGGCAGCAATGCCCGCATCCGCCCATCCGAAATACGAACAGGGAGGTAAAAGAATATGCTGCTCATCAACGCTGTAAACGCTGCGGGCCGCCCGGTGGAGCTTTTCGTGAAAGACGGAAAGATCGCCGCCGTGGGTCAGGATCTTTCCGCACTGGCCGGGGAGGGGGAGACTATCCTCGATGCCGGCGGGCTGACCGTGCTGCCCGCCTTTGTGGACCTGCACTGCCACTGGCGCACCCCGGGCTTTGAATATAAGGAGGACATTGCCACCGGAAGCATGGCTGCGGCCGCAGGCGGCTACACCTTTGTCAACCTGATGCCCAACACAAAGCCGGTCTGCTCCTCTGCCGCACAGGCAGCCATGGTGGAACAGAAGGCCGCCGAGGTGGGCCTGTGCGATGTGAACCAGACCGTTTCCATCACCGAGAACTTTGACGGCAAGACCATCGACCACCTCAAGACCCTGCCCGCCAGCGTGAAGTTCATCACCGAGGATGGCCACGGTGTGCAGGACAACGCCACCATGGCCCGGGCCTTTGCCATCTGCACCCAGCGGGATATCACTGTGATGAGCCACGCCGAGGATATGGAGATCAGCCCCTGGGATTACCGGCTGGCCGAGGATCTGGAGACCGTGCGCAACTGCTGGCTGAGCGAGTACTACCAGACCAGGCTGCACATGTGCCACGTTTCCACCCGGGGTGCGCTGGAGGCCATCCAGATGGCAAAGCTGCGCGGCGCACCTGTGACCTGTGAGGTGACCCCGCATCACCTGTGGTTCAACAATGAGACCTGCGATTACCGGGTCAACCCGCCCATCCGCACCGCGGATGATGTGCAGGCGCTCATCGATGGCATCCGTTCCGGTGTGGTGGATGCCATTGCCACCGATCACGCTCCCCACTCCGAGGAAGACAAGCTGAAGGGCATGGCCGGTATGGTGGGCAGCGAGACCGCCTTTGGGGTCTGCTACACCAAGCTCTGCAGGGAAGAGGGCCTGCCGCTGGAACTGCTGGTGCACCTGATGAGCACCCGCCCGGCAGAGATCCTGGGCCTTGCCAAGGGCCAGCTGGAGCCCGGCTACGATGCAGACTTCGTGCTGGTGGATCTCGACACCCCCTACACCGTGGACAAAGAAAAGCTGCACTCCAAGAGCCATAACTGCCCCTTTGATGGTGCACAGCTCTACGGCAGGGTCTATGCCACCATCAAGGGCGGCAAGCTGACCTATCAGGCTGAGGAGTAAAAGTCAGAACGTATCACTTCACCTCTTTGCCAAGGGCTCCCCTACTAGGGGAGCTGGCAGCGCGTCAGCGCTGACTGAGAGGTTTAATTCGTAATAAGAGAGTATGGAGGAACCCGACAATGACGAACATGGACAAACTGTACGAAGCTGTTGAGGCCCGCGGCCCGGTGTGTGTGGGCCTGGACACTGATTTCAGCTACCTGCCCGCTGACTTTGTGGACACCACCCTGACCAAGGGAGAGAACATCGTCCGCTTCAACAAGAAGCTCATCGATGCCACCAAGGCTGTGGCTGGCTGCTACAAGGTGCAGATCGCATACTACGAGTCCCTGGGTCTGGAGGGCATGAAGGCCTACGCCGAGACCCTGGCCGCTGTCCGCGAGGCTGGTATCCCTGTCATCGCCGATATCAAGCGCGGCGATATCGCCAAGACCGCCGAGATGTACGCCATGGGCCACTTCACCGGCGACTTTGAGGCCGACTTTGTCACGCTGGCTCCCTACATGGGTCTGGACTCCATCAGCCCCTACCTGCCCTATGCCGAAAAGCAGGGCAAGGGTATGTTCGTCCTCTGCCGCACCTCCAACGGCGGTGCCAAGGACTTTGAGTACGAGAAGCTGGCCGATGGCCGCCACGTCTACGACCTGGTGGGCGACAAGCTGAACGCTCTGGGCAAGGACTACATGGGCGAGCACGGCTACTCCTCCATCGGTCTGGTCATCGGCGGCACCCACATCGAGGAGGCCACCGAGATCCGCGCAAAGTATCAGGACAGCTTCTTCCTCATCCCCGGCTACGGCGCACAGGGCGGCAAGGCCGAGGACATCGCCCAGTATCTGTCGAAGGGCAACGGCGGCGTGGTCAACTCCAGCCGCGGCATCCTGCTGGCCTACAAGAAGCAGCCCGGTGTGGCCTTTGATGAGGCCGCTTACAACGAGTGTGTGAACATGAAGGAGGCCATTGCTCATGCGTGCAGCCTGCTGTGAAGCCACCGTTCTGAGCCATGAGAGCATCCTGCCGGACATCCGGCTCCTGCGTGCCCTCTGGCCTGACCGGGAGCATGCCCCCCACGCCGGGCAGTTCTTTACCCTGCGTGCCTGGGGTGCTGATGAGGCCCCCTTCCTGTCCCGCCCCATCAGCGTGCACAAGTGGGAGCCGGAGACCCAGACCATTGAGTTCCTGTATCAGGTCATCGGCGAGGGTACCCACAAGATTGCCCAGCTGAAGACCGGCGATACCTTCCAGCTGACCGGCCCCATGGGCAACGGCTTTGATATCCCGGCCCTGGCCGAACAATACCATAAGATCACTGTGGTGGGCGGCGGCATTGGCACCGCCCCCATGTATCAGGTCACCCGGGAACTGGCAGCTGCCGGTGTTAAGCCGGACGTGTTCTTCGGCTTCCGGGATACCCCCTACTGCATGGAGGAGTACCGCTCCATCGCAAATGTGGTAAAGGTCTCCACCGATACCGGTGCGGTGGGTTTCCACGGCTTTGTGACCCAGCTGTATGACCCGGCAGATTACGATGCCGTGCTGATCTGCGGCCCCACCGTGATGATGAAAAACGCTGCCCGGATCTGTGCTGAAAAGGGCACCCCCTGCTTCGTGAGCCTGGAAAAGAAGATGGCCTGCGGCATTGGTGCCTGCCTTGGCTGCACCTGCGAGACCAAGGGCGGCGAGGGCAAGAGCGTGTGCAAGAATGGCCCGGTCTTTGATGCAACGGAGGTGTTCTTCTGATGGCTGACCTGAAAACAAACCTGCTGGGCTTTGTGATGAACAGCCCGGTCATCGGCGCTTCCGGCACTGTGGGCTACGGTGTGGAGTACGAAGAACTGGCCGATTTTTCCAAGATCGGCGGCATCTCCGGCAAGGGCCTGACCCTGCACGGCCAGTACGGCAACAAGGGCGAGCGCCTGTGGGAGACCCCCTCCGGCCTCATCAACAGCATCGGCCTGCAGAACCCCGGTGTCCAGCACTTCATTGATGTGGAGCTGGGCGAGATGCTGGAACTCAAGCAGAAGTACGGCACGGTGGCCATTGCCAACCTCGGCGGCCACAGCGAGGAAGAGTACGTCGAGGGCGCAGCCATGCTGAGCGAGAGCGGCGTGGACATCGTGGAGCTGAACATCTCCTGCCCCAACGTCAAGGTGGGCGGCATGGCCTACGGCGTGAAGGCCGAGGCCGCCGGTGAGGTGGTGCGGATGGTCCGCGCGGCCTGCAAAAAGCCCCTGATGGTCAAGCTGAGTCCCCAGGCAGAGAACATCCCCGAGATGTGCAAGGCTGTGGAGGCCGCCGGTGCGGACGCCATCAGCCTGACCAACACCTTCCAGGCCTGCGCCATCGATCTGGAAAAGCGCCGCCCGGTGTTCAACAACATCTTTGCGGGCCTGTCCGGCCCGGCGGTGCGCCCCATCGCCCTGCGCATGGTTTGGCAGGCAGTGGGGGCTGTAAACATCCCGGTGGTGGGTCTGGGCGGCATTGCCACCGGCCGTGACGCACTGGAATTCATCATGGCAGGTGCCACGGCGGTACAGGTGGGCGCGGCAAACTTCGCCAACCCCCGCGCCATGGAGACCATTGCCGACGAGATGGCACAGTGGATGGATGCCCACGGCGTGAAAACGCTGGAGGAGATCTGCGGCTGCGCACGAAATGCTGAATAATCGAACTGATATACCAGAATAACCACGGCTTATGCGTATAAAGCGAAAATTTGCGCATAAATTTGCAATTGCTGCAAAAGCGTGGTACAATACCGTTCAAAAGATATTTTTCATAAAAAAGAGAGGGAGAACTACAATGAGTGAAGCACTTGAAATTCTGAAGAGCTGTGACGCATTTCTGGAAGGCCACTTCCTGCTGTCTTCTGGCCGTCATTCCAGCGCATACTGCCAGATGGCATATCTGCAGCAGTACCCCGACCGCTGTGCCGAGGCCATGAAGGCTGTGGCCGATAAGATCCGTGAGATGGACGTGGACGTCATCGTCGGACCTGCCATGGGCGGCATCGTCTACGCCTACGAGCTGGCCCGCCAGACCGGCAAGCGCGCCATCTTCACCGAGCGCGTGGACAATGTGATGACCCTGAAGCGCTTTGCCATCCAGCCGGGTGAGAAGTGCATCATTGCTGAGGACGTTGTTACCACCGGCATCTCCTCTCTGGAGACCAAGCGCGTGATCGAAGAGGCCGGCGGCATCTGCCTGGGCATCACCTGCGTGGTGGACCGCACCAAGCCCGAGGCTCCGTCTCCCATCCCCATCGTGGCCAGCGCTCTCAAGCTGGACCTGCCCAACTACGCCCCCGAGGAGTGCCCCATCTGCAAGGAGGGCAAGCTGCCCCTGGTTCACCTGGGCAGCCGCAAGATGAAGCAGGAAGCCAAGCAGACCCTGTAACTTGACAACAACCGTGTTGAAACAAGGAGTACCTATGAACGCTTATCTTCTTTTGGCAAACGGCATGGTCTTTGCAGGCCAGTCAGTGGGCGCTGAGGGCGTTACCGTGGGCGAGGTCGTCTTTGCCACCGGTATGGTGGGCTTTGAAGAGACCCTGACCGACCCCAGCTACTATGGCCAGATCATCACCCAGACCTATCCCCTCATCGGCAACTACGGCATGAACAAGGACGATATGGAGTCGGACCGCATCTGGGCCAAGGGCTACATTGTGCGCGAGGCCTGCACCACCCCCTCCAACTGGCGCTGTGAGGAGACGCTGGACAGCTTTTTGAAGAAAAACAATACCATCGGCATCGAGGGCATCGACACCCGCCACCTGACCCGCATCATCCGGGAGAGCGGTGTGATGAACGGTGCCATCCTGACCACATTTGACCCCGCTGATCCTGCCAACAAGGCCGAGACGGAGAAGCTGCTGGAGACCATCCGCGCCTATGCCGTGACGGATGCCGTCAAGAGCGTGACCTGCGAGAAGCCCGAGGTCTTTAACGAGAAGGGCGAGACCCACATTGTGCTGATGCACTACGGCTGCAAGCGCAATATCGTGCGCTGCCTGGTCAAGCGCGGCTGCAAGGTAACGGTGATGCCCGCCTTTGCCACCGCTGAGGAAGTGGCTGCCCTGAACCCGGACGGCATCATGCTGTCCAACGGTCCCGGCGACCCCGCCGAGCCGGTGGAGGTCATTGAGAACCTGAAGCAGATCTTTGCGCTGGGCATCCCCACCTTCGGCATCTGCCTGGGCCACCAGCTGAGCGCTCTGGCCGCCGGTGCCAAGACCATGAAGCTGAAGTATGGCCACCGCGGTGCCAACCAGCCTGTCACTGATTTTGAGTCGGGCCGCACCTTCATCACCAGCCAGAACCACGGCTATGCGGTCGTGGGCGAGGAGCTGCCCGCCGAGATGGGCGAGGTGGCACAGGTGAACGCCAACGACGGCACCTGCGAGGGCATCAAGTACAAGAAGTGGAACTGCTTCACCGTCCAGTTCCACCCCGAAGCCAACGGCGGCCCCAAGGACACCGAGTTCCTGTTCGACCGCTTCCTGAACAACGTCAAAGCAGCAAAAAAGGAGGTGCGCTGAAATGCCCAAGGACCCCAGAATCAAAAAGGTGCTGGTCATCGGCTCCGGCCCCATCATCATCGGTCAGGCTGCTGAATTCGACTACTCCGGCACCCAGGCGTGCCGCGCCCTGAAAGCAGAGGGCATCGAGACCGTTCTGCTCAACTCCAACCCCGCTACCATCATGACCGACCCCGACGTGGCCGACCATGTTTATATCGAGCCCATGACCCTCGAGGTCGTGGAGCGCATCCTCGACATCGAGAAGCCCGACTCCGTGCTGCCCAACCTGGGCGGCCAGATGGGCCTGAACCTCTCCATGGAGCTGGCCCGTTCCGGCTATCTGGACCGCACCGGCATCCGCCTGCTGGCCTGCAAGCCCGAGACCATCGACCGCGCCGAGGACCGCGAGCTGTTCAAGGAGACGATGGAGAAGCTGCATCAGCCCATCATCCCCTCCGAGGTCGTGGAGACGCTGGAAGACGCTCTGGCCTGCGCCGACCGCATCGGCTACCCGGTCATCGTCCGCCCCGCCTTCACCATGGGCGGCACCGGCGGCGGCATCTGCGAGAACAAGGCAAAGCTCATCGAGATCGGCACCAACGGCCTCCGTCTTTCTCCCATCCATCAGATCCTGGTGGAAAAGTGCATCGCCGGTTGGAAAGAGATCGAGTACGAGGTCATGCGTGACCACAAGGGCAATGTGATCACCGTCTGCAACATGGAGAACCTGGACCCCGTCGGTATCCACACCGGCGATTCCGTGGTCGTGGCTCCCTCCCAGACCCTGACCGACCACGAGTACCAGATGCTGCGCACCGCCGCCCTGGACATCATCACCGAGCTGGGCATCGAGGGCGGCTGCAACTGCCAGTTTGCCCTGAAGCCCGACAGCTTCGACTACGCGGTCATCGAGGTCAACCCCCGTGTGTCCCGTTCTTCCGCTCTGGCCTCCAAGGCCACTGGTTACCCCATTGCCAAGGTGGCCACCAAGATCGCCATCGGCTATACGCTGGACGAGATCACCAATGATGTCACCGGCAAGACCTGCGCCTGCTTTGAGCCTGCGCTGGACTACATCGTGGTCAAGTATCCGAAGTGGCCCTTTGATAAGTTCGTCTACGCCGACAAGTCTCTGGGCACCCAGATGATGGCCACCGGCGAGGTGATGAGCATCGGCAACAGCTTCGAAGCCGCCATGATGAAGGCAGTTTCCTCCATTGAGCTGGGTATGGACACCCTGACTCACAAGCCCTTTGAGGAGCTGACCGATGACGAGATCGTGGCCCACCTGCATGTGCAGGATGCGGAGCGCGTGTTCTGTGTCTACGAGGCCCTCAAACGCGGCATCGACCACGAGACCATCTGGAAGATCACCAAGATCGACTGGTGGTTCCTGGATAAGATGCAGCACCTGGCTGACCTGGAAAAGGGTCTGGCAAAGTGCAACGGTGTTCTGAGCCTGGAGCAGTATCAGACCGCCAAGAAGTATGGTTTCCAGGATAAGACCATCAAGCGTCTGGCACAGGTGGAAGCTCTGCCTGTGGAGAACTACCGCGCCGGTTTCAAGATGGTCGATACCTGTGCTGCTGAGTTCTCGGCCAACACCCCGTACTTCTACTCCACCTACGACGGCGACAACGAGGCCGCCGAGTTTATTGCTGCCAGAGAGGCAGAGGCTGCTGCAAACGGCCAGCCCAAGAAGAAAAAGGTGCTGGTCTTTGGTTCCGGCCCCATCCGCATCGGTCAGGGCATCGAGTTCGACTACTGCTCTGTCCACTGTGTCTGGACCCTGAAGAACCACGGCTGCGAGGCCATCCTCGTCAACAACAACCCCGAGACCGTCTCCACCGACTTTGACACCGGCGACCGTCTGTACTTCGACCCCCTGAACCCGGAGAGTGTGGACAACATCATCGCCACCGAAAAGCCCGATGCCTGCGTTGTCCAGTTCGGCGGCCAGACTGCCATCAAGCTGGCAAAGCACATGGATGAGATCGGCCTGCCCATCCTGGGCACCCCGGCGGATGCCATTGACGAAGCAGAGGACCGTGAGCGCTTTGACGAACTGCTGGAGCGCTGCAACATCCCCCGCGCGCCCGGCCGCACCGTGTTCAATCTGGAGGAGGCTCTGGCTGCCGCCGATGAGATCGGCCTGCCTGTCCTGATGCGTCCCTCCTACGTTCTGGGCGGTCAGAACATGATCGTGGCCTACACCAAGGCCGATGTCATCGAGTACATGGGCGTTATCACCGAGCACGTGGACATGGATCACCCTGTCCTGCTGGATAAGTATATCATGGGTACCGAGTGTGAGGTCGATGCCATCTGTGATGGCGAGAACTTCCTCATCCCCGGCATCATG
>ERZ859894.879-NODE-879-length-9942-cov-2.258420_pt1 | contig 9942 bp, 7 predicted proteins | sample MGYA00510117_ERZ859894 | MGnify/ENA primary metagenome ERZ859894 (study PRJEB30046, sample SAMN00715164) | human gut metagenome | study: EMG produced TPA metagenomics assembly of the A metagenome-wide association study of gut microbiota in type 2... | reverse complement strand
TTTGAGAACTGTAACGCATCAACAGTTCTGAACTACGAACTGCCGATTCTAAAGAGGTAATCTGCTGCTTATTCAGATTATGACGTTTACGTGCCGTTTGCCATTGTAACAAAGCATCATTTACCTCTGTACCTGCATCAAGTAAACTTTGCTTGAACGAAAGCAATGCTTCTTCTTGCTGAGCTTTGGCAACCTTTAAATTGGCAATATTCTGCCCCCGGTTAAAAAGAGGTTGTACTAATGAGCCTATGGCTGAAAATAGCCACTGCCCGGGATTAGAGATAACAGTTCCTGCGGCATTTGTCCATCCGGCAGAACCACTCAATGTAATTGAAGGATAAAATGCCGAATGTGCTTGATTAGTAACATAAAACGCAGCAGCTAAAGCGGCCTCGCTTTGACGCACATCGGGACGACGGTGCAATAATTGCAAAGGAATGCCTACTGACGTGCTGAAAGTGTATCCGGGAATTTTTGTTGTTTTAAAGTCGAACGGGATATTGTCTCCGGAGTCGAACCTAACAACGCACAAAGAGCATTCTCCGTCTCTGTAATCTGACGTTCTATCGAAAGCAAGGAGGCGTCCACAGAAAGTTTACTCGCCTCGGTCTGAGCAACAGCCATATCAGTCGTTTGTCCGGCCTTTTTCAACGCCTTCATCACACGCAAGTTCTCGCTCCAATTTTCAGCAGTACGTCTACTGATTTCAAGCTGCTCATCAAGCATCAACAACGTATAATAACTATTGGCAATAGTAGCGACCAACTGAGTCTGTACAGCCTGACGATAAGCCTCGCTCTGTTCTAATACGGCTTTTGCCTCTCTTTTGGCATTCGTCACACGACCGAAGATATCGATTTCCCAATCTGCAGAAACAGCCAAATTATAGCTTTTAGTGAGTTTAGACTTTTCCGCTTTATTCAATGTACCTTGCGGTGATAACGATATCGAAGGTAAATAAGAAAGTCGAGAAGTCATAAGCAAAGCTTCTGCCTCCTTCACTTTCAATCGGGCAATGTTCAAATCGGTATTATTCTTTAATCCGGTGTCGATAAGCTGCTGTAACTGCGAATCTGTAAAAATTTCTCTCCACGAAAGGGCAGCTATCGAAGCTGTATCCGTTTGTTCCTGAGTATGACGAAAAAGACTGTCTGTAACAGTTTTCATGTCAGGTTGTTTATACTTCCGATATATCGAACATCCGCTCGTTCCTATGATCAAGGATATACATATTATTATTTTTTTCATACGAATCTTCTTTTCAATTAGTTCTCCTCCTCCAATTTCGATACTTTACGCTGAGGCATAATTTTCTCTTGCAGATATTGGAACACGATAAACAAAACCGGTACGATAAACAACAAGGCTATAGTACCGATCAACATACCGCCGACTGTCCCGACACCGATAGAAATATTCCCGTTTGCTCCTACTCCCGAAGCAAACATTAACGGCAACATACCGAAGATCATCGTCAATGAGGTCATTAAAATGGGTCGCAAACGCACTTCTGCTGCAGACACCGCAGCTTGTGTAATGCTCATCCCTTGATGACGTCGTTCCGAAGCATATTCTGTCAACAAAATAGCTGTTTTTGCCAACAAACCGATCAGCATGATCAAACCTGTCTGCAAATAGATATTATTTTCCAAACCGAACATTTTGGCAAAAAGGAAACTTCCTGTCAATCCGAACGGTACTGATAGAATAACCGCCAAAGGAATAAACAAACTTTCGTAAAGAGCACACAGAATCAAATAAATAAATACTACACAAATGACAAACACCAATACAGTCGTATTTCCTGTTGAAGATTCTTCTCGTGACATTCCGCCAAACTCGAAACCATAACCGGCAGGTAATGTTTCTTCGGCAACTTCACGTACCGCCTGAATAGCTTGTCCGGAACTATAACCGGTAGCAGGCGCTCCATTGACGGATATAGCGGAAAAAAGATTAAAACGGGTTAAAGTCTCAGAGCCATATACCCGAGTTAACGTCAAATACTGGCTAATAGGGGACATCTCTCCATCTGAATTACGAACGAACATATTATTCAACGCTTCTGTATCTAACCGAAACTCAGGAGATGCCTGCACCATTACACGATAAAGTTTTGAAAAACGGTTCATATTCGAGGCATAATTACCACCGATATATCCCGATAAGGTACTTAACACATCTGATGGCGATACTCCGTTGCGCTTACAGCGAGCAGCATCGACCTCGACCATATACTGAGGGAATTTGGTATCAAACGAGGTCGTTGCACGTCCGATCTCCGGTCGTGCATTCAGTTTCTCAATCATTTGCCTCGTGTATTTCAGCAAATCTTCTACAGAACCGCCTTTTTGATCTTGTACATAAATTTCAAAACCACTACTCACTCCATATCCCGGAATCATGGGTTGGGCAAAAGCCATGATCTGAGCCGAGGATATATCATCTGTACGCCGGTATATCTCATCAATAACGGCATTTATTTCATCCTCTTTTTCCTGACGCTCATCCCACTGTTTCAGACGGACAATAAACATACCGTTAGACGATCCTTGTCCACTGATCATTCCGTTACCCGTCACTTTAGAAAACATTCGTATTTGCGGAATATCACTAATACGTCTATCCACTTCATCCATAATAACTTTTGTCTCTTCCAAAGTATTTCCCGGTGAAGTTCGCACATCAACAAATATAGTCCCCATATCTTCCTGCGGAACAAGTCCGGTTTTAGTCGTTTTCATCAAAATAAACAAGCCGCCAAAAGCTACCAGCAGTAAAACTAAAGCCAACCATTTCCGTTTCAGCATAAAGAAAACTCCCGTTTTATATTTCTGTACCAAACGGTGAAAAGCACTGTCGAATGCAATATGAAAACGAGAGGAGAAACTCATTTTCTTTCCATCGGCTGCAACTTCGTGAGGAGTCATAATCAAAGCACAAAGAGCAGGACTTAACGTCAAGGCATTGACCAAAGAGATTGCTACGGCAACAGCCATTGTCAAACCGAATTGCGTGTAGAACGTACCGGTCGTTCCTCCCATAAAACTGACAGGAATAAAGACTGCCATAAAGACAAATGTCGTCGTTACCAATGCAGAAGTGATCCCCCCCATCGCATCGACCGTAGCCCGGTATGAAGATTTATACCCTTCATCGAATTTTGCCTGAACAGCTTCTACGACAACGATAGCATCATCCACCACAGTACCGATTACCAATACCAATGCAAACAAGGTCAACATATTCAAGCTAAAACCTGCCACATATAAAAAAGCGAATGTACCCACTAAAGAAACAACTATCGAGATTGCCGGAATAAAAGTAGAACGCATGCTTTGCAAAAACACATACACCACCAAAATCACCAGTAAAATAGCTTCAACAAGCGTTTTTATCACATTTTGAATAGAAGCATCCAAAAAATCTTTAGAACTCATCAAGTCCACCAACTCCATACCTTTAGGCAAAGTTTTCGAAATTTCTGCTGCTACTTTGTCTATTTCTTCTATAATTTCATTAGCATTCGACCCGGATGTTTGTGCAATCATACAGTTAGATCCGGGATGTCCGTTTACTTCTCCTATATAGGTATAAGAGCTAGAACCCAATTCTATACGCGCCACGTCTTTCAAACGAAGGACTTCTCCGCTTTCTAAAGAACGAATTACCAAATTTTCATAATCTTTTTCTTCTTCATAACGTCCCCGGTATTTCAGGACATATTGGAATGTGTTTTCAGATTCCGCACCAAGTGTTCCGGTAGGAGCTTCTAAATTCTGCTCATCAAGTACGGCAGCAATATCCGACGGCATCAAGTTATATTTAGCCATTTTACCGGGATCAAGCCAAATGCGCAAAGAATAATCCGCTCCCATTACATTAACCTCACCTACTCCAGCAATACGAGAAAGACGCGGTTCGATATTAATCTTCAAATAATTATTAAGAAAGCTCTCATCAAACGAATTATCCGGACTATAAAGGGCCAATGCTTTGATATTACTTGTCTGACGCTTACGTACAGTAATACCGCTTTTCGTTACTTCTGCAGGTAATAATCCCTGCGCCGTTGCAATACGATTCTGGACATTGACTGTCGCCATATCGGGATCGGTACCTTGACGGAAATAAATAGTAATTCGTGCCGAACCGGTATTGGTTGCAGTAGAGGTCATATACATCATATTTTCCACTCCGTTCAATGCCTCCTCAAGAGGAACAACGACACTCTTTTGCACAGTCTCGGCATTTGCTCCTGTATAAGTAGCAGAAACACTGACGGTAGGAGGTGCGATTTCAGGGAATTGTTCGATAGGGAGCTGCGAAAGTCCTATCAATCCAACAATCAAAATAACAACCGAAATAACAACCGATAAAATAGGCCGGTCAATAAATGTTCTGATTTTCATAATGCAGATTATTCATTAGTGGAAGTATGAGAATCGATTACTGTTCCTTCACGCACAAGACCTGCACCTTCGGCAATAATAACATCACCGGGGGCGAGTCCCGCCTCGACAATATATTCCGTACCGTTATTCAGTCGGAACACTTCAATCGGTGCAGACTTCGCCTTACCGTCAACTACTTTATAGACAAAAATGCGATTTTGCAATTCATAAGTCGCAGTTTGAGGAATAACAATTACACTGTCTCGATGAGTAGGAACGATCACTTTTCCGCTACCACCATTGCGTAACAACTTATCCGGATTTTTAAATGAAGCACGAAGACTTACTGCACCTGTCCCGCTATCAACGGTTCCGCTAATAGCATCAATTTTACCGGAATATTGATAAACTTTACCATTACTGAGCATCAATTCTACGTCAGGCATTTGCTCCATTGTTTTCTGCAACGAACCATATTGTTGCACAAGATCCAGAATTTGATTCTCGTCCATCGAGAAATAAGCAAAGACTTCGTTATCGTCAGAAACCGTGACTAACGGTTCTGAAATATTACTATCGACAAGAGCTCCTACACGATAAGGAATCATACTGGCGGCTCCATCTACCGGACTTTTTACTTCTGTATAAGAAAGATTATTACGTGCATTTATCTCCTCGGCACGAGCCAAAGCAAGTGCAGCTTGAGCTTCGGCAAGAGCATTACGGGCAGTTTGCAAATCGAATTCAGAAACCACATTCTCCCGAAACAGTTCCTCTTTACTTTCAGCAGTAAGTTTTGCTGTCGCAAGTTTAGATTCGGCACTCTTCACATTAGCCATAGCCGTCTCAAGCGCAGCTTTATACGGAACTTGATCGATAACAAAAAGAACTTGTCCCCTATGTACGACATCCCCTTCATTCATACAAATTTTCGTGATTATACCGCTTACCTGCGGACGTATCTCCACATATTGCCGCCCTCGAAGCGTAGCGGTATAATCTCTCTTAAGCGTTTGATTACTGAATCCAACATTCAAAGTTTTATACTTAGCAGATGTTTGTTCCTGAGGCTGAGATCCGCACGAATAGAGCAGTATAAGCCCCGATAAAATAGGAATAATGAGGTATTTCATTGGGTATAGTTGATTAATTATTACATTACATAATGAGATACAAAACAAGTAATGGCAAAAATAAAAGGATTTTGCTACATATTATAAAAGTGTTGATTAACGACAGGAATGTGTTGATTAACGACAATAAGTAATTTTTGAGGTATAGCATCTAATATTTATCTTTGTGATAAAGATTTGATATTTTACGAATATATTATAATACCCTGATGCTATTTAAAAATCTCAAAGGTAAAGGCAAGGAAACTGCATATTATACATTTATACGGTATCCTCAAATAATACACTATGTCGATTTACTTTTCTGCTTGGTTATCTTGCCATTGATTATCTTATTAGTTCCGGTCGACAAATGGATCAAAACCCAACCTGTTTTTGTCGGAACTTTGGTTTTATATTTATACTTACTTTATTTTACTTATAGAAAAGCTAATATTCCCTCGCTCTTTTTAAAAAGAAAATATTTACATATCATTATCCTGATCATCATATTGACACTAATTACAGAACTATTAACACATTTCCCCATATCCGATAAATTCGGGTCTAAATTACCCATAGATTTTCGCCGTCACTTACACGCCCAAACCATATGGTTTTTCTTCTTGATCGTATCCGGATTTAGTTTAGCCATTGAAGTAACCTTCGAACTATTCCGCCAAATGTTACAAAAACAAGAAATTGAAGCAGAAAAAAACAAAGCCGAGTTAGCGATGTATAAAGCTCAGATAAATCCGCATTTTCTATTTAATACGCTCAATACGCTTTATGGTTTGGTCATCACTAAATCAGATCTGACAGAATCTGCATTTGTAAAATTTTCGAACATTCTTAAATACATGTACGATAATACTTCAATAGAAAAAATAGACATAAATAACGAAATCGAATATATCCGGCAATATGTAGAATTACAAAAACTCAGACTAAATCACCATACAAAAGTCATTTTTGAAAGCCGTACAGATGAAGAACACGTTCTTATCCCTCCTATGATACTGATTACATTTGTCGAAAATGCTTTTAAATACGGGACGTCGTCTTCTGAAGATTGTACCATACTTATACGAATTATAGTCGAAGATGGTGTTTTGCTTTTCAAGACTCGTAACTCTATCATGAAAGAAAAAAAAGAAGGTAAATCATCTATCGGCATCGAAAACTGTAGAAAACGCTTGCAAATGCTCTATCCCGGACTCTTCACCCTTGTCACCGAAAAAGATGATAACAAGCAGGAGTTCTTGGTTAAATTAACGATACAATTATCTCGAATATGAAGCAAATCAACTGCATAGCTATCGATGATGAACCGATCGCACTACTGGTAATCAAACAATTTTGCGAAAGGAAAGGGAACATTGAGTTAAAAACTTTCTGTGAGCCTCGTATAGGATTAGAAGAAATAAAAAAAGACAAACCTGACATCGTATTTCTCGATATAGAGATGAACGGTCTTAACGGATTGGAAATCGCAAAAAAGCTACCTCATAACTGTTGTTTGATATTTACTACGGCTCATGCTCAATATGCTCTTGACGGCTTTAATCTCGATGCGGTAGATTTCCTGCATAAACCGATAGCTTACGAGCGTTTCGACAGGGCAATTGAAAAAGCTATACGAAATATTTCGGGATGGAACAACAAAAATGATCAAGAGACAATCGTTGTCAAGCAGGAATATAACAACATAAATATATTGCTATCTGATATTTTCTATATCGAGGCTTTAGAAAATTATTGTAAAATACACAGAATAAACGGCAATAGCGTAATATCACGGCTCAACATCAAAAGCATTCATAAAATGTTACCACAAAACACTTTTTTAAGAGTACACCGTTCATTCCTCATACCCATAAACCGCATACAAAGATTTTCTAAACAAGAAATATGGCTAAGAGGTTTATCAAGGCCTATACCGGTAGGAAGGCGTTATGCAAAAGAAATATATGATTTTTTGACCGATAACAGACAACTGTAATAAATATCGATTATCAAAAGCCATATATTAAATTTGAAGAGGCTGAACTCTACAAACACTCCCAAACAAGATCAAAAAACGAGCTATCAGGCAACACAATCTTCTCTTTTCAATATTTTTACAATGTCACAAAAAAGTTTCCGATCTTTTTAAATAATGCCAAAATGAATTAACGCATTTCGAATGCCATCATTATCAACCGTATCTGTTACATAGTCGGACACCGCTCGTATAGACTCGGCAGCCCCACCCATAGCTATCCCTATACCGGCTTCCCGAAGCATTGAAATATCATTTCCCCCATCTCCAAAAGCCATTGTATGCGAAATATCGAAATCATAATAAGAAGCGAATTCTCTAATACCAGATGCTTTATCAACGCCTTTCACATTTATATCTGCAAAAATCGGATGCCACCTGGAAGCGGAAAGGTTCGGAAGTTGAGCCATAACTTCTTTTTCTGTCTCCTCATCACAATAAAAACATAACTGACAACATTTACCTTCGATAAACTCCTTTTCTATATCGATGACCGGCGGAACAGGATGATCTACCAATCTCGCCAATTCTATAACGATAGGGTTCAACTCATTGACAAAAATCCCGTTATCCGTTTCAACGGCTATCGGAAACCCAAATTGTCGAGAAAGAGCATAAGCTTTCTGAAAATCTTTATCAGAAATTTGTTTTTTAGACACGGAAGTACCGTCTCTCAAGACGCAATCCGAACCATTAAGGGCTATTACGGCATCAAAAGGGACTTCTTCTATTTCATGCAAATCACTTGCAGCTCGTCCTGTTGCGATAATAATTTTACACCCCGAATTATGGACTTGCCGTAACGCATCTATTGCCGACTGAGGCACACGATGAGTATCAAAACTTACCAACGTACCGTCAACATCTAAAAATATCGCCCTTATCATATTCAAGAAATTATATTATAAGAAGTTTACAACTCTATTAGTTTATTATCGATAACTTGTAAAGGCCCAATAACTACTCATATCAAATTTACTGCAACATCATTATGGCTGACTTGCAAAATTATAATAATTGTTTTCAGATCTTGAAAGCAGAATAGCAATTTTTTACTTCCGCAAATAAAAAAGATAAAAAAATCGTCAACAATTTCAATAAAAAATAAACCCGCCTATTATTCAATTGATAATAAGCGGGTTATAAATATCCATGTTGTCCTGGAAGGATTCGAACCCTCACAAGCGGAACCAGAATCCGATGTGCTACCGTTACACCACAGGACAATTTTTTATTGCGCTGCAAAGGTGCGAATTTATTTCTCTATTACAAAACCATACCGATACTTTTTACTTTCGATTAAGTTTTTTTTACAAGGATGTTTCTTCTTTAGGCAAAGCTGACTCTACTGCTTCGTATGATTTTTTCATAAGCGTTTCAATATCATGTCCTGAAACAGGGTCAGGGAATAGGGGTTTATGAATAGTCAAAACCATTTTTCCCGGTTTTATCAAATATGACGAACGAGGCAACACAGAAAAAGATCCGTCAATCGTTAAAGGTACTACGGGCAAATTCAAATCAATAGCCAACTGATAAGCCCCCTTTTTAAAGCGCTGAAGTTTCCCGTTCCATGTACGTGATCCTTCAGGAAAGACAACTAAAGACATGCCGTGTTTCAACGTCTGTTCTGCCATATCCAATGTTTCCCGAATGCTTTTAGGCCCGGAACGATCCACAAATATATGTCCGGCTGCAGCACAAGCTTTTCCGACAAATGGTATACGCCTGAGGCTTTTTTTCATCATCCATTTAAAATTATGTCCTAAGAAGCCATAAATTAAGAAAATGTCATACGCACCCTGATGATTTGCTACAAAAACATAAGAAGTTTTCTTATCGATATTTTCCCGACCTTTTACTTTAACTCGCACAAACGAGATCCAACAAAAAAGCTGAGACCAAATGCGCCCCGGATAGTATCCCCAAACTTTACTGTCTCCGATAAAACAGCCGACAATCGTCACTAATGCTGTTATTATAGTCAATACTAATAAAATAGGAAATGCAATAAGCCACTGGTAAAAAAAGAATAGTATTCTTAACATAAAATACACTACGGTTAATTACAAACTCTTTCTAATCAATATATAAAGACAAAGGTAGCTGTTAAGTTTTAGAAATACAACAGCTTTTCAGGATTCTTGCTGTTCGAGAATCATTAAGAAAGTTTTCAAACCAATATTCCTTATCAGGAATAAAAACTCTCTCTAAAAAGAAAAAAGGTTCTGCAAATTAGTTTGCAGAACCTTTTTAGTGTCCGAGATGAGATTCGAACTCACACGATCCAATGATCACTACCCCCTCAAAGTAGCGTGTCTACCAATTTCACCACCTGGGCATTGCTCTCCCGAATCAACTTTCGGGAGTGCAAATATAGGCACTATTTTGCGAT
>ERZ859894.872-NODE-872-length-10005-cov-5.175578_pt1 | contig 10005 bp, 8 predicted proteins | sample MGYA00510117_ERZ859894 | MGnify/ENA primary metagenome ERZ859894 (study PRJEB30046, sample SAMN00715164) | human gut metagenome | study: EMG produced TPA metagenomics assembly of the A metagenome-wide association study of gut microbiota in type 2... | reverse complement strand
GAACGAAAATGGGAGTGGAACGATCTTTTACCAAGGCTGTACAGACTTCGGTACACGCTTTCCTGTTCCAAGAGTGTATACATCTGCACCAACCAGATTTGCTAAAGCTGGTGACATCCTTATGAGTGTCCGCGCTCCGGTGGGTACGCTCAATATTGCTATGGAGGATTGCTGCATTGGCCGTGGCCTTGCTGCACTAAACAGCAAATTTGGGTCTCAGCTTCACTTGCTGTATACCCTTTCAGGATTTAAGCAACTTTTTGATGTGATGGATGGCAATGGAACCACCTTTGGTTCTATTACAAAAGATACTCTCTTTGAGATGAAGGTAGTTATCCCCAGAAGAGACCAGATAAAATCTTTCGAGGAAATGGTGCAACCGATTGAGAAGGTCATCGACCTGCTGGAGAGCGGCGAAAACGACATTGAAGTAGTGCAGGAAACGCTGGACGAAGCGGTCTGCGGCATCAATGATCTCCAGGAGGAGTTTGACGAGAACGACAGCGAGATCGAAACGGTGGCACGGGAATGTATCGCGGCAACCGTGGCCTACATTCTGGAGTGGTTTGGCATCCCCATTGACACCGAGGAGGCCATCCGGGAACGGGACTGGTGAACCCTATGGCAGAAAAAGAACTGGCCCTTTGTGATGAGTGCGGAAGCCTGTTTTTCAAAGGCTCCTCACAGATGATGGGGCTGTGCCCGGAATGTGCCCATGTTCTCTATGGCTACCCGAATTGTGACCATCATTTCCAGAATGGCCGATGTGTGAACTGCTACTGGGACGGCTCTAAGAGCGCGTATATCAAAAAACAGAACCAACAGGAGGAAACTGATATGCCTACAACTGAATGGCTGAACAAATACGAAGCAATCAAGGATAAATTGACCTGTAAAGATGACTTGGAGGCCCATTTCACAGAGAAAGTGATTGGGAACATGGCGGTGGATGTGCTGGACATCGGCACCGTCCATTTCCCCACCGGGCAGATTTTCGCCTGTGATCCGCTGGTGGAACTGGAGGACACTCTGCCGTTCCTTCAAACGATCCCCGCCGGAACTTATCCCGTAAAAATCTGCGTGGTGCCCAGCGAACAATACGGCGACCGCTATGCCTGCGTCAAGGTGGAGGTTTCTCAGGAAAAGCCTGTCCGCTATGAGCTGGGCATGGTGGGCAACGAGGATCTGGACGAGGAACTGGGAGAGGACGAGTATTTTGGCTTTGGCGTAGACGCCGGGATGGGCTGTGTCGCGGACATCCAGACCCAGGCGGCCTTCAAGGCATACTGGGCCAAGCGTTTAGAAGAAGACCCGGACATCGACCCCTACAACGACCTGTTCTGCGATCTTCTGGAAGAAAACGCCAAAGCCTACCCCAAATATCAGGGGGACTGCGGCGACTGGCTCAACTGGACAGTGCCGGGCACGGACTGCAACCTGCCCATCTTTGCCTCCGGCTGGGGGGATGGTTACTATCCTGTCTACTTCGGGTATGACGCCAAGGGCAAAATCTGCGCCGTGTATGTGCGGTTCATTGACATTGAAGCCAGTTATCGAGAGCAGGATTAAAAATGTGACAGAACAAAGGAGAACACTATGAAAGACCTTTGCCAATACGGAAACCGGCCGGAGGACGAATGGGAAATCTTGCCCTGGATACCTGACCCGCGTCCGCCCTTCAAAATCTGGGTGAAGCCGGAGCAGATTGCGCCATTCTTTCTCATTCCCCACCACCCCTATGCGCTCTCCCTTCTGCTGAAAATCAACAATGGATTCCGGACGGAAGTATTCCGTCGGCTGGGACTGACTGGAAGCAGCGGAGACTGGGAGCGGCTGGTCCGGGGCGTGATCCAGGAGTTCGAGGAAAATAACAGCGGCGTGGATCTGTTTCACTTCGACTCCGACGAAGATGTGTTCTGCGTATACTCCCAATACATCGATGACCTGATGCTGTTGTCCAAAATGATCCGAGCGGCCTGTGACAATGAAAAAACGATGCGGACTTATCTGGGCAAAGGAGAGGTGGAACATGAGAAATAAGGAGCAGGAGTTCGTATGGCAAAAAGTAATAGAAGCCTGCATGGAGAATGTGAAACACCACTTCGATGACATCCAGCAGGCCATTGAGTTTGGCTGCTACATCCAGCCGGACAACTACTTTGTGTCCTACATCTTTGCCACCGATGCGCAATTAGAGACGGCGCGGCGGAGCGGACTGACGGAACAGATCAATTCCTATCACAGAGGGCAGCTGATAAAGCATCATTACCCCATTGAGGGAATCAAGGACTGCACCTTTGCCTCCCAGGAGGAATGTGACCGGGAATTTGGCGGGAATTGGTATTATTATTTCAAATGATACGATGAGGGAATCGAGATGATCGAGTACATCAAACTTTTTTGGGAGGGCGCACCGGAGGGAGAACCATTGGTGATCCTCTATGAAGTGGATACCGGAAATGAGCGGCTGGCCCTCCGCTCCATTGACATCTTTAGGGACGGCCGCACCCGCAACATACCCGACCTTTACGATGGAGCTATTGAAATCACGCCCGTCCCCACTGTGGAGGAACTGAACGCCCATGTCTGGGGCGAGGAATTCCACGCCTGCGTCATAGAGAAAGCGGAATTTGAGGCCATCTGGGAAAGCCACACCTATGATGGAGCGTTAAAGTAGCCAGGAGGAGACACTATGAACAAACCTATAAAAGCCAAAAATCTGCCGTTGTTCTCCATCATTGACCTGGACCAGCTGCGCCGGGAAAAACATCTGGAGGGCACAGAAGTGACAGACTTTTTCACGGCAAGGGATGGAAAAGTCTATCTTCTCATGGAACAGCCGTCCGAAACACAGGGTAAGGACTGGCTCAGCACTCCTTCCACCTATACCGCAGTGGAAATCCAGCTGGATTGGGCGGAACAGCGGGTGCTGGAAACGACGCTGTTTCCTCTTGGCCTCTTGAAGTTCCAGTTTCATTATTTGCGGCCCGCAGGTGATCACTTCCTCCTGCTGGGGGCAAGATGCGCCTATCGGGAAAACGGCCCCGACCAGAACGCCTGGATCGTCAGCCGGGACGGAGCTGTGCTGTCCCGTTTCTGCCTGGGGGATGGCATTCAAGACTGTGTGGTAAAAAAAGATGGCACCATCATTACCAGCTACTTTGACGAAGGTGTATTTGGTAATTACGGTTGGGATGAACCTCTGGGTGCTTGCGGCCTGATTGCATGGACATCGGAGGGAACTCCTCTCTGGAAGAATGAGAACTATTCCATCTATGACTGCTACGCCATCAGCCTGGACGAAGAAGAAAACCTGTGGTTTTATTATTACGATGAATTCCGGCTGGTGCGGACGAACTTCAAAGAGGACTTTGTATTTGAACTGCCAATCGAAGGAAGCGGAGCTTTTTCTGTTGCCCCGTCCGGCAATACCTTCCTGTTTCAAGGCGGATACCAGCAACGGGATAAATTCTACTTCCTTACCGCTCATGGTGATCACCTTGGGAAAAAACAGGAGGCTATTCCCACCTGTGACGGAAACAAGGTCGCTGTGGAGCAGTGCAGCCTGCTTCGCAGCCGGATGTTGTTCCTTGGAAAAGATGGTGTGCTCTATGGAGGTATTTGGGGGAGCGATGGCCAATGAAACAGTCTGATATTTATACCGAGGCTCTGACCTGTCTGCGCTCCATCCTTCTGGCAGACCATCCAGAGTTCCAAAACTGGATCGACTGGTTGGAGCGGGACATTCAGGACTGGAACCAGCGGCGGGAGGTTGCCCACCATCTTCGGGCATACGGAGGTATGGGCTCGTTCAACGACCTGCCCAGTATGCGTGGAAATCACGACTATATTTTCGACTTTCTCAAGTCCGTGTGCTATGCCTTCGGCCATCTTTATGGCAAACGGGAAGGCATTTCTCCGGAGGCATTGATGGAGGAGTGCCTGCACGATGTAGAGCAGGCAGCCTATCACCCCCATAAGGCACTGAACCAAGCCATTGCCCAGCACTTGATGCAGGGCGATTTACAGGAAAACCTGGATAGGCTGTAGGAGGACTTGTTATGAACAAAAGACTATTCCGCACCCAATTCAATCAAATGGAAAACATCGAGAAGCAGGTGCTGATGGAGAGCCTGGCTGCCCGTTATGATATGACCTTTCTCGGTCTACATACTTTTGACCGCTGGGGCCAGAGCTGCACCACCGGCATCTTCAAGAAAGATGGTCGGGAGTTCGTCTTTGTCCCCGGCGATACCGTCACCCTGGGCTGGGAGCAGTTTGCCGTGGGATTGAATCAGGAGAGCCGGGAGGAATTGGAGTATCTGTTCCGAGAATGGGAAATGGAGCGGGACCCGGAGGAGATGATTCGGGAAAGCATGGCTCCTGTTCGGCAGGCGGCCATTGGACCCATGCTGGTGGGCCGGGAGCTGGAGGAAATTAACTGGGAGCCAGTCAAAATGGACGATCCCAGACTGACTGTCCACCCTGACTGGCTGAAGGAATTCCGTGATTTTGCCTGGAGTGACAGCAGCAGTCTTACCTTGCATCAGTCGGCCCGCATTGAGCGGACGGAAAAGGGCTTTCAGATCTGTATCTATAACCACACAGACTACGATGCGCTTCTTGCCATGCTGGAAAACAGGGGCTTCTCCCTGCCCACGGCGGACGAGTGGGCCTACCTGTGTGGCGGCGGGTGTCGGACCCTGTTTCCATGGGGAGATGGGTTAGACTACTCCATGCGTCTGCGCTGGTTTGAGGACATGGATGAGGATGAGAACCGGCCCTATGACATGGAGGAGCCCAACTTCTTCGGCCTGTCCATCGCCTACGATCCCTATATGCGGGAAGTGGTGCAGGCTGATAGGCTTACCACCTGCGGCGGTGACGGCGGATGCAATATCTGCGGTGGGCTGGGCCCATTTCTCGGTTTCCTACCCTGTTCGCCCCACTGTAAGCCAGAAGTGCAGGAGGACAATGAACTAAACGGAGATTATGACTTTTATCGGCCTATCATTCGGTTGGAGAACTATGATTGACAATAGAAGCTTGATACGAAATAAAGAAAGAGAGGTGCCGACATGGGAGCATGGGGCATAAAAGCATTAGAGCGTGACGAAGGGCTGGATGTACTGGACATCCTCAAAAATGAATATGTACCGGAGCATCCGGTAATGGATCTGGGCGAGATGATCGAACTGATGAAAGAGGAAGTCATGCTGGGATCTGACTTCTCACAAATCGACTTCCTCTTTGACAATACTGCGATGGCTCTGGCGGAGCTGTATTTCCAATGGAAGGATAACAGCAAACTGGACTACGATCATGAAGAAGCTATATGGGATAAAGTCACCGGTTTCACAGCATCCAAAGAAGCCCTTGCTTTCCTGCTGCGGCAGCTCACCGACATCAAAAACGAGGTGCCGGACGAGGACGGCATCCGTGAGATTGTGGATCTTTGGAAGAACGAGGACAGCGGTGAGATCGCTCCTGCGTGGTTGGAACACTTGAATCAGCTCATTGATCGACTGGATTCAGAACAGGAGGCACGACAAATGTATATCAAAAAATACTGGGGCAACTTTATTGGCGGTTCCGATGACAGTCTGAACCTTGTGGCATTTTTGGAAGACCAGAAGAAAGAGGAGATCCCCCTCAGCGAGATATTTGCCAAGATTGGGCTGGACAAACAAAACTGGGACTTCCGCCAGACCGTGGAGTATCTGGAGTTTACACACTCCGATGGCGTGGAGATGGACTTCCACTTCGCCATTGATGTGGTCACCGACCTGGCCGCCATCCTGCTGGAGTGCAGCGTCAGTGGCAGTGTAAACCTTCAGGATCTGGACGAGTACAACACCCCCGCCCGCCGTATCCGCATCACTGCTACGCCGGAGGAGCACGAGGCCATGGACAAGGCCCTGGCGGACTTTGTCCATGCCCCGCTGGAATACGACATCAGCGAGATGATGGGCGAGGATGAGATCACGGATATGGCTTATCAGGTGGAGATGCTGCGGAAGGAGCTGTACGAAGCCTCTGGCCGCAACCGGAACTACCATGTAAAGGCGGAAGATGTAAAAGATCTGCTCCCCGACTGGGAGGGTGCCGATGGCTGCATCGCCACCAACCGCATCACGGTGGAGGGCTGCAAGGTTGGCTACTGCTACCGGGAGAAGCCGGACGGCGGCTGGGACAGCGGCTGGCGCTTCACCGCTGGTGACGAGAGCGAGGCGTACATGGACGACCCCAACAACGCCGGGATTTACAAGCTGAACACAATTTGCAACGACGATCCCGACATCATTCCTCTGCTGAACACCCCCGCCCCCTGCGCCTTTGAGCGGGATGAGAACGGCGTGTTCCAGCAGATCAAAGACTGGAAACCGGATGAGGACGAGGAGGACCCTGATATGGACATTTTGAAGCAGTGCCAGAAGTGGCATGAGGAGGACAAACACCAGAAAATCGTTGACGCACTGGAGGCAATCTCTGCCGAGGAGCGTACCCCGGAAATGGATATGGAGCTGGCCCGCGCCTACAACAATCTGGCGGACTCCAGCGAGCCGGAGGGAAGGAAGCTGCTTCACCAGGCACTGGAACTGATGCAGTCCCATGAGGAGGAACTGGGAGATACTTATTCCTGGAATTTCCGTATGGGGTATGCCTATTATTATCTGGATCAGGAGGGCCGCGCTCTGCGGCATTTTGAAAAAGCTCTGGAACTGCATCCCGGTGATGATCCTAAGCTCAACACCCGACAGGACATGGAGGAACTAATTGACTCGTGCAAAAAGGGTATTTCTCTGCCGCAGTTCTGGGAGTGCTTCCGGGAACGGACAGAGAACTGGTGGGAAACCTTTGCCGAGATGGAAGCAGAGCTGCGCCAGATGATGGACGAGGACAAAGATCACACCCGCGGTGCGGAGATCGTGGCCCAAATGGAGGAAACCCTGAATTTGGTTTTTGACGAGATTTCCTTCGAGATAGGCTTCAACGGCGAAAAGCATGAGCTGATCCTCACCCCGGAGGGGGATAAGGTCAAACTGTTTGAGCTGGTCTACTTCCAGAAGCACGCCCCCAAGGAGGTGCTGGAGCACTGGAATATCCTTGTGGGCCGTCAGCCCCTCCCGAACATCGGCCTGCGTACCGAGGATGGCTGGGACATCTCCGGGGAGGATGTGCAGATCTGGCTGGAGGAGCAGGGTGAAAACAGCTTCGCCATCTCCGCCTACTGCGAAAAGCTGCTGCCTATGCTCCGGGAGGAAGAAGGCCGGGCCTGGTGGATGCTCACTACCCTCACCGACCAAGTGCTGGGCGAGATCTCCCACATGAGATACATAGACAGCTTTGATGTGCTGGAGGAACCCAAGGCAGAGCCGTCCTTCCTCCTGTCCCAGCTGCCCGACAAACTGCGGGAGCAGGGCCTGGAGCTCTCCACCGACCCGGAAGCCTATCTGGAGAGCTACCTTGGTTACAAAATGGAACCCAAACAGGACCCGGACGCCGATTGGCGGCTGGATGTAATGGCCGGTTCCACCTGCTGTGTGCCGCTCATCAACGGCTATCTGAATGCCGACAATGATTTTATGGACGATCTCCATGCCGACGGCGCGGTGGCGGGCTTCTTCTGCTATCCCCTGGATACCCTGCGGGAGGAGGAAGGCAGTCAGAAAATTTTCGACTTCCGGGACAAACTGGAGGAAGTGCTCACCGGCGGGGATGGTTCGGAAGTGCTCACTCTCACCGGCGGGGCTACCGGCCTCTACTGTGGCTATGTGGACTTCATCGCCTGGGACATCCAAGAGGCGCTGAACATGGCGAAAGAGTTCTTTGAAGGCACGGACATCCCATGGGCCATCTTCCACACCTTCCGCCGTGAAGCCGGTTCTGTACCCCTAAAGCAACAAGATGATGGGACAGAAACTGAGAATCAGGATGACGAGTTGGACGAAACGCTGACGGGCATGGACTATATTCCTTACACCCAACAGAACGCCGAAGCATTCTTCGCTCAGCTGGAGCAGTGGAACGACGAAGACGAGTACACCCGCTGTATCCAGGCACTGAATGCCATCCCGGAGGACTGGAGGAACTATCGCACCGCCTACGCCTTGGCACGGGCGCTAGAAAACTACGCCATTATCGGGGACCATGACGAGGGCACCCCTCGCTATAAGGGAGACAAGGCCCTGTGCCGCGCCATCGAGGTGCTGGAGTCCGTCCGGGAGGAAGGCCAGGACAAGGCGGAGTGGAATATGCGGATGGCCTATGGCTATCAGTATCTCTACGGCCAGGAGGAAAAGGCCATTCCCTACGCCCAGCGGTGGGCAGAGTTGGACCCGGAGGACGAAAATGCCTCGGCGGTGATTCAGGAGTGTAAGGCGGAGATCCGGAAACGCCAGCGCAGCCGGAAGAAGAAGGCCAAATTCGTGCCCGGTGATACCCCATTTGAGGGCTTCGACCTCACCAACTTCTGGGATGATAATTGGTATGCACTGAAAGAATATGTCAGTGATCCGCCTTCCGATGAGCTGATCGCCAGCGTGGAGGAGGAACTGGGCTACAAGCTGCCCGCCGCCTACATCTGGCTGATGAAGCAGCACAACGGCGGCATTCCGGTGAACACCTGCTATCCCTGCGATGAACCTACCTGCTGGGCAGATGACCATGTGGCCATCACCGGCATTTTCGGCATCGGACGAGAAAAGAGCTGCTCCCTCTGCGGAGAGCTGGGCAGCCAGTTTATGATCGATGAGTGGGAGTATCCTGCCATCGGAGTGGCCATCTGCGACTGTCCCAGCGCCGGACACGATATGATCTTCCTGGACTACCGGGTTTGTGGCCCCCAGGGAGAGCCTGCGGTAGTCCATGTGGATCAGGAAAACGACTACAAGATTACCCATCTGGCAGACAGCTTTGAGGAATTTGTCCGCGGACTGGAGCATGAATCCCTCTATGATCCGGATGAAGATGTAGAGGATCTTGAGGATGACGCCGACGAGGAGAAAACTGACCGTAAGGGCTCCTTTGCCGGGTCTGTGCTCCTCTCCAAAGCGGAATGGGACAAGGAGCAGTTGATCCGGAATCTACGGGAAGAATGGGGCATCGTAGATGAGGAGCCGGATGAGGGCGACGAAGATGATGAGAACAGCGATGACGCTGTGGTAATGCGGGTCGGCGGCATGATGCTGATCGTGACACTCTTCCACGGTCACATCCCGGACAATGAAGCGGAGATCAACGCCGAAAACAACTATATGTGGCCAGAGGCCGTAGAGGTGGCCAAAGCGCACAAGGCCCATATCGTGGTGGCTGTATTGGGCGAGGAGGAAAAACTGCTGGAACGGGGTAAGCTGTTCACTAAGGCGATGGCAGTGTGCTGCAAGCAGAAATATGCCACCGGTGTCTACACCAGCGGCGTGGTATTTGAGCCTCGTTTCTATGAGGGCCTTGCCGATATGCTCAAAAAGGACGAACTGCCCATCTTCAACTGGGTTTGGTTCGGCCTGTACCGGAGCGAGGGGGGCCTAAACGGCTACACCTACGGCATGGATGTGTTTGGCAAGGAGGAAATGGAGGTGTTGAACACCGACGCTGAGCCGGAGGAACTACGGGACTTTTTGGCAAGCCTTGCCTCCTATGTGCTGGCGTGTGATGTGACGCTGCAAGACGGCGAGACCATCGGTTTTTCTGCGGACGATAAGCACACCATCACCCGCAGCCCCGGCATCTCTCTGCCAGAAGAACAGATGACCCTGAAGATCGGTTACGAGCCTATAAAGGGAGATCCGGAGGATGACAGCTGCGACCACTCAGACAATGATGACACGCAGGATGAGGAAGAATTCAGTAATCCCGAAGTCTACACCGAGGAGGAGATGGAAGCCGTCGAGGGGCACATTGAGCAGTATTTCGGCAAGTTCGAGAATGTGTTCCATGAGCTGGTTTCTCCCGACATCCATGTGGACATCTGCGTGGTGCCGCCCTCTGAGGAGCGGGACTACT
>ERZ859894.865-NODE-865-length-10094-cov-39.652057_pt1 | contig 10094 bp, 10 predicted proteins | sample MGYA00510117_ERZ859894 | MGnify/ENA primary metagenome ERZ859894 (study PRJEB30046, sample SAMN00715164) | human gut metagenome | study: EMG produced TPA metagenomics assembly of the A metagenome-wide association study of gut microbiota in type 2... | reverse complement strand
TCGTCAACCCTCTCTTCAAGGTTTCTGTCCCAAACGACTTTGTCGAGCTTCTTTCCGAGAAAATCATCTATCTGATCTCTCGAATAGCTGTCACTTCCATTACCGCCAACTCTTGCAACCTTATCCTTATTTGTTTTTATGAAGATAGCAGGGTCTTCATCTGCATTACATACATATATTTCCCCGTCATTAAGTCCGTCAAGCCCGTTTCCGCCCGGAGTAGATATATTAGGAGCTTTAGCCCTGTTGTTTTCAAGGTCGCTCCCATGCCAATTTATTTTATTTACCCTCTTCTTTATCATACTTCCACTGTTGTTACGTTAGTAAAAGCTGATTTGTCAGCCTTGAACTGCAATAGCTGCCCGTCTGTGGCATTATCAATCACAAATGCCCCATATAATGGCGGAGATGCTGGTTCGGGAGTGCCTCCGATACCGGAAATATCATTATATTGTTGTTCAAGAGCGATCGAGATGTAGAATAATTGGCTTGATTCAATAACCTGAGTAATTTCAGGTACTGAACCCTCGGAACGCACGAACTTCGTCCCATCAATTTCCACCATTGAAAGGCATAAGATGCGGTTTAAGTGTTTGGCAAACCAATATGGCACGCCTTTTGAACTACCGATTGTAAGGGTATAAGCATCATACGGGACTGCGTATAACTCCTCTATCTCCTGCATCTGATTGCGGTATTGCTCGTTGCTTATATGAGAAGTATATCCTTCCGGCTTAAATCCGGCTTCTACCCGGAACTCAAACACCTGTTGAGTATCGTTTATCCAAAATATGTTATCAAAAGCGGAATTATTACTCTTGTGAGAATACCTGATAAGCGTTGTTTCCTCTAATATAATATCAGAGGAGCACACCTCGAATGGCTCTGACGCATTACCATTGACAGTAACCGTATATTTTGCATCATCCAGCCCGCTAAGGACTGCATAATGCATTAATACGTTATCATTTTGATTGTATGTAGAAAGAGATACAGGAGTAGAGGTCTCGGCGACAAGATTGTTAAGTGTTACTGACACCTCCTCCGAAGCGCTCGCAAACACCTGTATATGGATTTTATCAGAAGTGTGGAACCTCTGAATGTAGTCCATTTCCAGCCCAAACTTATTTTTTATAGGTGAGAAAAAAAGAGGGCAAACATCACCAACCTTTACCATGTCTTTTCGTCCTTTTTACGGTGACGTGCAACTTTACACGTCCTTTGCAAATGTACATACTATTTAGAATAATTCCAAATAAGAACCAATAAATTAAATAAATTATTATCTTTGTATCGCCATGTGATGTTGCATGGAACTCAAAATCAGGACTTATGGCAAACGAATTTGTAATTACAGATGTAGTAAGCAAAGAGGCTTTACAGCAATTAACCAACTTAACTAATAAATTTACGGAAGTTAAAAAAGCATACGAGGATTTAGGGAAAGAGTTAGCTAAATCATACAGCATTCCTGTTGCCAACTATGACGATTTGACCAATAAGGCAAGACTATTTGAAGAAACTCAAAAAAAGTTGATTTCAACAGAAAAAGAACTTTCCAGTATTCAAAATGAGTATAAATCTCTTTTGAAAAACATTGCAGAGGAGACCAAAAAAGCCACAAAAGAAGCCTTAGAACAGGCAAAGGCAAATGATTTAAATGCACAAGCAGAGTTAAAAGCCGCTAAAGTAGAAACGGAAAGATTAAAGCAGCAAAAGATGCTTAATCAAGAAAAGAAAAAACTTAAAATTACCACGCAAGAAGCTATCGCTCTGACTAACAAGGAGGTTCATTCTATCAATGAAGCAAAAGAACAAAACAAACTTCTTCGTATTGCGGTTGCCCAAGTTACTGATGCAGAAGATAAGGACAACAAGGTACGCCAGCAATTAAATAATCAAATAGCCAAGAATACAGAATATATACGCAGGAACACAGATTCATATACCAAACAGAAAATGTCTATTGGAGCATATAGAAATGAGATAAAGGCTGCAATAGTCGAATTAAGAAATGGAAACAACACATTTAGAAATTTAGGTATTGTAGCTAAAGGATATGGAAACATCTTAAAAACAAATGTGGTTGGTGGGCTCAATGAGGTTAGAATCGGAGTAGGTTCTATGATAAAAGGAATGGTTGGGGCACAAGCCGTCATTACCGGATTTCAAAAGTTAATAGGTTTATTTAAGTCGGGTGTACAATCTATCGTTGATTTTGAAGCTGCAAATAGCAAATTGGCGGCAATTTTGGGCACTACGTCTAAAAACATAAAAGACCTAATAACCGATGCTAAGAGATTAGGTGCTGAAACTAAATACACCGCGGCCCAGGCAACGGCATTACAAATAGAGCTTGCTAAGTTGGGCTTTTCTCGCAATGAAATATTACAATCAACAGAATATATATTAAAATTCGCACAAGCAACTGGTTCAGAACTTCCGGAAGCAGCAGCTTTGGCGGGAGCTGCACTTAGAATGTTTAATGCAGATACATCAGAAACAGAAAGATATGTATCCGCAATGGCAGTTGCTACAACAAAGAGCGCATTATCGTTTTCTTATCTGCAAACAGCTATGCCTATTGTTGGGCCGGTGGCAAAAGCCTTTAACTTTCAAATAGAGGACACATTAGCGCTACTTGGCAAATTAGCCGACGCAGGATTTGATGCTTCCATGTCCGCAACGGCTACAAGAAATATTTTATTAAATCTTGCGGATGGAAGCGGTAAACTCGCACAAGCATTAGGGAAACCTGTAAAAACATTACCTGAATTGGTAGATGGATTGAAAAAATTAAAAGAACAAGGTATAGATTTAAATTCAACACTCGAATTAACCGATAAACGTAGCGTAGCTGCTTTTAATGCCTTCCTCACCTCTGCTGATAAAATAATACCTCTTAGAGAACAAATTAGTGGAGTAGAAAAAGAGCTTGGAGATATGGCAGATACAATGGGAGATAACGTACAAGGAGCGATCTATGGATTATCTTCTGCATGGGAAGCGTTTATGCTATCTTTTAGCGCATCCACTGGCCCTGCAAAAGACGTTATTAACTTCTTAGCAAGAGGTATTAGGAATATAGCCAATGACCTTAAGTCCTTAGAAGATAAAGAAAAAGATGCTATTCAAACCGCTATAAAAAATCAAGAAGAATTATATAAACAATCGAATGGAAGTAAAATTCTTATTGAAGATATTGAGAATGTATCAAAATCTTATATTGATGAAAACACTGACGCTACACAAGCCTTTATTAAAGCAAGCAATGACAGAATTGCGTCATTAGAGAAAGAAAAAGAAAAAATTATTAAATTTAGAGATGAAAACATGAAGATGTATAAATCCCGGACAGAAGCAGTTATTAATGCGGATTTTTGGGATAGCGCTTTGAATCCTAATAAATTTAAGCAATTTAATAAAGAAAGAGATTACTATTTTGACGGATGGGTAAAAGGTGAGGTTGAGTTATCCAAAATTTATACTAAAATAAAAGTCATTACAGATGCGACTCGCCAAAAGAGTACGGAGATTACAGGAGGGAAAACAAAAGAACTATCTGATAAAGAAAAGAAAGCTTTAGAAAAAGCAGCTAAAGAACGTCTTCGTATTCGTGAAGAATTACAACAATCTGAACTAGACTTAATGGATGAGGGATTGGAGAAAGAACTTGCTAAAATATCATTGAATTATAACAAGCGAATTGCAGCTATTAAAGGTAATTCTAAGGAAGAACAAGCAACAAGGGAAAATCTCGCAAAAGCAATGCAAGAAGCTTTGGAAGATAAGCAACTATCCTACGGGCTTGATAAAGAAAAAAAACGAATTGAGACCCAATTAGATATTGCAAAAAAAGGGAGCGAAGAGGAATATAAATTAAGATTGAAATTACTTGATAACGAAAGGGAGCAAGCTATAAATGCAGCTGTAAAAAACGGTGATGATGTTTTTCTTGTTGATGAAAAGTATAAGAATAAAAGATTGGATTTAGAAGAGAAATATGCCTCCGAAAAGAATAAGAAGATACAGGAATCTTATTCTTTTCAATCGGTTATTATAAATGCTGAAATGTCTAAAGAATTAGATGAAGTAGCTGCACAATATTCTCAAGGTTTAATAAATAAAGAAGATTACGAAAGGAAAAGACTGGAAATAACAGAAAAATATGCCATAAAGCAAGCGCAATTAGCCATTGATTTAGCTAAAGAGCAGTTAAACACACCAGGCCTATCGGAAGAAGATAGATTAAAATTGAAAGAAAAGATAGCACAAGCAGAAATTGCTCTTGCAGAAAAAGTTAGAGATGCAGATATAAATGCAGCCGATGATGCCTCAGAAGCATATAAAAAGAAAATGGATAAAGTTGCATCTGCCATACAAGCTATATCTGAATTATTAAGCGGATTTGCAGATTTGGGTACTGCTATTTTTGAAAGGAAAATGGAGGAAATTGAAGCCGAACAGGATGCTAATGATGAAGCATACGAAAAAGAGGTAGAGAGAATAGAAAAACTTGAAGAGAACGGAGCTATTTCCACCGAAGAAGCGGAAGCCCGCAAACGTGCTGCCGAGGATAAGACTAAACAGAAGGAAGAGGAAATAGCCAAAAAGAAAGCTGTATTACAAGAAAAACAAGCTAAATTCGATAAGGCAAACAATGTTATACAAACTATAATGTCTACTTCCTTGGCGATTATGAGAGCTTGGACGAATCCGTTTACTGCACCGGCAATAATTCCTTTAATTATAGCGCAGGGAGCAATACAACTTGCAACGATATTGGCCCAGCCCATTCCCAAATACGCAAAGGGCACAAAGGATCATCCGGGCGGATTGGCTATTGTGGGTGACGGTGGAAAGAAAGAAGGTATCATAACTAATAACGGGTTGTTTGTTACGCCTGATAAGCCCACATTGGTAAATCTTCCAGCACACGCACAGGTAATTCCGGACTTGTCTTATATATATGACAAAGACGGCCTAACATCCGATTATGGCATGATAGAAAAGAAGCTGAAAGATATGCGAGAAAGTGGCATAGTAGTCAATGTAAACAATGATTACAGCAGCCTTGAAAGGGAAATGAAAGGCAATACAAGGCAATTGCAGAACATCGGAAGAATGATGAAAAAAGCTAACCATATCGCAGATTACAATTGGATTTCAAACCGTATATAAACTATTGGATATGATATACAATGATTTAAGTAAAATAGCCCTTTCCCGCTTCATTGACATCTTTCTTGGAGATATTGACAAGGTTGTTCAAGGCGGTGCGCACAGCATAAAGGAAAAGGTTTTGGCTGCCGAGAAGCTGTGTAATGAATACTTGTCAATCATAGGCGGTAAATCAGCCGTTGCGCAGATAATCAGGAGAAACGAAGTACTTAACATTCAAATACGGCTGAACTGTTTTTCCATGTGCGAAAAATTAATCTCTTCCGGGGGCTGGGATGTTGTCGTCAGTATTATGGGCGCTTTAGGATACAGGTTCAAAGAAGATGAACACGAAAAGATAACAAACCGGATAAAAAGCGTTTCAGCTTCCGACAATTACAGACTGGCAAAGCTTCAGGAATCGGCCGCAAATTCCGGTAAGGTTAAAATGGATAGGGATTATTTCACGAAGGAAAGGGTTTCTCTCATGTCTCATGTGAAGATGCACATTGATGAGAACACCTTTTCTGCCAAAGAATATGCCTATATGGTTAGACGCATGTGTGACGAGATAGATGCTTTGATTCGTTCAACTTCAAAAAAAAAATAAGATGTATTATAGATGTGAGTTGCTGGTAGGAGGTAATGTACATGATGTAACAAATGACCTTGTCAATTGGGATGATGTAGAGATGTCTTTCAAAAGAAATGACTATGACGGTGTCGTGCGTAGTTTCTCAACCAAATTCGAGTTCTCAGGAGGAGCTTATTCTCTTCTTCTAAGAGAATATCAGTCAAATTATTTAAAGTCATCCGCTACGATTGTGTTTTATGTAAGAAACAATTCGTGGTTGTTGAACGAAAAGTTCAGGTGTGCTTTGGATTACTCCACATTCACATACACCGACATATCATGCGAGATTAATGCGGTTGACAATAGCCTTGCAAGTCTCATCAAGGCGAAAAAAGGCACGCAATATGAATACCTGGTTAGCGAATTGAAGGAGGCGGAACCTCTGTATTATGATAGGCTAATGATGGACAGCAAAATTGATTGGACTGTACCAAGCGACACCGAGGATAGTTCCGTATCTTACGAAATGACAATGGGAACAGCGGAACGCTATTATACTGTTCCGTTCTATATACTGTCTTCGGAAATAGCAACAAAAAATATAATAGAAGTTTTTGATTCTTCTTTAAATACCTATACTGCGTTAGACGAATTACATAAAAATTACTTCATTAAAAATATATCAGATCGCTCTATAAGCATGAATTTAAAATTGGGCATAAAGCTTAAAATCAGTGCTACTATGGGTAGTTTTCTATCTTTTCTTTGTGTAAAATACAACGAAACGAGCAAAGAAGAAAAAAAGATATATGAGATAAGTAAAATGAAAACGGACCCCATTTACGTTATTACGATAAATGAAAACATTGTATTAGAACCCCAAGAAAGCCTAATAATATATTTTAATTACCCACATATTCCGGTTAATATACCGACAACTGCCACTTTTTATGATATGTCCACGCCTCTTACTATAAGCTTTATGGAAAGAGACACTCCGGCTAACATTGGCGTAATTAAACCCACAACCTTATTAAACAGGCTTCTTAAGTCAATTACAGGCGACAATAGCGTAATCGGAGAAATTACCAGTACAACTGATGCACGTTTGGATAAAACAGTAATTGCGCCCGCCGAAAGTATCAGAGGAATACCAAATGCCAAAATCTATACATCCTATACCAAATTCGCAAATTGGATGAGTTCTGTTTTTGGGTTTGTTCCCGTTATAGGCGAGAATAAGGTAACGTTTGTGCACAGGGATGTTCTGTTTCAGGATAAACTGGTGAAAGACCTGAAAGACAATACGGTAGACTTGAATTATAATGTAAGCTCCTCTATGATATATTCCCGGCTAAAAGTAGGATATGACAAACAGGACTACGATAGCGTAAACGGACGTGATGAATTTCATTTCACAAACGAATACACCACTGGAATTACCCTTACAGAGAACGCGAAAGAATTGATAAGCCCATATCGCGCGGATGCATACGGCATAGAATTTCTTGCCGCAAAAAGAGGCGAAGATACAACGGACAATGACAGTGATAGTGATATATTCTTTGTTGGTGCCGCACTTGAGGGAGGGAAGTATAAACTTGTACGAAGCGGATACACCATATCCGGCGTTATATCTCCGTCTACCATGTTTAATGCCATGTATTCGCAACGCTACATGATTGAAGCGAACGCACGCTACCTTGCAGCCTTTGCAGAGCAGCTGTCTTTTACGTCCTCTGACGGCAATAGTGATGTTGAGATTAACGGAGTAAGAGAAACCAACGACATAGCATTAGGTAATAGGCTGTTTACGGTTGGGGAATTATCGGTAGAAACAGGCGATCAGGGAACACCCTCTGATTTATCAGGCTATATACGGATAGAGAAGAACGGGAACGTGTATAAAGGATATGTAAAAAGCGTAAGTTACAATCATGGAAAGGCAAAACCTGTAAAGTATTCACTGATAGTTAAGAGCGTAGAATGAATATATAGAAAAAGCCAGATGTAGTGTCTGGCTTTATTATTTTATCTAAATAACAGTCAATTTATAAGCTTGCAAGCCACTTCTTGCCTTTTCGAGTATTTAGCCAAAGAGCAAATAAAAAGGCTAAAGCTCCAGAACCTCCCAAAACGATTAACAAACCTTCCATAATTACAGTTCTCTTAACCACTTCTTTCCGGATTTGGTTTTAAACCATATAAGGATACCGCCGCCTACGATTACACTTACAGTATATACTAAACTCAACATATCCATAATCAAACTACTATTTTAAAATTGCATTTCCTATTCTAATAAAAATAATGGTAGAAAATCCACCTATAATCACCCTATATATATCAAGTGTGATATTCATATCTGGTTTCATAGAAACGATACCACCTATAACAAGTCCCGCAAAAGAAAGTTTTGCTAAATCAAAGAATAATCCTGCAAGTTTTTCACGCCTTACCTTATCCTTTTCCTTTACCTCTTTCTTCGCTTCTTGTTGTTCGCTCCAGCTTCCCATGCACTCCTATTATAACAAATATGAATATACGGGTATTCTTCTTTTATTAAGTTCCTCTTGAGAAATATCAGACAATACAAATTTCCTCCCTAAATTGGATTTACTCAAATCAGAGATGTTCTTTTTAGAAGAACGAGGATTTTGTTTTAATCTTATATTACCCATACCACCTTAATTCTATAATATTGTAGAACGACAGAACGAACGACGCAATTTAAACATAACACTACCTAACAATGTTTACTACATTGTTAATAATATTATTTCCGATACAAATTAAAGCAGAAATAGGGATGTAACCAAAACATGAGACGGATTTCTTTGTAATTTAGAAACGGTCTAAATAATATGCAAAAGCAAGCAACCTATACGATATTGTTGTTTTTATGATAAGAATTTTCAATTCTATTTAATTCAATAGATATTTTTTTTAAAAAATACCCTCGCAACATTTCTAATAAATTATTAATAGTACTTATAATCATTATTTCTGCATCCTGAACAGGAAGCTGAAAAAGTTCTTTAATTTTTTGATAAAACTGATCTGCAATGAAAAACAAATCGATATTAACACTATGCATATACATTAAGGCATCGCTGTAATCTCTATTGCTTTCTCTAATAGTCTTTAAAACAATATATTTGCTAATAAAAAAATATATACAATCATAATCAATCCCTGTACTATTTTTTATTAACTCTTTATCCTTATCTGTAAATTTGTCGGTATTATAATCACAAACAAACTCATCCTCTTTATATCCAAGTGCTATAAATTGTTTATAAGTAAATTCATGTTCTAATAGATTGCCTATTACCATTGAATTTTGATAGTTAAAAATACAGCTTAATACATCGTCATTTTCACACAGTTTGAATAAATAAAATCCAATGTGTAAATTACTCGCATTAAGTTTAAGATGCAAAAGCTCATGAGTAAATAGTGAAGAAGATATATTTTTATTAGGTATATATATTTTCGCTCTTTTTTGGCTAATCCCAGAAGCATATATATATCCTTTATATCTTTTTAGTTTAATGTTATAAATACTATTTACTTCATTCCATAACTCTTTATTTTTCTCATCTAACAAATATTTTAATAGCCTATTTTTTGTCCAAAATAACATACTTTTTTACGATAAATAACAACACAAATGCTATTCTTTATAATACCCCTCAACCCCTTGTACCATATTCAATACAGATTCTTTTTCTATATTATTTTTAAAACGATTAAATATTCCCATACTATAAAATTACCAAGTTATTAAATCATAAACTTCTCCAGAAGGCGATACATTACATTTATAAAAGGTTCTTATTTTTGCTCCAAAAGAATTATCTGCATCTACATAAGATTGTATTGTAACACTTCCGTCCTCGTTTACTTTGTATTTACTTTCTTTATCATATTCATTTGCAAATTTAGCTGTTGAGGGAGATTTTAAATTTCTTTTCACTTCTTTTTTAGCTGCATCAAAAGCAGAAGATACTTTATAGTAATCTTTATGAATTTCTTTTTTTCCACCACCCTCTATTGCCTCTTTACGATTTATATCTTGACAAGTTACATACAATATTAACATCACCCCGATGACGACTATTGATTTTATAAATACGCCTTTTGATATTTTCAAAAGCATTCTCTTGTCCAAAAAACTTATAATTTTACCACTTAGTATAAATACTATACAACATCCAATAATTATCAACCAAAATAAAGTACGTGCTTCCATATTATTACTATCACTGTATTACATTATACTATATTGTATCACAAATATAATACAATATTCGGGAAGCCAATCTAAAATGAGAAAAAAGTAATCCAAATAATTTAT
>ERZ859894.859-NODE-859-length-10197-cov-2.325084_pt1 | contig 10197 bp, 8 predicted proteins | sample MGYA00510117_ERZ859894 | MGnify/ENA primary metagenome ERZ859894 (study PRJEB30046, sample SAMN00715164) | human gut metagenome | study: EMG produced TPA metagenomics assembly of the A metagenome-wide association study of gut microbiota in type 2... | reverse complement strand
CTGGTTGGTCAGGCGGCGTGCGTGCAGGTCGCGCGCAGCTTTGCGGGTGTCCCGCACCGCATGGAGCGCATCCGCCAGCAGGCGTATGCCGCCGACATCACCTACGGCACGAACAACGAGATGGGCTTTGACTACCTGCGTGACAACATGGCCATCTACAAATCGCAGATGGTGCAGCGCGGCCACGCGTTCGCCATCGTCGACGAGGTGGACTCCATCCTCATCGACGAGGCGCGCACGCCGCTCATCATCTCCGGTCAGGGCGATGAGAGCACCGACCTCTACCGCCAGGCGGAGAACTTTGCCGCCCGTCTGAAATGCAAGGCCTACGCCTCCATCGACGACAAGGAAGAGGAGGACGAGGATCTCGATGCCGACTATGTCGTCGACGAGAAGGCGCGCACCGCGACGCTCACCGCCCGCGGCATCGCCAAGGCGGAGGCGGCCTTCGGGCTGGAAAACCTCGCCGACATCGAAAACGCCACCCTCGTGCACCACATCGATCAGGCCATCCGTGCCCACGGCATCATGAAGCGCGACATTGACTACGTCGTCAAGGACGGCGAGGTCATCATCGTGGACGAGTTCACCGGCCGTCTGATGATCGGCCGCCGCTACAACGAGGGCCTGCATCAGGCCATTGAGGCCAAGGAGGGCGTGAAGATCGCCGCCGAGAGCAAGACGCTGGCGACCATTACCTTCCAGAACTACTTCCGCATGTACAAGAAGCTGTCCGGTATGACCGGTACCGCCAAGACGGAGGCCACCGAGTTCACCGAGATCTACGGCCTGAACATCGTCACCGTGCCCACCAACCGCCCCAACATCCGCAAGGATTACCCGGACGCGGTCTACAAGACCGTCAACGGCAAGTACAAGGCTGTCATCGAGCAGGTGCTGGAATGCCACAAGAACGGCCAGCCGGTTCTGGTGGGTACCGTCAGCGTGGAAAAGAGCGAGACGCTGGCCAGAATGCTGCAGAAGTACACCCGCGATTTCAATGTCCTGAACGCCAAGAACCACGAGCGCGAGGCTGAGATCGTGGCGCAGGCCGGCAAAAAGGGTGCCATCACCATTGCCACCAACATGGCAGGCCGTGGTACTGATATCATGCTGGGCGGCAACGCCGAGTTCATGGCCAAGGCCCAGATGCGCAGGGAACACTTCTGTGAGAACCTGCTCGACCCCGAAAAGCCGCAGGATGCCGACCCGAATGCGGTGGAGCTTCTGCTGACTGAGGCCGACGGCCACGGTGACACCAACGATGAAAAGATCCTGGCGGTGCGGAAACGGTTTGAGGAACTGTATGCCCAGTACAAGCCGGCCATCAGCGCCGAGGCAGAGGAAGTGCGCAAGGCCGGTGGTCTGTTCATCATCGGTACGGAGCGGCATGAGAGCCGCCGCATCGATAACCAGCTGCGCGGCCGTGCAGGCCGTCAGGGCGACCCCGGCGCGTCCCGCTTCTACCTGAGCCTGGAAGATGACCTGATGCGCCTGTTCGGCGGTGACCGCGTTTCCAGCCTGATGGATACCCTCAAGCTGGACGAGGATACCCCCATTGAGAACCGGATGATCACCAGCACATTGGAAAGCGCCCAGAAGAAGCTGGAAGGCCGGAACTTTGAGATCCGTAAGAACGTGCTGAAATACGACGATGTCATGAATCAGCAGCGTGAGATCATCTACGGCCAGCGCCGCAAAGTGCTGGACGGCGAGGATATCAGCAATGAGATGCACAACATGCTGCGGGAGAACATTGATTCCAGCTGCAAGCAGTTCCTGGCCGGAGATGTGAAGGACGAGTGGGACTTTGGTGCCCTGCGCCGCCACTATCAGGGCTGGCTGACCACCGATGCCGACTTCCACTACACCGTGGCCGATTACGACAGCCTCTCCCAGAAGGGCATCGCCGATCTGCTCTACGACCGCGGAATGCAGATCCTGCAGGCCAAGGAAGTGCGGTACGGCGCACCGGTCATGCGTGAGCTGGAGCGCATCTGCCTGCTCAAGTGCGTGGACCGGATGTGGATGGATCACATCGACAACATGGATCAGCTGCGGCAGGGCATCGCCCTCCGTGGCTACGGCCAGAAGGACCCCGTGGTGGAATACCGCATCGAGGGCTTTGATATGTTTGACCAGATGGTGGATTCCATCCGGGAGTCCAGCGTCAAGATGCTGCTGACCATCGAGGTGCGCGAGGCGGGCGCAGCCCCCAAGCGTGAGCAGGTGGCAAAGCCCACCGGCGAGGGCTATGTGCCCGGCAACGGCGCACCCGGCGCAAAGGGCGCACCCAAGGGCCAGCCTGTCCGGGTCATCAAGATCGGCCGCAATGACCCCTGCCCCTGCGGCAGCGGCCTGAAGTGGAAAAAGTGCACCTGCGCCCAGTATCACCCCGAAGGAAGCAACGGCGGGGAAAACTGAGCGACCTTAAAATCAAATAGAACGGGAGCTGACTGAAATGATGACTGCAAAAGAACTGCTGGGCCGTGCCCAGGCGCTGGAACCCCAGCTGGTGGAGTGGCGGCGCACCCTGCACCGTCACCCGGAGGTGGGCTTTGATCTGACCCAGACCAAGGCACTGGTGAAAAAGGCCCTGACCGAGATGGGCTATGAGCCCAAGGATTGCGGCAAGGCCGGTGTCATTGCGCTGGCAGGCGGCAAAAAGCCCGGCAAGACCATCCTGCTGCGGGGCGATATGGATGCCCTGCCCATTCAGGAGGAATCCGGCGTGGATTACGCTTCCGAGGTGCCGGGCAAGATGCACGGCTGCGGCCACGATATGCACACCGCCATGGTGCTGGGTGCAGCCAAGCTGCTCAAGGAGCATGAGGACGAGATCGAGGGCACCGTCAAGCTGGAGTTCCAGCCCGCCGAGGAGATCTTCCAGGGCTCGCTGGATATGATAAACAGCGGCCTGCTGGAGAACCCCAAGGTAGACGCAGCGGTCATGTTCCATGTGCTGGGCGGAATGCCCATCCCCGCCGGTGTGGTGCTGGTGCCTGCCTGCGGCGGCATCACCATGGCAAGCTGTGAGCAGTATCACATCATCGTCCACGGTAAGGGCGGCCACGGTTCCATGCCGGAAAAGTGCATCGACCCCATCACGGCGGCGGCACACATCCACATTGCCCTGCAGGAGATCAACAGCCGGGAGCTGGATGCCCACAGCTTTGGCGTGTTCACCACCGGCCGCTTCCAGGCCGGTGCTGCTTCCAACGTCATCCCGGATTCCGCCGAGATGTGGGGTACCATCCGCACCACCGACCCCGAGGGCGCGGTGACGGAGCTGCTGCACAAGCGGATGACCGAGATCGTGCAGGGGGTGGCCACGGCCTACCGCTGCACCGCCGAGATCGCCTTCAGTGATTACTGCCCCTGCATGGTGGTGGACAAGGAGCTTGCCGGCAACGCCCTGACCTATATGGGTGAGCTGCTGGGCAAGGGTGCAATGGATATGACCCCCATGACCGGCGGCAAGCCCGGCGGCGGCAGCGAGGATTTCGCCTTTGTCAGCCATGAGGTGCCCACCGTGAGCATGTTCCTGACGGCGGGCAACGCCAACGAGGGCTACACCTACGGCCAGCATCACCCCAAGGTGAAGTTTGATGACAGTGTCCTCTTTGAGGGCAGCGCGGCCTACGCCTATATGGCCCTGCGCTGGCTGCAGGAGCACAAGTGATCGGATAAAAACAAAGACCTCCTCTGGAAACAGCCAGAGGAGGTCTTTCTATGTTACGGGCAAAAGGCCGAGCAACGGAAAAGCCTTTGCCTTATGAATCTGTCTTGTCTGCCTGCTCGATCAGGCTTCCAGGAACACTTTGCGCAGGGAGGTGTTGGTCTCCACGATCTTCACCAGCAGCACGCCCAGCACGGTGCAGCTGATGAGCTCACCGATACCGACGGAGATGCCGTTGGTGATGCAGGCCAGCCACAGCGGGGCAGAGGAAGAAGGATCGGGGAACATGACGGCGATTTCAATGCCGATGATGACCGCATTGAAGAGCACGGGCGGCAGGGAAGGCACGATGGCCAGACCCTTGAAGCGGACGTTCCGCAGTTTGTAAGTCACAACACAGGCCAGCAGGGTGGCCAGGGTGCCAAAGATAACATCCACGATGGTGGAGCCCAGCAGGTTTGCCAGGAAGCAGCCCAGCACCACGCCCACGATGTACTCGGCACCGAACACGGGCAGCAGGCAGAGGGCCTCGGCAACACGCACCTGCACCGCACCGTAGGAGAACGGCTGCAGCGCCATGCAGAGCACCACATAGAGAGCTGCGACCACAGCGCAGCGGGCCAGTTTGCGGACAGTGAAATTCTGATTCATAACAATACTCCGGCGGATGAATTTTGACCGCACAGGGACCGCCAGCCCTATGGGTTTGGCCCGGCATGGTTCGAGACACGCCGGGGAGCCTAAAATCCTAAGTTGCTCTTTCAGGTTGCCGCGCAAAAGCACAGCAAAAGGGAGTATAGCACAAATTGCCGTAAAATGCAACGGCCTGCAAACAAAAAAGAACTGCCGCGGCGGGCAGTTCTCAGAAAAAACTCAGCGTGCGTGACCAACGTAGACCAGAGCAATGGTATCGGGGCCGGTGTTGGCGGAAACAACGCCGCCCAGCGGGAAGGTGATGAGCGGGTCCTTGCCGAACGCCTTGCGGCAGGCCTTGATCAGATCATCCTTCTGGGGAATGTTGGTGTGGCCGATCATATAATCAAAGTCCTCCACACCCTCGCTGCGCTTTTTGGCCAGCTCCACCATGGCGGGCACGACCTTGTCATCGCCGCGCACCTTGGCCTCCACTTTGGTCTTTCCGTCGATCAGGGTGATGATGGGGCGGATGCCCATCAGCTCGCCCATGACAGCGGCGGCGGCAGAGATGCGGCCGCTTTTCTTCATCTGCTTCAGGCTGTAAGGTCCGAGAACGATCTCCATCTTGTCCATCTGGGTCTCGAACTCCTGAATGACGTGGCTGATCTCCGCGCCGTTCTGCAGCTTGCGTGCCATCTCGCAGACATACCAGCCAAAGGGCATGGAGTAGGTGTGCGGGTCCAGCAGGTGGATCCGCAGGTGGTGCTCCGGGCGCTCCTCCCGCAGCATCCCCTGGGCCATCACGGCGTTGTTGTAGGTGGAGGAGCCGCTGCGGTTGATGGGTACATGGATCACATCGGTGTAGCCCTCGTCCACATACTGGCAGTACTTTTCGCAGAACTGGATGGGGGTGATGGCAGCCGTGGAGGGAATGCCCTTGGCGGCGCGCATCTTTTCGTAGAACTCCTCGTTGGTGCAGCTCTCACGCTCGATATAGTCTACATCATCCAGCAGGATGTGAAAGCTCATAATATCAATGCCGTACTTCTCGGCCAGCTCCTGCGGGATATCGCAGGAGGAATCGGTCAGGATCGCGATCTTGCTCATAATGTCCCTCATTTCCATTCATATTCTCGCAGGCGGCCATGGTCCAGCAGCTCCGGGAAATCCCACTGGCGCAGGACCTCGTACACACCCACAGCCACACTGTTGGAAAGGTTCAGGCTGCGGCAGGTATCCCGCATGGGCATCCGGATGCAGTGCTCCTGGTTGGCCGCCAGCAGTGCCTCAGGCAGGCCGGCATCCTCCCGCCCGAACACGAGATAGGCCCCGTCCGGGTACTGGATGTCGGTGTAGCGCTGGGGCGCTTTGGTGGTAAAGTAGTAGAACGGGCCTTTGTTCCGGGCAAAGAAATCCTCCAGCCCGTCATAATAGTTGATGTCGAGGTAGTGCCAGTAGTCCAGCCCGGCATGCTTGAGCTTTTTGTCATCGATGGCAAAGCCCATGGGCCCCACCAGATGCAGGCGGCAGGCCGTGCAGGCACAGGTGCGGGCCACGTTGCCGGTGTTCTGGGGGATACGCGGCTCTACCAGAACGATGTTCAGGGTCGGTTTTTCGCTCATGGCGGCCTCCTCCGGCCTTCCAGCTCACCGGGCAGAGCCGGGGCAGCAGGGGCTCAAACCAGACACCGTACCGGGTGTCCTGATCGGCGGGGGTCTGCTGAATGGCCAGCGAGACGAACTCGGCGGCGTTGTCGGCAGCGGCGCTCAGGGCGTTGCCCTGGATCAGCGAGCCAATGAGCACGGCACCGTACAGGTCACCCGTGCCCGGGAAGCTGCGGCTGATGTGCAGTTTTTTGATGACGAAGCGCTCGCGGCCGGAGCCTGCGCAGCCGATGTACTTGCCCAGTGCGAGGCCGGTGACCACCGCGCTGGGGGCCAGCGTCAGCAGATCGTCGGCCAGCGCCTGAGCGGAAGCGTCATCGAATGTGTCGGTCTGGGGCTCCCGCTCCAGCAGCAGGGCGGCCTCGGTGGCGTTGGGCAGGATCAGGTCTGCCCGGCGGCAGAGCCCGCGCATCCGGTCGATGAGAGTCGGGGTCACTGTGGAGTAGGCTTTGCCGTTGTCCCCCATCACAGGGTCCACCACCTTGCGGGCAGCAGGCCAGAGATCGAACGCCTTTTCGGCCAGCGCCACCTGCTCCTCGCCGCCTAAGTAGCCGGTGTAGATACAGTCAAACTCCACACCCAGTTCCCGGTAGTGCTCCAGAGCGGCCAGCCCGTAGGCGGCACCGTCCAGCCGTGCCGGTGTGCCCAGACCGCCCGTGTGGGTGGAGAGCACCACAGTGGGCAGGGCCACAGGCTGGCAGCCCATAACGGACAGCACCGGCAGGATGACCGCCAGGCTGCACCGGCCCATGCCGGAGAGGTCGTGAATGCAGAGAATTTTTTTCGGTTCAGTCGGTTTCAATAAAAAGGATCCTCCTTTGCGCCATCCACGGACCGCACAGGGCCCAGTTTCTCAGCGTATGATACAGTATACCACATTTTGCGGGACAAAAAAAGCGCATACCGGATTCTTTACAGGAAATACTAGCCACAGCGGCAAAAAATCACACAGTGGAAAGGAGAGAGCCACATGAAAAACACAAATCGTCAGCCTTCCTCCGGCAGTGTTTTGCTGGGCATGGCGGCAGGCGCGGCCCTGGGGGCCGTGGGCACCATGGCAATGGCACAGAACCAGCGGCAGGTCAAGCGCACCGCACGCAAGCTGGCCAAGGGCGCGGAACGCGCCATGAGCCAGTTGGACACCATGGTCACGGATCTCGTGGAGCGCAGGATGGACCTGTGAGGAAAAACAAAAAGGCAGGGCCCGCGGGCTCTGCCTTTTTGCTTGCCATTTACTTCTGGTTCCAGATACACATCCGGGCACTGGTGTTGATCTCGCCCAGGACCTGCAGGTCCATCTGGATGTTGCAGGTCACAAGGACCGATTTGTTCACGTCGCTGCCGGTGAGCACCGAGGCGGGCAGGTTCTTGATGGTGAGCACCGCCGTGGCCTTGTTGAAATCACCGGTCAGGGTGCCGTCGTAGATCACATCGCCGATGGTCAGGCCGGACAGATAGCCGGTGACACCCAGCTTGGATACCTGCATGACCGGCAGGGTCAGGGTGTAAGTGCCGTTGGCCTGCCGGGTGAGGGTGGCGGTGCGGTCGGGATCGATGCCGCTGTTGGCCATGGATTCCTTATCGGAGCGTTCCTTCCAGAATTTCACACCGACATTCTGGCTGCTGGCGGCACCGGCACTGACAGCCAGCACCAACAGCAGCGCCAGCGAGATCAGCGCTGCGCCGGAGCGTTTGAATGTATTTTTCATAAAGATCAACCTTTCCTGGCCGCGCGTGTGCGGCCTGCTCTGGTGTCCTGTTGGGGCAGGACACAGGGTTTGTCAACGCTAAAATATCACGCCAGCGATAATATGTCAATCTGCTTCGTGGGTTTTTCACAAAAAAGTTTCACTTATGAAATCAAAAGTAGAAAAAATATCCGCTTCCCTGTGCGGGAAGCGGATATTGTAAAACCTCTCAGGCTCTTTGCGCCAGATCCCCTGATCGGAGAGTCAGGATAACAGCAGCACCCGGCTTGCCTCCCCGATCGGGGGAGGTGTCACCGCAGGTGACGGAGAGATTACAGTTCAAAATTGGGGTCGTCCTTCAGAACGTGGATCTCGCTCATATAGGGGCTCTGCTCAGGGTCAGTGAAGGGAGCTTCCTTCATATACTTGTTCAGCTGGATGGCGGTGCGTGCGGGGTCGGCAATGGTGCCGGCGCCGCCGATGCAGCCGCCGGGGCAGCCCATGCCTTCCAGCAGGTAGCCGTTGTACTTGCCGGCCTTGGCCAGCATCAGCAGCTTCTTGCAGTCGGCCAGACCCTGTGCGGATGCGATCTTGACCTCCATATCGGGGTGCCATTCCTTGATCTTGTTGGCAACGGCATTGGCAACGCCGCCGGACTGTGCAAAGCCGCGGCCTGCAGCAGAGGCGGAGCAGAGTGCTGCCTCGTTCTCATCCACTTCCAGCAGATCGATGTCCAGATCCTTGCCCTCGATGATACCGGCCAGCTCCTCAAAGGTCAGCACGAAGTCCACGTCGGAGCGGACGGTGCGGCGGGAGGCCTCCAGCTTCTTGGCGGCGCAGGGTCCGATGAAGCACATACGGGCATCGGGGTCGGCCTGCTTCATCATGCGGGCGGTGAACACCATGGGGGTCATGGTCATGGAGATGTTCTTGGCAAGGCCGGGGAAGGCGGTCTTTGCCATCATGCTCCATGCCGGGCAGCAGGAGGTAGCCATGAAGTCCAGCTTCTCGGGCACTTCCTCAAGGAAGTCGTGTGCCTCGTCCACGGTGCACAGGTCGGCACCAATGGCAACCTCCACCACGTCGCAGAAGCCGATGGCCTTCAGGGCAGCCTTCAGCTTGCCGGTGGAAGCCAGAGAGGGGAACTGGTTGATAAAAGCGGGAGCGACCAGTGCATAGATGCGGTCGCCGCGGTTGAAGCCCTGGATCAGCTGATAGATCTGGCCCTTGTCGGCAATAGCGCCGAAGGGGCAGTTCACCAGACACTGACCGCAGGAAACGCACTTGCTGTAATCGATCTCGGCACGGCCCAGCTCGTCAGAGTGGATGGCACCCATGCCGCAGGCAGCGGCGCAGGGACGCTCGGTCTTGACGATGGCGTTGTAGGGGCAGACAGTGGCACAGCGGCCGCACTTGATGCACTTTTCCTGATCGATGATGGAACGGCCGCTCTCCCAGGTGATGGCTTTCTTGGGGCAGACTTCCATACAGGGGTGGGCCAGACAGCCCTGGCACAGGTCAGAGACCTTGACCAGCTTCTCGGGGCAGCGGTTGCAGGCAAACTTGATCACGTTCACCAGCGGGGGATCATAATACTTATCGGCAATGGAAGCGTCCTCCAGACCGGAGACGACGCTGTTGTGCTCGTCCATGCGGCGGGTGGGCAGGCCCATGGCCAGACGGACGCGCTCCTCAACGATGGCGCGCTCCAGGAAGATGTCCTTGCGCAGCTTGCCTTCCTCGCCGGGGATGATGGTGTAAGGGATCTTGCGCATCAGGTGGTTGGCCTGCTCGCCCTTGACGTTGGCGTAAGCCATGCGGGCAACCTCGGTAAACACCTGACGGCGGATCTGAATGACTGTGGTATTGATTCCTCTAAAACTCATTCCAATCTCTCCTTGTTCAGAAACAGAAAACATCCCGCTGCCGCACTGGACTGCGGCAGGCGGAATTTGCTTTGCTCCGGGCCGGCTGGTACCGCACCGCTGCAACCGGCGCTCCGTCCCAGATATCCAGTTTCATTTTAACATAAACGGGCCTGCGTGAAAAGAGAAAATTTCAAATATGTTAAAGAATTAGCAAATAGTACAGGATGCACAAGAATTAACGAACTTTTTTAGCAGAGTGCTGCACGGACGCGCTCGCCATCGTACTCGCCCAGCCTGACGTGAACGATCTCGCCGCTCTTGTGGCCGGGGGCAGAGACCACCACCGGGATGTACAGCCGGGTGTAGCCTGTGAACAGCGTCTCGGAGAGGGGCGTTTCCAGCAGGACCTCGTCCTTGGTGCCGACATGAGCGGCCAGCACTTCCCGGCGGATCTCCTCGGCCAGCGCGTTCATCTCGCGGCTGCGGGCCTGCTTCTCCCGCTCGTGCACCTGAGCCGGAAAATCATAAGCAGGTGTGCCGCTGCGGCGGGAGTAGGGGAACACATGGACTTTCAGGAAGCCGATCTCCTTCAGGAACTCGCAGCTCTCCCGGAAATCTTCCTCCGTCTCGCCGGGGAAGCCGCAGATGCAGTCGGTGGTGAA
>ERZ859894.854-NODE-854-length-10246-cov-2.261407_pt1 | contig 10246 bp, 9 predicted proteins | sample MGYA00510117_ERZ859894 | MGnify/ENA primary metagenome ERZ859894 (study PRJEB30046, sample SAMN00715164) | human gut metagenome | study: EMG produced TPA metagenomics assembly of the A metagenome-wide association study of gut microbiota in type 2... | reverse complement strand
GGCCCCAAAAGAGTGGAGGCGGGAGACTGTTTGCCGGTCCCCCGCTATATCCTTATGCACTTTCTCCGGCCATGCGGAAGAACTCATCTGGCGACAGAATCTTGATTCCAAGCCCCTGTGCCTTTGCCAACTTGCTTCCGGCGTTCTCGCCGCAGATCAGATAATCTGTTTTGCTGCTTACCGAGCTGCCGGCATGAGCGCCCAGAGATTCGATTTTTGTGTTGATCCCATCCCGTGTGTACGGCTCCACCTTGCCGGTCACCACAAGGGTCTTGCCGACAAAGGGATTGCTCATACCGGCGCTGGCCGCAGGCGGCTGATAGGTCTTAACGCACACCAGCCCTCGCAGCTCCGTCCAGACCGTCCAGTTTTCCTCGCTGCGGAACCACTGACAGATATTCCTGTGCAGTGTCTCTCCGAAATCCGGGAGCTGTGTGAAATCAAAGCCCATGCATACAGCCGTTTCAAATTCCGAAAGATTTCCGCGGAACCTTTGGCAGATGGCCTTGCTGGCGGTGCTGCCTACCATGGGGATATCCATAGCGGTCAGATACTGCTCAAAGGTGGTAATGCGGCTGTGCTGGATGGCATCCCAAAGATTTTGCCAGGATCTCACCCCAAAGCCCTCCATCTGAACGATCTCCGACCTGTGTTTGTCCAAAAAGAAGATGTCCATATAGGAGTGGAGCCAGCCTTTTCCAATGAATTTTTCCAGAATTGCTTCAGACAATCCCACGATATTCATCGCCTTCTGGCTTGCAAAGTGGACGAACTTACGCAGCTTCCGCGTTTCGCACTGCTCATTATCGCAGAACAGGGCCGCCGTGACCTTTTCCTCCCCGTTCACAGTGTTTTTGGTCGTATGGATACGGGTAGGCTGTCCGCAGCACGGGCATCTGGCAGGAACGACCTTCTCTCTGGCGTAGCAGTCCCGATCCAGATTCTCCTCCACATGGGGAATGATCTGATTGCGCTTACTCACCTTGATGCGGCACCCCGGTGCCAGCTCCAAATTCTCAATGAAAGAGAGGTTGTGGAGGCTCGCTCTGGATACCGCACAGCCGTCGATCTCCACCGTGTCAAAGATGGCTACCGGAGCAATTTCCCCTGTGCGGCTGGGCGTCCATTCAATCGAGCGCAGGACGGTTTCATAGGTGTCATCCTCAAACTTGAACGCAAGCCCGTCCTTATAGTGATGCCCGGTCCGTCCGCAGGACTTTGCGTAGGCTGCATCGTTGTAGGTGACCACGATGCCATCGATAGGTATGTCGTTTTCCTGCGCGTATTTCCGCAGGTGCCGGATACCGGCGTCCATATCGAACTGCGTCAACGCCTGCTTGCTCGCCAGATACTTGCAGATGGGAAAGCCGAGCTGTTCGATGGCCCGAAGCCGCTGCGACTTCCAAGCGTATTCTGTAAAGCCCTCCAGCACATTGAAAGCCATAAAGGTCACACGGCGATCCTTGCAGGCGCCGCAGTCCAGCAGACGGACAGAGCCGGCAGCCAGATTGCGCCCATTTTTATAAGGTTCGCCATTTCCGTCCCGCAGCGTGTCCCTTAACGCCTCAAAATCGCTGGGACGGATAAATGCCTCGCCGGTAACAACCAGCCGTTCTTTGTACGGGATCTTATCCGGGATTCCGGAGATCCCCAGCACATTGTGGGTAATGTTCTCACCCGTATCTCCATCGCCGCGGGTAGCGGCCTCCATCAAAAGGCCATTTTCATAGGTCAGCTTTACCGTCAGGCCGTCCAGCTTGAGCATCAGCATGACCATCTGCTCTCCCGCAAAGCGCAGAAGCTCCGCGCTGCTCTTCGTTTTATCCAACGACAGCAGCGGAATCGGATGCACTGTTTTCACCAAGGCGCTGACAGCGGGATAGCAGCCTACCGTCTGCGTGGGCGAGTTCGTCATGCTGAAGCCGGTTTCCTTTTCCAACATACTCAGTTCATCAAAAAGCGCGTCATATTCGGCGTCTGTCAGAGACGGCGCGTTCAGATTGTAGTATTCATACCGGCAGCGGTTCAGCCGGTCGGTCAATTCCCGTATTCTCTGCTGTTTACTCTGTTCCATTTCTTACACCAGCCTTTCCTTAGAGAATGCTCCGAAATTCAGTTCATAGATCATCTTTTCGATCCGTGCGTCATCGTTCCATACGGCCTCCATCGCCGCACGGTTTTTCGCCTGTACCGAGACCAGACCGTCCCCCCCCGCGGCGACCCCAGCTCCGCCCCGGAGCTGCAACAGCAGCTCCGGGCGTTGGGCACAAATAACTGCGAGGTTTCCCAACTGTTTCATTTTCACATGACTCCTTTTATACAGCAATATAGGTTTCCCAGTACGATTCCCGCTGTGCCGCAATCGTGAGTGGAACAATGGTGCTGCCGATATTGGCCGGCGCCTGCGTCAGTCCATAGACAGTCTGCGTACTCCGGATACGAACCATCTCCCGCTTGAGCTGAGAGAGGATGTACTCCTTCAGATACCCTTTACAGGGATCGTAGCTGTTGACTGCCCGGATCAGGCGTACCGCCAAAGACTGGTACACATCATCGGGGTCTACGGGTTCTGTCTGCATAAACGCGGCGTACTGCGCCATGATCGTGTCAATGCACCAAAGATGCTGCTCCACCATAGCGTTGCGCTGCGTGATCGTAAATCCGTTTTTCATGTTCTCTATAACTTCCTTTCCTTTGTTCAAATGTGTTGTGCTGCGGCTTAGGCCGCAGTTTCCATGAGATCCGACACCAGAACATCCACCAACCGCTGACCGGCAAGGTCGCCGGTATGGATACGGATGTCATCCTGTCGCAGCTGCTCGAATTCCTGCAGGCGAAGGATCTTGCTCTTTTCCGCTTTTTCCCGGTCGCTCTCTGTCAAGCGCTCGGAGACAACCTTCTGCCATTCTTTCAGGAATTTCTCCGCGTCCTTGAGGTCATCGTTCTGTCGGTCAAAGTAGGTCCGTTTCTGCCGTATCGTGCCGTTTGGCTCCACCTCAAGGGTGTAGTATGGCTTGTCGATCTCCGCAGTCTTGCGCAGGAACAGGATATATGCCTCCTGCTGCTCGATGCGCTCCCAATAGCGGTCTGACTTGCCGACACAGTGGGAAAGCGCATCGCCCTCGCGCATAACATCGCGCACACCTGACGGAACGACGATGGAATACATCTCTCCGGTGTATTCGTATTTCGGTTTGATCGAGCGGCAGATGCCTGCAATTTTCCGATATTTTCTTGCTGTTGCGGCAGCTTCCATGTCCCGTTCTCTTTTCCGCAGCTGCTCCACCAGTTCATCGTGACGCTGGCGCAGCAGCTTGACGCGGTACACGATCTCATCATGGGTGTTGATTCCCAGCTTGTCTGCCATGGAAAGGTAATCCCGCCATGTGAAAATAATCTGCCGCAGGGAATCCCGTGTGCCGCTTTGCTGACGCTGAAGATAGTTGCAGACCTGCTGCTCTGACATTCGATCCAGAATGAAGTCGATATCGGAAACATGGATCTTCTCCTGCTCCAGCCAGTGCAGCACATGATCCGGGATGATTCTGCCGCTACATTTCTCCCGCTGCAGCCAGTCGAGCATAATGGCGCCGCCGTTGAGTGTCCGGAGCCGCGAAAGCCGGTGCGTATCAAGTGCCAATGCCTTGACGAGACTGGTTTCAGACTCCTGCCGGATACAGCTTTTTAGGGCTTTGACATTTTCCATACATTCCACCGTCAGCCTGGATAGGCCCGCCTTGCATATCTGTTCAATGCGCGGAAGACTCTCCCACGCGGCCAGATACCAGTTAGGACTTACGTGCCCCCTGCAAAGTCTTACATACTCACTCAATCCGGTCCTTACAAGAAATGGGGCAATGCTGGAAAGCGTTTTTCCATAGATGCTCCCCGGCTGATAACAATACTCGTTGTAGGAATAGCCCATACCTGTGTTGATGTACTCATCGATGCCCTCTACCCACCGGACGCGGCGCTGCTTATACCAGCCCCAGTAATACGGGTGTGAGGTCAGATCCGCACGGTAGAAAATGCGCTGCTTCTCAAAGCAGGAGGTTTTCGATACGATGGCGTTCTCTTCCTTTCGGTACTGCCTGTTCACCTGAAATTGGCGAACCACAAACCCGTCTCCACACTTCTGCGCCAGGTATGCGCATTCTGTTGGGGAGTGCAGATAGTCCGCCATCTTTCCCCTTGCTTTGAAGGTTACTCTGTGACCGCATTCAGGGCATGTTCCAGTTCTGTTATGATAGGGCCGCTGTTTCAGTGCGACTTCCTTCTCACAGTAGGTACAGTAGCCGTGTTTTGCGCCGCCTCTGTGGTAATCGTAGAAGATGTAGTTTTCCTGAATACCCACCTTATTGACCCACCGCTCCCAGTCCTTCGGCAGCGGCGGTGTCTGAGAGAGCTCCGCATCCCACGGATCGGTTTCCTTTCTGTGCCGGCGTTCCAGTTCAGCATCACGAACGGCGCGCTGAAATTTCAGAATAGCCCGATATACGCTTTTTTCATCCGACGCCAGATATTGCCGGATCTGTGCATCATCTACGGCGCTGATCCACACGTTATTCGATCCCTTCGCCTGCCATTCCAAGTAGTCGATCTTTGCCGCCCGCCATTTGTCATGGGAACGGTCATAGGTGAGAAACTGCTGCTTTTCTTTCTCCATGAAAATCTCATAGACCGGCAGCGTTCCGCCAAGGCGCATTGCATCCGGGTCATACAGGGTGACTTTCAAAATGCCGCCCTCTACCGCGCTTCGCACAAAACCGCTGTATCGGCATCGATAGGAAGTGTTCCAGCCCGAACCGACCTTGACCGGCACATCCTCACGGGCAACCGCAAGCATTTCTTCAGTCGCAGGCAAATTCTTCATTTTCAGCAAACTGCTTTTTTTCATTTCTGCACCGCCTCTCTTTTCACAAAATCAATGTCATACCATACATCAGGCAGAATTTTTTCTCCATCGACCTCAACGACCGCAATCTGACAGATTACTTCGGTTTCACGCCGCTCTCTGGCAAATGCGAGAATATCGCCCAGCTTTCCACACGCAGTGGGTGTCTTGCCTCGAACGATGGCATAGCCGTTGCGGCTGGTGCTGTGCTCACGCTGTACCTTGTCACTCACCTTGCGGCCTGGGTGATCCACCATGTAGGCAAGTGCATGAAGAAAGAATTCTTTCCTCGTCAGCCGCCGCAGGATTGTCAGTTCCGTGCAGGCAATTTTGGAGTCACGATCGTCCTCGTCAATATCCCCGCCGGGCTGCACCAAGCAGTAAATGGAGCGATTCATGTCGCCATAGTAGGAAAGACAATCCAGCGGGTCCTCCGCACAGTGAAAGCCGTTGCTGGCGCAGTTTGCCTCCGGGGTGACATTCTTTCCCATGACGAACCGATAGCCACGGCAGGAGAGATCCGGCTCAAAGCCTTTATAAGCGTACATCAGGCGGCCTCCCCAAAGGAGGAGAGATCGCCCAGCGAGATCTGCCCATCATCGGCTTCCGCTTTTTTCGGCGGTTCCTTCTTCTCCGGCTCTTTCTTCTTTTCTTCCTTTTTCTTCTTGGAAACGGACTTGGAAGCTGTTTTCCCACGATAGGGCTGCGGGACAAACTCCTCTTCATCCCCCTGATCCTCCTTGGCATCGGGGTCACGGAAATAGTCCTCCGCCCACTGATAGCAGAGATCATCTGGAATATCGCAGCCGTATGCCTGCTGACCGGGTCCCGGCTGAACGCCGTTTGCCTTTAGCTCGTCCTGCACATAATCCCATGCCTTCCGGCTGATGTACTGGAAACAGTGGATCATGCTTTTGCGCGGGTGCATGGTGAGCCGGGCAAAGCCGAGGTCATCAATGCACTTGGTCTGGATAAACTCGGCAACGCTCTCTTTCATGTTGCGCCGCGTCAGCTTCTCCGTATCTGCGGACACACGCTTTGCGGCAGCCTTGAGCAGTTCAGCCGGGCTCATGGCATCCAACCTTTCCAGCGCGGCCTGTTCCGCCCGCCGCTTTTCCGCCTGTTTGGCGTCCCACTCTGCTTTGCGCTTGGCTTCGGCCGCTTCGTGCGCACGGCGGGCCTCATCCTCACTTTGGGTGTTGAGGGCGGTTGCCGGTTCGCTGGCCGCCGCTGCCGGAGTCGGAGCTGCAGTCGGAGAACTTGCTGTCGCCGGTTCCACAGGAGCCGCCTGCGGCATATCCATAGCATCATCTTCCGTAAAGGCGTCGGAAACGGTAGCCTCGCTGTTTTGAAGCTCATAATCCATATTTGAAAAAGCGCCCATTCGTACATTCCTCCTAAATAAAAAATGAGAAAAGGACGCTCCTGTGCCAATGGCACAAGGCGTCCCTTCTTACATACTGCGCTCAAACCGTATAGACCAGTGTGCTGAATGGGTCGAAGCAATAGCACACGACGGCCGGGTACTGAGCGGCTGTTCTTTGAATTTTCTGTTGGACAGCAAGGGCCTCTCCCATTCCGCAGGGCGTATCCCATCCAGTCCAGACCATAGCTGTGAAATAACGGTGTTCCGGATGATACCGTGTCTCCGCCCCAAGTCCTTGACAGATTCCCAGCATGGCTTTCAGCTGCTTTCTCTTCTGCTCGTCCATTTCTAAATGGATCGTCTGCGGTAAAGCCTGCATTCAAGCCTTCTTTGCCAGCGCGGGAGAGAATTTCACCTGCGGAAAACCAGCCATATCGCAGTAAAAGTATCTGCGCTCGCTTTCATCATACAACTCCAGCACATCGGATGGGGCAATGCTGCGGCCGTGATAGTCCGGGGGGAACGCCTGATTATAGCGTGCAAAAATGCGCTCCAGAATATCACGTTCATCTTGCCCGACCGGGCAGGTTAGCTCACCGTCGTAAACGAGTGTGTATTCCGCCGCCGGCGGCTGCTGAAAGCCGGCCTTGTGCAGCGCGTCAATGCCGCCAAAGGCGAATGCGCGCGTCTCGCCATGCTCCAAATCCAGCTGATAAACACGAAACCGCTGCGTTTTACGCTGACTGTCCAGCAGCTCCCGAAAAGAAACGCCGGGGGTAGTCTGTAAGTACGCATCGTATTCCTGCTCCGTCAGCCCCAGATAGTCCCGCAGGGAAATACTGTCCACCTTCATCGCATGCCATTTTTCCGTACAGGCTTCCAGCATTTCCAGCCCGCACAGCCCGTTGAGATACTGCTCCTTAAATGTCATTCCTGGATCCTCCTTCATTTTCTGTTCTTTGCGGCGCAGCGCAAGTTGCCAGTCATCAATGCCCTTGTAATTGGGATTCCATGTGAGCCTGCGGCAGCGCATTCCGTGCCTGGCCGCCAGCGCATAGATCTTCGATGCGCCTTTCTCCACCATTTCATTGCTGTACTTATCCATGTCCTCTGCCTCGATGATCTCCTCCGTTCCGTTTCGGTGCAGGAACGCAAACAATTCATCCAGCTTGGCGGTGTTGTTAACGCCCAGCGTGGCAACAAAGGTCCTGTGCATCAGCGCGTGAGCGACATCCGCCTTGAGGCAGCCTTCCGTCACATATACAACGCGGGAGCATGGATCGCCCACAAAATGAATGGGGCTCCCCGAGGTCGTTCCCATGCGCTTTCCCGTGGAGGACAGCGTCAGGTATTTCACGCCCGTTTTCTCCGGTGGATCGTCTTTATCCTTGAGCGGATGATCCAATCGGATCTGTGCGCCGCGGATCAGACCGTCTACACCGAAGATGGGAATGATGATGCCTGATGTCCGCTGATGGAATTTGACCGTCCAGCAACCGTTATCATCCACATAGAAGCCGGGAACACCCTGCACCCTGCAGCCAGCCTTGACCAACCGATTGGTCAGGGAGCGGCACAGGAAAGGGGGCGGCGTGCTCTTGAAGCCAAAGCGTGTGATCTCATCGTCGGACAGCCCCCGCACAGACTGAAGGTGTGCGCGGTGCGCCGGAATGAGGGTCAGCATGGACAGCAGCATGGAGAGAGTCTGATGCACTTCCTGAACAGAAGCCGCGTCAGACTGCTCGGCCTCCGCAGGCATCGTCTTCTCCGGAACGGTATAGTCCGGTGAAAAACCGTTTACTGCCAAAGCGTCACAGATCTCCCGATAAGCGTCTGAATTGCTGACGCCATATACCTTTGCGTAAAGGGACAGCATTCCGCCGCCTTCACCACAGTAGTTACAGCGCCACAGGTCTTTTGCCGTGTTCAGATTCATTTTTCCCCGGCGGTCACCGCAGATGGGGCAATCCACATACACCTGACCGGGAGCCCTCCGCCTGATATTCAGACGGAGGAGGCCGGCCACATCCATAATGCCAAAGGGGAGATCATGCTTTTTCCCGTAATTCAAACCAGCATCCCTCCCAAGACGCAAAATTTACGGATGGAAAGCGGTCAGCTTGCCTTTAACTGCTGCGAACCGCCCATCAGAAGCATGGCGGCAGCCTTCATAATATTGCCGCAATCCTCACAGAGATAGGCGTAATATTTCAGGCTGGAGGGACGCTGCTCAGAAACCTGTGCCATCGTCCAGCCCTTATTGACGCCGGTGGTTACGACCAGCTCCGCAGCTTCCTCTTCTGTCATCAGCGAAAGGATCTCGTCCACCGTCATATCGTCCGAATATTTCGGTGCAGCCGCTGTCGATGCCGCTGCCGGCATATCGACCACAATAGGTTTCACCGTCTGCGCTGTTTCAGCCCGCTCCGTGACCGCAGCCTCCGCCGTTTCCGAAGAAATCTCCTGCGCCTTTTGGGGCATAACCGGATCAGGCTCAGAAGCCGCAGTTCCGCCGCTTAACGCCTGCAGCAGACTCATGGCATCTGAAACGCTTTCCGTCTGCTGGGCGGGGGGAACCACCTGCTGCTTTTCGCTGTGCGTCTTTGCCGCCTCCTGCGGTTGAGCCTCTTGCAGTGTAGGCACTGCCTGCACCGGATGATTTTCACCGACAGACGCTTCTCGCTGCGGTGCTGCGGCTCTATTTACCGCCGGATCAGTCTCCTGACGATTTACAGCGCCCGTTGCGACTTCCTGTTTCCCATCGGCCTGTGCATCTACCGTCGCAGAGGGGGTGATCTCACAGAGCTGGATGCCGAAGCCTGCATTATCCAGCGCCGTTTTCAGCGCCTCGTCCTGCGCGGCCTGCACATAGCGTCCGGCAGGAGCCTGAGCCTTTTCCACCGCCGCGGTAAAATTGGTAATGGGCTGGTTGTCCTCTCTGGACAGAAATACCTGCGCCTCATAAACGGCGATCTGATCTGTGATCTGCAGCCGGTTCAGCAGCATTTTTCCATCGGGGCAGGCCAATCGGAACCAGAGCCGCTGATAGCGCGGCTCCAGCTCGATTCCGCCGTTGGCGTTTCTTTTCAGAAAGCGCAGCGGGTCAAAGCCCTGCACCCTACGAAGCTGCTGCACGGCAGGAATCGCTTGGGTCAGCATAATTCTTTCTCTGGACATGGTTTGATACTCCCTTCATAAAATAAATAAGAGATGACTGTGCGTTTTTTTGCACATTCATCTCACATTAACTGGCACGCTGCCATTCTTCGCCCTCTTCGTTACGGAGAGCCTTGCGCGTGACTGCCTTATAGTAGAGGGCGATGCGTTCGCCCAGCATGGTATTGCGTTTTCCTTTTCGGCTCCGATGGATCGCCATATACAGCGCCCTTTTTTCACCCACCAGCAGCACGCGGCGCTTGGCACGCGTGATGGCCGTGTAGAGAAGATTCCGCGTCAGAAGCACATTATGGGCAGCCAGCAGCGGAATAATGACCGTATCATACTCTGAGCCCATGGATTTGTGGATCGTAATGGCATAGGACAGCTCCAAATCATCCAGAAGTACCTGCGGGCAATCCATATAGCGGCCGTCAAACTCGATCACGACATTGGTACCGCTGATCTTGCGGATCGTGCCGATGTCACCGTTGAAAACACCCTCGCCGACCTGCTTGCCGGAGCGGTTATACAGCTTGATCTCATAGTTGTTCCGCATCTGCATCACGCGGTCGTTGAGGCGGAATATCTTTCCGGCGTACACGATCTCCGGCGTCTCCGGCGCTGCGGGGTTGATCTCCTCGCGGATAGCTTCATTCAGGCTGTTGACCGATGCCTCGCCCTCAGAGCGGAACGGCGATAAAATCTCCACCTGCTCAATTCCTTTTGCAGCGATCTGCTCCCGGTAAAGCTCACGGATGATGCCGGCAGTCTCCTCCTGGCTCTCTGCCTTATGAAAGGCAAAGTCCTCACCATAGTAGAGCGTCGTT
>ERZ859894.843-NODE-843-length-10400-cov-1.389367_pt1 | contig 10400 bp, 6 predicted proteins | sample MGYA00510117_ERZ859894 | MGnify/ENA primary metagenome ERZ859894 (study PRJEB30046, sample SAMN00715164) | human gut metagenome | study: EMG produced TPA metagenomics assembly of the A metagenome-wide association study of gut microbiota in type 2... | reverse complement strand
CTCCCTTTAGCACTTTTCCTCTTGACCAGCGGCGAGTCGCAGTCGCCTCGATGCCAAAGTCTTTAAGGCAAGCGACAAAATGCTCCCTCATGGCATCACGAGTTTGGTTATCAATATGCATTCGCTTACCATCCTTTCCGATGGTACTAACGATAATATGACAGTGAGGCTGGTTAGTTTTTTGGTCTGTAGAGGCTGTGTGAAATCCAAGTACAAATTCATAGCCGGACAGAGTGTCGTTTGCCCATTTTCTGCACGCGTTTTTGAATTTATCTTCCGGCGTACCCGCAGGCATTGAAAGAATAAGCCTTCTGGCATGACTTAGAGAGCCGCCCTGATCAGGGATCGTTTGGCTTAATTTCCACTTGTAAAGCTCACTGTCGTAGTCTGCTTTCCCAGCCAGGAGGCTTTTATCAGCTTTCTCTAACGTGATATTTCCGTTTCTTGCAATGTACGATACGGCCCGTCTTAAATGCTCATAATTTTTTATGGTTCCGCTTCCAAAATGAACAAAAGCTTCCGGAAGGCGTTTCGCTATTCCCCGGGCTTTATCTTTAGAAGAAAGAACCCTTAGAAAAGATGCAGAAGTTCTCTCTCCGCGTTCGACATGGAGAGTACGAGGGCGCCTTTTAACTGTTGGGAATAATTCTTTAAGAGCTGAACTCATGAATTATTCCTTTTTAAATAGTGAAGCAATTTCTTGACGAATAAACTTCTTTTGAATTTCCAAAAATTGTTCCAGCAGAACTTCTTTGTTCTCAACTTGCTTTAGGACTCTTTCAAATCTGGCCGTCAGAGCCGGATTTTTGATTAGAGGAGGAACTACGGTTAGAAGTTGCTGACCTAAAGCTGTTGCATGAATTTGTTTGCCCGTAGTTTCCAGGTAGCCCTTTCGCTTGAGCTCGGTAATGATGGCAGCACGTGTTGCCGGCGTGCCGATACCGTCTCCGTCTTTTAATAATTTTTTGTCTTTGGGGTCTTCCACTGCATTATGAATATTCTCCATTGCAGCAATCAGAGTTCCTTCTGTAAAGGCCGGAGGAGCCTTCGTTTTTTCTTGCTGAAGTTTTACATCTTTAAGAGTGAGCTGCTGTCCTTCTTGAAGCAGAGGAATTTCTTCTTCCTTTTCATTTTTTTCTTGTGCTATGACGGCTTTCCATCCCGGACTGATAGTTGTTGTTCCTTTAGCGCAGAAAGTTTCATTTTCAACGGCTAGAGACACATTGGTCGAATAGAACTTGTATGGAGGATAGAACTGGCAGATATACCGAAGGCATAGCAGCTCATAGATTTTTTGTTCTTTGTCTGAGAGCTTTTCAAGGCTTCCGGCTTGGCCGGTCGGAATAATTCCGTGGTGTGCAGATATTTTTTTATCATTCCAAACAGACGATTTAATCTGAAGGTTGCATTGCCTAATTAACGGAAGAAACTTGGGAAGTGTTTTAGCAATTGCGGTTAAAACGGTTTTAGATTCTTCCCATTGAGACCCCGGTAAATACTGGCAATCCGAACGAGGATAGCTCGCTAACTTGTGAGTTTCATATAACGATTGGCAAGTATCCAGGGTTTCTTGGGCAGAAAAACCATATTTGCTGCTGGCCTCGAGCTGAATGTCTGCTAAAGAAAATACTTTTGGCTGAGTTTTCTGTTTGATTTCTTTGGAAAAAGATAGAACCTTTGCTGTTTTTTGATTCTGTAAGCGGCTGACGAGACTCTTTGCGACCGTTCCGTCGATCAGTCTCCTTTCTTCGTCTAACCCACTTTGTCCGTTTTTTGGTATCCACGAGGCAGAAAAAACAGTGCTGCCGTTTGAGACTGTGCATTTGATGGTAAAAAATGGAATGGGCTTAAAGTTTCTAATATCTTGGTCTCGTTTTGCTACAAGCGATAAAGTAGGGGTCTGTACTCTTCCAACAGCGATCAGAGTTCTTTCTCCGGACAATGCTTTTTTAAGCGTCAACGCTCTTGTTAAGTTCATTCCAAGAAGCCAATCCGCCCTGCTTCTGCCCAAGGCAGCAAGTTTCATGCCTTCATATTTGCTGTTCGGTTCAATTTTAGTAAGGCTCTTTCGGATGGAAGCTGAATCCTGCGCAGATACTAAAAAGCGTTGGACAGTCTTTTTATATTTGAAATGCTCTAGGATTTCGTCTACCAAAAGCTGACCTTCCCTGTCCGGGTCTCCCGCATTGACTACGATATCGGCTTTTGTCAAAAGGTCTTTGATGACTTTGAGTTGAGCCTTTACGCCTTTATCCTTTTTCGGCTGAAGAATCCATTTTTGAGGAAAGATCGGGAGATCTTGAACACGCCAAATCTTATTTCCCTTTTTTCCCACAGGAATGTCTTCAGGAAGGTACGCATCCGGTTCTGCCTGTTCCAACAGGTGCCCGAAGCACCATGTTACGTAAATGTTGTTTTTGCAAAGCACCGCGCCATTGAGTTTTTTTACAGTCCCCAATTCGTTGATGATCGCTTTGGCAACAGACGGTTTTTCAGCAATGAATACTTTTATTGTCATTTTTATGGATCAAAGAAGGGAGCGCCGCATGGCGCTCCGGAGATGAGGTTAACGATCAAGTTCAGGGGTCTGGGATTTTCCAGCCTTCTTTTCAGGGGCTCTAAATTTTATGGATTCGATTCCCAGTTGATTTAGGCATAAGGCGATGCTTTTTGCCTTGATCACTTTGTTCTCATACTGCTTTCCGTCTTTTTCAAAATTTTCGGTTGTTAAGGAACCTCGAACATCCAGGCGCATTGATTTTTGAAGCAGTTTTGCCATATTTTCTGCTGTTGCACCGAAATACTGAAGCTTGTAGAAATCAGGTTCTTTTCGTTCAAAAGAACCGTCCGCCTTCTTTTCAAAGTTTGGATGATAGGTTAGGACTTCCAGAACTTTCGTTTCTTTTCCGGCATGAGGGCCTTTAGTAGGAAAAATACTGGTGCACTTGGGTTCGCCCAATACAACCAGAGATTCAGAAAAATCTTGATATTTGCTTGTCATAAGCTAACTCCTTATTTGAGGGTGGAAAAATGCCGCTTGAATTCGCCGGAAGTTGTCTGCGTTTTCTTACGACGGTATAAATTTCGAATGTCCTTTAACGGGGAAGTCTGTTTCTTTTTAGGAGAGGCAGAAGGCGTGGAAGCGGGCGGTTTATCAGTCGGAGTCTCGAAAATTGCCTCTAAATTTTCATCTTCCTTTTCCGGCCCTTCCGTTTTTTTATCGAGGCTCGAGGAAGGTTCTTCGTTTACTGGGGCTGGATCAAAAGAAGGCTGCTGCAACGAAATATCTTCCGGCTCTTGTGCAGGCTCTTTTTCTTGTTCTTCAGTAGGTATATCTACCCCGTCAAACAAATCGCTGATTGTCTTGTCCAGATCTTCAGAAGTTTCACCATCGTCTTTATTACCGTTTATTTTTTCCGGCAGTTGATTCAACTGCTGCTTAGATAGGTCTAACTTAGGAGCGTGTTGGATAGCAGAAAGATTGAACCGATTCGCAGCAATTTTGGTAAAAGAAGCTTCAACATAGTTTTGGATTTGCTCATTCAATCTGAATCCGGCGTTTCGGCAAGTTCTTTTGGAATTTCCGGAAGCTCGTTGACTCCGGCAATTTTTCTTGAGTCTTCTTCTGTCAGCTCTGTGGCCAATACCTTGTTCACTCTTTCGTCTAATGACGCAGTGAAGGTTTCAACGTCCTGCACAGGTACAAAAGGAGTTTCCCAGCGTTGTCTGCACTCAAAGTTCGGGTCTTCGTAATAGCGGATTTTTTGACAAAGAATAGGTTTTGCAGAACCTTTATTAAGTACAACAATTTCTTTTTTATCTCCGATTCCTTTTATTTCCTGAGGGAGCAGAAGAGAGCGTCTTTGATCTGATTCACTGGTTGATGTTGAACCTTTTCCTTTAGAGGTTGATTTGGACTTAACCGTTTGAGTACCCAGCATCTCACTGTACTCGTTTGCTAAAGATTGTTGAGTAGGATTGGGGGCATACATGATGAGTAGAGAATGATTGGCCCTAATCGTTTCAGCATCGTCTTTGCCGTAGGCGCTTGCCAACTGAGTCATGCTTTGAATAATCGTCAGCAGACGCATGTTGTAACCGGCCATATACGCGATTGCCTGACTGATCATCGGGACTCTGCCGATTGAAGTCATCTCATCTAACAGAACCAAACATTGATACCTGAGGCTTTTGTCTTGTTCCGGAAGTTTCTTAGTGTTCAAATTAAGCAGCTGATCAAAAAATAAATTGACCAGTACCCGAGCCTCTTTAAGCTTGTTTGGCTCGATCTTGAGGTAAATGCTCATTTTCTTTCGACGAACGTCTCTCAGATCGAAATCGTTAGCACTCGTGGCAAGATCAACCCGAGCATTGGCAAAACCGAGAAGAGGTGTCCCGAACGTGCTGACAATGCCTGACAGAGTATTTTCTGAATTACTAAAAACTCTGTTTAATGCTTCAATACAACGGTTGGAATAGGGATGGCCGGCGTCTTGTGCATCCTTAAGTTTTTTTGTTAATGAGTCTTTTAATCCTGCTGCTGATGACTCCCTGAGAATTTGTCCCAAAGTTTTAGGAATGCCCGGCGTTTCTAATACGTAAAGACATAATCCGCGGAACAGATCTTTAGCGTTTTCGCTCCAGAATTTATCTCCGTTTGACTCAGAGTTATAAAGCGCCGTGGCAATGGCGTCGATATCTCCGACGCGATCAACTTCGTTGGAACTAATGTATTCCAATGGGTTGTACCGATGAGTTTTTCCTTCAGGATCGAAAGGAGCAAAAAGGTAAACTTCCTGACCGTGAGCCGCTCGGTATCCGGATGTAATATCGAAGTTCTCTCCCTTAATGTCCAAAATAACAAGACTGTCGCTGTAATTAAGGCAATTCGGAATAACAACGCCGACACCTTTACCGGACCGTGTCGGGGCGGCTAAAAGAACAAACTCTGTTCCGCCGTAATTAAGGTATCTTCCGTTATGTTTGCCAACCAAGATGGTTTTATCCAATCCGTCCGGAGGATTGATAAGCCCGTATTTTTGAACCTCCGTGTTGCTGGCAAAAGCCGCATCCCCATGTAAACTTCTTTTTCCGGCTTTAATTTTGATAGCGATTGCAACGGCTGCGGTAATCAGCCAAGGAGCAAGCAGACAGCCGAGGATAGCCGCCTTGATGAAACTCCTATTGCTGTCCCGATACATCATCCAGTATTGAAATATTGTCCAAGGACGGCATATTTCAAGGGGGAGGCGAAAAATCTTGAGGAATAAAAATCCTGAAATCTCAAAGAACAAAACAGCTAAGAGAAGGCAGCCGATGATTACGACGGCAACCTTGATAATTTTTTTATTTCTAGGCTGACTCATTTGGCGGTTCCTTATGATTTGAGCCTGGCGGGCTTAAACCAAATATCCGTGATATGGCGTCCGATGCCTTTTTTATCGTTATGGATGTGGACAACCACATCTATGACGTCTTGGAGGTAACGATTGATTTGTTCTGTTGTCATCGTTTTAGCGTCTTCAGCTTGCTGTACCTTCAGAGCAAGGTACTTGAAGACATCCTCACAGCTGCCTGCATGACAACTGGTGATCGAGCCGCCGTGTCCGGAAAGACAGATATTTAAAAAATCAAATGTTTCAGGCCCTCGAAGTTCCGCTAATAGAATTCGATCCGGCTTCATTCGCAGACATGAACGCATCAGAGAGGCAGCCGTTACGTTTGAATTACGTTTTGCTTCGCTGGGGTAAAACAGGCAAACCTTGTTGTCATGATAGGGCAGCCCATGAACCAGTTCCGGAACGTCCTCGATCGTGACGATCCTTTCGTCTCTGGGAATGTCCTGCATCAACGCCTTCATGAAGGTTGTTTTTCCACTCCCGGTTTCTCCGGCTATCACGATGTTCTTTCCGTACCGGACAGCCTTTCTCAAGAATTCAACTCTTTTTTTCGCTCCTTCTTCGTATTCCTGAAGGTGTTCGTAAATTTCTAGTAGTTCTTCATCTTTCGGATTTTGTTCTTCAGCTTTTCTCATATGATTGAAAAAACCTGATCGATAAAAATCATCAACGGAAATAATTTTTAAAGAAGGTTTTCTGATCGTGAGACTGACCAGTTCGGGAGAGCAAGCAGGAGGTTGTATAAATTGAGCTCGTTCGCCGTCGGGCAGTGTGACGGAAACAATAGGTTCCGTCTTGGAGAAGTTGACGTTGTCACCGGAGTATTTGGCTGCGGTGATTCCAAGCTCTATCAGCGCGTCATAAGTTAGGCTCGGAACCGAGACTTGATTCCAAACTCCTTCTCTTTCATAGTAAAGTTGGCCCGGTCGATTAACAGCAATTTCAGTGACGCCTTCCATCTGTAAGAATTGATTGAAAGGTTTTAATTTTTGACGGATGGAAATATCTCTATCGATACTCATGATTTAATTTCTCCTTGAACGGTTTAACGTTCGAGTCCTTTGGTTTTGTTTTGTTCCGGGATTTTTTGTTCGGTTTGGGTGCGGCTGGCTGGGGTTGGGCGTTTAAAAAACTCCGAGTTGACCTTCAGTATTTTTCCCTGCCGTTCACTCTCAAGCATTCTTTCTTCCACAGCTTGAAGCACTTTTTCTAAAAGCTTGGGGTTTTGCATCGCCGGGTCAGCGTTCGGCAACTCTTTTCGCATTAATTCCAAAGTGTCTCGATGCTGCTTGTTAAGCGAAAAAAGGATTTTTTCGTTTTTTGTCTGAGAAGCGGTTAATTCTTTTTGTTCTGCTAAGGCCTTAATGTTTGCCTTGGCGATAGTCACAAAGTCGTCAGTGGTAAGAGTTTTACTATCTTTAAAGCCATGCTCTACAAGCCAGACGCTTACAGTCGAGCGCATCTGTTTGTACCATCGCTGAAGCTTGGGCAGCGCGTTTCTTTGTTTAGAACATTCTTCAACAAGGTACGCCGCAGTCTCTTCCGCATAATTGGGATGATCTTTTGTAATCCCGGAATCTTTTAAGCGGATTTCGGCTGCCATACAGACTGGATCTCGCTGTCTGAAGCCTTCCTCTAATAGACGCGGAGCCTCTTTTACTAAAGGGATAACTTTTTCTTTCAGCTCGGAGTCGTAAGCCATATGGATACCGACTTCGTGAAGCAGCACCGAAGAGGCAGCTTCCGGCACTAAGTTTTCAGCAATGAGAAACGCAGTTTTATGCTCTTGTTCATAGAATCCTTGTACTCTTCCTTCACCGGAGTTAATGAAATGAGGAGTTTTTTTGAAGCTCCTTTTCTCCCCTGAGCGAGCTTGAGCAAGATTGTTTTTTAATTCTTCGGTATAATCCACGTCAGTGTAGAGACCCTTGTGCGACTTCACGGGTTGAGTTCCGTTTTGATTCTGCTCAATGGCTGGTACTAAAGAGGGTGCTGTTACGGATGCAGTATGGTCGGGAAAGATGAGCGCGCCCGACAGTCTCACGCTATCATTTCCCCAAATCTTATATCGGTCACCTCTTACGTTGACGGGTCTGTCGGTGATGACTGCAAAAAGGTCCCCGTCATCATTAAGTTTGCATGGGACGCCTCTGTTATATTTATTTGAGTAAAAGACGAATTGATCTTCTTTGACTTTAAATAATTCTGAAGCCGATCCTAGTACTTCTTTTAAAGATAAGAGTGCTTCCTCGGTTTTGTTCTCTTGAGTGACTGACAAAGATCTATTGGGATGTTCCAAGAGGTTTCCAGTCAAATGTTTTGCTCCGAATCCTCGATGTTGATAGGCGATGTGAAAACCCTCTTTTACGATTACTTTCCCGCTGGGGAAATGAAGGTTCTCTTTTAATTTCAGAGTCGCAAAAATTCCTTCCGGATTGCCGTCATGAGCAAGTTGATCGGGGACAATAAATCCGGTCTTTGTGTTTTTCTTGGAATTTTTTAACTCTTCCGGCAAAGCTGACAGGTATGGCGGTACATCATTGATGCCGGAAACAATTTTGAGACGGCCATTGTCAATTAAGGCGTCGATGGTAGTTTTGCCGAATTTTTTCTCCAAGGCTTCTCTAATCTCAGAAATCTTGGCACCGCTTTTGCTCTCTCTGGTTTTTGAGAATAGAGCAACTCCTTTTTCAGTTTCTTTGCTTTTAATCTCTTCAAAGAGGGCTTTAAATTTCTCGGAAACCCTCCGGACGTCCACGCCGTCCAAATAAGGGTAGTAGGATTCTTTATCTAACGTCTTCTCGACAAATGCTCCGTTTGTTAAGAAGTCATTGGTAATGCCTAACTCTTGACTGCGCACCTCTACGAAAGCTTCAAAGCTTCTGGCCGCTTCTTCTGTTTTACTATTCCAGTACGCTTTTTTCTTCAGCATTCTTCGGTGCATCGCAGTTGAACGAATGGTGTCAATCGTTTCTGCCCATGCGTGATGCAGCTCCGGCCGGATCTTATCTGCTGCGCCTCGTTCTGTCTGAATGAGATCTTCCTTGGTAAGAGTTACCTTGTAGACAAGTTCTCTGCCTCTATCCGGGATGTCCAGATTAATATCGGCCAGATCCAGTTCTCCGGCAACAACCCTTCGCGCTAATTCAGCAGCTTTCGGATTGGTCTTGAGTTCGTATTCCACCCGGGAGGCAGAACCCATCCATAGCGAATAAATCTTTTTACCGCCCTCATTGATTCGTTCCTGAGCCTTCGGTGTTAATTTAAAAATTACCTCCGAATCAACCTGTTCACTGAGCATCCTGACATCGAGCTTTTCCCGGTAATTCGTTCTCATCAGATAGTGGTCGAGCGCATGAAACCATTCGTGAGCCAGACAAGAGTAGCCTTTGGTTTTGGTGAGATTTATCAGTCGGTTGGCCGGTTCGTAATGCGCAGATGCGCTGCCGTGTCCTCTGGAACCGAAGCACAATCCCAATTCGCCGTCTAGGGCTACGGCCTTTGGAGGAATGCCCAATATCTTTGAGAGATCCATGAGGGAGTCATAAGCATTGTTGAGCATCCATTGCCGTTCCCTGCCGTTTTTGCCTTGTTTTACCCAATTACCAAACTCCACACCTCTGAAGCCGAAGGTACTCATAAACATTTCCGGCGTGGCGTCTTTTCCTTCTCGGTAGTCCGGGCCTACACGATCTCGAATCGGAGAACCGCTTCTCCAGTCTTTTTCCGTTTTGGAAAATTCCGCCCGGAATTCTCGGTACTTATTTTCCAGTTCCGTTCTGTGGGTATTCACATAGTTCCAAAATGCTTCATCAGATTCAAAAGCAATCTTGTCTGTGAGCTGGAACTCGATTGTTCCGGATTTTCCATATACTTCATAAGTATGGCTGTTACGAACTCCGCGGCCGTACAGTTTTATGGATAGGGCAGGCTTGGGCTTGGACTCTTGTTCTTTTTCGGGTTGACTTGCAGTCTCAAGCAGTTTTCCGAAGGTTGTTTTGAGCTGCTTTTCAATATTAGCTTCGAACTCTTTTTCGCTGTTTCCGACGGCTACCGCATAATAGGGAAAAAGCTTCCCGTCAGAGTTTTTTAAACATAATTGCTTGTTGTCCCGGCTTCCCGGAAGAATACATTGATATTGATAGGATTCAATGTCGGTATCGTCAGATAATCTAAAGTCATTCCAGCGACAAATATCTTGTGCGTCGCCGATACTATAGGCTCCGATGAAGGGCCAGTACTTCGTAGAAATATGCGCGAGAACCTTATACTTATTCCCCACTTCGTAAAAATGATCAAAGGCATCGGTCGGGGCTTCAGGAGCCAGTTCTCCGTTTATAACTTGGCGATGCAAGGCGATTGCTGCGGAGGCAGTGTGCAGATAGCGTCTGAATTTATAGGTATCTTTGGCCGGCCGTCTGCCTCTTAATGTTGATCTTACGAGCCACAGACAAGCAGCCGCTTCGGGGTTGTCTTTATGCAGCTCGAGGATGGAACTTTTAGGCCAGATCTTATCCAGCGGTTCTGAAGAGAGACGTTTTTCAAGTTCTTCTGGGGATCCCTGGATGAATTTATAAGGTTCAGTGCTCCTGTTGAGTGATCTTCCCTTGCGGGTGTTATGAAGGTCTTCCCCGAAATCTTGAAGCTTGCGGCTGCCGTCCCTGTTTAATTGGTAATTCAAAATATCAGCGTCTTTGATTGCAGTTGAGACAGCCGGCTTTTTATCGGCCTTAGGTTTTTCGTGTTCCGGAGGCGCAAAAAAATCAAATTCCAGTTGTTCAGCGAGTAATGAGGCCATAATTAACTCTCGTTTTGCTTATAGGTTTTTTAGCGCTCTCTTTCTTTATCAGGAGCTTTGCTTTTAATTTCTATGACCTTTCTTGCTTTTGCGTTTTTGTCATAGATTTCCACGGACAACTGTTGTCCGGCATCTTGAGCCTCTTTAAAAACAGAGGCCATCTTGTCTCGAAAAGCTTGCTGAAGACGTGGTCTGTTTTTACT
>ERZ859894.838-NODE-838-length-10479-cov-3.476976_pt1 | contig 10479 bp, 9 predicted proteins | sample MGYA00510117_ERZ859894 | MGnify/ENA primary metagenome ERZ859894 (study PRJEB30046, sample SAMN00715164) | human gut metagenome | study: EMG produced TPA metagenomics assembly of the A metagenome-wide association study of gut microbiota in type 2... | reverse complement strand
GCCGCCGCGCCGATGAGCACCGTGTACATGCCCACCTTGGCAAAGCCCTGCGCCGTGATGAAGGCGTTCATGCCCAGCGTGAGCTCGACAAAGAGCGTGCCGAACGCATAAATATGCAGATAGTCGGCGGCGTAGCCGATGGTGTTCTCACTTGCGCCGAAGGCCAGCAGCGCGTCGCGCCCCCAGAGCAGCAGCGCCGCCGTGAGCACGACGGAGATACCGATCTGCAGCGTGAAGCAGCCGCCGAGCGTCTTTTCGGCGCTGTCCATATCGTCGCGCCCCATGTAGATCGACGCGCGCGGCGCGCCGCCCGAAGCCGTGAAGCACGCAAAGGCCGACACGATCAGGATGATCGGCAGGCACACGCCCACGCCCGTCAGCGCGGCGCTGCCGACCTCGGGAATGTGGCCGATGTAGATGCGGTCCACGATGTTGTACAGCAGGTTGACCACCTGCGCCACAACGGCGGGGATCATCAGCTGAAGCAGGAGCTTTTTCACGTCACCCGTGCCCATATCCTGCTGTTTTTTCTGCGTTTGTGCCATGGAAAGTGTCTCCTTTGGTTTGGGCGAGACGGAGAGGGCTTCCCTCAGAACGTCAGGCCGAAGTTCATCTCGTAGTAGTTGCCTGCGGCATCACGGTAGGCGTAAGCCTTGCCGTTCTCGTCCTTCATGCTGTCGGGCATGTAGGCATCCTTTGCAAAGCCGGGCACGTCGTTGGGGCTGATGCAGACACCGTCCGCGTTCACAGCCAGCACCTCGTCGCCCTTGGGCAGGGTCAGGGGCAGCTTGCCAACGGGAGCAAAGCGGCCGAACATCACATCCAGCGTTGCGGAGGGGTAGGTGTCAAAGCCGACGGTCAGAGCATCGGAGACCTTCTCCACATTGCCGACCTCCCAGGCCAGCGGGCAGTTGATGTTGGAAACGACCTTGCCGCCGTGGGCGTGGACCGCAGCAGCGATACCGGCCAGACGGTTTGCGCCCACCAGAGTGGTCTCCTTGTGGGTCTCGGTGGTGGGCTTGCCGCTCTCATCCACGTTGCAGACCGTCTTGTCCTCGCAGATGTCCAGCTCCAGGTAGCCCGGGGTGGCGTTGAAGTATGCACCGGACTGGGGGCTGACCATCAGCAGGGCCACCTGGGCCTCATCGGGGGTATCCACCAGAGTGACATTGCCCAGCATCTCGCGCAGGGCCTTGGTGGCGGCCTCACCGGCCTCGGCGCTCTTGCCAAAGGCCTCAGCGTAGACCCTGGTGCCGTCCTTCAGGGGCAGGGTGCCGTCGTTCTTCAGCAGGACAACGGACTCGCGGTGCACGCGGGAAGCTTCCTCCCAGTCGGCCTTGGTGGCAACGACCTCGGCGGCCTTCCTGGGGTCGGCGTAGGTGTCCTCGAACATACCCTGACGGAACAGCTCGGTCAGGGTGCGGCTGACAGCGCGGTTCAGGCTGGCATCGGTCAGCACCAGATCTTCCTTCTTGAAGCCGGCGGGCACCGCGTGGGTGTCGTAGTAGTCGTTGGTGCCGCGGGCGTAGCTCTCCTCGCCCAGCTCGTTGTCCAGCAGGCCGGAGATCAGGTCCACGCCGCTCTGGGTGACAGCATAGCCGATGCGCTCGGGCTCGTCCAGCATGTCAACGCCCCAGCACATGTTGTGGACGATGCCGGTGTCGGAGTTGATGTAGCCCTTGAAGCCCATCTGGCCGCGCAGCAGGCCGTCGATGAACACCTTGTTGTAGGCAAAGCCGTAGGGCTGGAGCTCGATGGGGTTGCCGTTGAAGTCCTCCTGCGGAGCGCTCTTCTCGGCGCTGGGCTTGGAGTAGTAGGGCATGATGGACTCAGCATTGTGGCGGATGGCTGCGCGGAATGCCGGGATGTGGTACTTCTGCAGGGAGCCGGGGGTGGCGTAGATGTTCCACTGGCCTGCTGCATAGTGGGGGTCAAAGCCGTTCTCACGGGCACCGCCGCCGGGGAAGTGCTTCACGGTCATGGAAACACCCTCGGGGGTAACGCCGTTGCTGCCGCCCTGGATGCCGGGGATCAGGTGGTCAAAGATCTCCTCGATCAGTGCGGGATCTTCGCCAAAGGTGCCGAAGGTGCGCTGCCAACGGGGGTCGGTGACGCAGTCGGCCATGTACATGTAGCCCTTCTTCAGGCCGCAGGCGTTCCACTCGCGGCGGATGGTGTCGGCAAACTTGTCGATGATGTCGATGCGTGCGGTGCCCTTGACGGCAGCAGCAATGCCCAGGGTGCCGGGATAGGTGGCAAACACGCCGGTGGCATCGTTCATGCCGAACACGACCTCGCCGTTCTCGTTGCGGCTGTTGGACATGACCTGCATGGGAACAAAGTGGTCACAGGTCTCGGTCAGATACTGCAGCTGGTTCAGGTAATCTGCCAGATCCTCGGGCGTGGGGCTCTCGCGCAGGATGACATGGCGGTTGAAGCTCTTCTTGACCATGTCAGAGGTGCTGGGCAGGGACTGGGAGCCGAAGATGCTGTCGGAGACGTTCACGGGTGCCTCATCCAGCAGGCCGCTCTCGTCCGCCACGGGCTTGTGGCCGTTGGCTGCCAGACGGGGGGAAGGATACTTGGGGCCCATGCGCCAGTCGGAGGTGAAGATCTGGCCGATCTTCTCGCTGGTGGTCAGAACCTTGACATAGGCCTCGGCGCGCTCAGCCGGGGTCAAGCGCCAGTCGTTGACTGCGCTGACGGTGCCGGTGCCGTCGATGTCCTTGAAATACAGGCCGTCCTGCTCGATGACCTTGCGCTCCACAGTGCTGATGGTGGGGCCGTTGGGGTTCTGATAGCGCTTTACGCGCTCGGATGCTTTCACTGCCATAGTGTTTTCTCCTTTTCTTTTGAATGCGGCGGCCCATGCCACAGAGCCGCAGATGCTATACCTATTATAATAGGCCGCCGCGCGGAACAACTAGAAAATTTTTTGGATATTTCCGCACTTTCCTTGTATTCTTTTTTTGCGCGCGGTTGGAATACAAGCCTGTTTTGTGGAATGTGCTGTACTAGTATCTTACAATCATGTGCAAAATGACGAACGCTGTTTTTTAAAACTGTTGATTTCGCCCAAGGAGAGTAAAATTGTCCTGTTTTACCTCAAAATTTTACTAACAGAAATTTGAGGGATAGTTCATAATGTATACATAAAAAATCCCCCGGTTCGCGATGTGGCAGCCGCAGCCCACGGGGGACCGAATGAAAGGCCGGAGTGAGTGGCAGCACACCGGCCGCAGAATTGAAAGGAGAGCTTCTCTATGGCAAAGGTCAAACAGCCGCTTGAAGAAAACGGCATCCACAGAGCGAAAATGTGGGAGATCATGATGTACGCTCTGAACAACACCTCCACCAACACCTACATGGTCGTGGTCGGTTACATCAGCTACTTCCTGATCGGTATCGTCGGTCTGGCATCCGTGCTGGCCGGTTCTATTGTTACCATCATGCGTGTCTGGGACGGTGTCACCGACCCGTTCGTTGGTATGATGGTCGATAAGACCAACGGCAAGTTCGGCAAAAATCGTCCGTTCATCGTTATCGGTCAGATCATCATGTTCGCCACCACCTTCGTGATGTTCAACTTCATCCCCAAGATGGGCACTGGTGTCCGCTTTATTGCGTTCATCATCATCTACATGATCTACATCATTGGCTACACCTGCCAGTGCGTTGTCACCAAGTCTGCTCAGACCTGCCTGACCAACGATCCCAAGCAGCGCCCCATCTTCGCAATGTGCGATACTGTGTATAACATTGTTCTGATGAACATCATGTTCCCCATCATTGTCACCGATGTCCTGGTGCCCAAGTTCACCCTGACTGCCGAGGCCAACGCTGCCGAGATCGCTTCTCTGGTGGCACAGAACCCTGCTCTGGCAGGCATCGTGGAGAAGTCCGGCGGCAGCCTGTCCGCTTTCTACAACCCCGGCCTGTTCACCACCATGCAGCTGATGTTCGGCGGCCTGTCCGCTGTCTTTGCAGTCTGCGCCATCATCGCCCTGTGGCGTAAGGACAATCCGAAGTACTTCGGTCTGGGCACCACCCAGAAGGTCGGCATCAAGGATTACGTTGACACCCTGGCTCACAACCGTGCCATCCAGATGCTGGTGGTCTCCGCATCTACCGATAAGCTGTTCATGTCCACCAAGAGCAACGCTACCGTTATGATCTGCCTGTTCGGCATCATCTTCGGCAACTATGCCGCATTCTCCAGCTACTCTCAGATCACCTCTATCCCCATCTGCCTGATTTCTCTGCTGCTGATGAACAAGATCGCTCGTCAGATGGGCCAGAAGGCATCCATGCTGGTGGGTACCTGGGGCGGCATCATCGGCTCCATCGCCATCACCCTGTTCCTGTTCTTCTTCAACCCCAAGGGCGATGCTTCCAAGTTCTCTCTGCCCGCATTCCGCCTGATCCGTCCTGACACCTGGGGCACCCTGTTCACCGGCTGGACCACCACCGCTTTGATCTTCGTGCTGCTGGTCATCGCATGGTCCGGCGTGCAGGCACTGTCCTCCTCCATCGTTATCACCATGACCGCTGACTGCGCTGACTACGAGGTCTATCGTACCGGTAAGTACGTTCCCGGCCTGATGGGCACCCTGTTCAGCTTCGTGGATAAGCTGGTCTCCTCTTTGGCTGCTACCGTTGTGGCTCTGTTCTACTCCATGGTCGGCTTCAAGGACGCTCTGCCCGACACCATGACTCCGTACTCTGACGGCATCTTCTGGGCAACCATCGGCTGCTTCGTCCTGCTGCCCATCGTTGGCTGGCTGTGCAACGTTGTGGCTATGCACTTCTATCCCCTGACCAAGGAGAAGATGGCAGAGATCCAGGCTGAGATCGGCCGCATCAAGGCTGAGGCTGCTGCAAAGCAGGCTTAAGGCCAACCATCTCCCTGCGGAAATTTTGAATCCGGGACAGCGCCGCTGTCCTGCATCGTAACCGGAAATGTCCTGCGGCGGGCCATCCTCTGCCGCAGGACTTTCTGATACCCTGAGACCCGGAAGGAATACCACTATGGCAGAAGAAAACAAGCTGAACCAGACCCCTGAGATCACCCCGGCCCCCGCCGCTGAGGCCCCGGAAAAGGCCCCCACCACCGGCGAGCTGCTGGGCGATGTGGAGCACTACGACGAGGAAAAGGACGATTGGAGCACCGGCTATTACGGCACCGGCAGCCGCCAGCAGGTAACGGACGATGTGTTCCACAAGCTGGAGACCGGCGAGGAGCTGACCCGGGATGACTTTATCAAGGCGGAGCTGGCGCTGCAGGATGCCAAGCTGGAAGCCGGCATCGATCTCGAAAAGGAGAAGAGCCCGGGCCTCATTGGTAAGTATCACGATTGGAAAAAGAACCGCGTAAGGCACAAGGTGAACAAAAAGAAGTACCTTCTGCTCTGCCTGTTTCTGGGCTGGTGCGGCGGCCACCGCTACTATGAAAAGCGGTATGCGCTGGCGGCCTTCTACACCCTGTTCTTCTGGAGCGTGGTGCCCTTCTTCCTCTGCGTGACCGACCTTCTCATTGCACTGCCCATGCAGGCCGATGAGAACGGCGACATCCTGATCTGACATCTTCCTCTATTCATTCATTTACCTCCTAGCGCCGGAAAGGGCCTGCGGCATTTGCCGTGGGCCCTTTCTGGCGTTTGCAGGCCCGTTCTCCGGCGCAGAACATAGTGGCAGCTAACTGGCGTTGTGCTATACTAGTATATCAATTGATTGTGCAATAAGCACAATAGAATTTTTCACATTCGTGAAACTTTTCCCATAATCGTAAAAATGACCTGTTTTACCTTAAAATATTACTAACGGATATGTAAAAAAAACGTTCATAATATAGACATAAAGCTTCGGACGGGCTGGTACGCAGTGGCAGCTGTAAGCCCCATGGAGAAAACGGAGAATGTTCCTGTGTGAACAAAGGAGAGAATGAAATGGCAAAAACCAGAAGTCTGCCGGATAAGTTCTATGATAAGGACTATGAGCACAACGGCATCCACCGCGTTCCCCTGTGGCGTATCGCAGGCTACGCGCTGAACAACACCGCAACCAACGTTTATCTGATGATGATGAACTACGCTACCTACTACCTGATGGGCTGGGTCGGCGTTGGCATGATGGTCGCTTCCTCCCTGACCATGATGATGCGTATGTGGGACGGTGTTACCGACCCGTTCATCGGCTTCATGGTCGATAAGACCAACGGCAAGTTCGGTAAGAACCGTCCGTTCATCGTGATCGGTCAGATCATCCTGTGCGTCACCAGCTGGGTCGCATTCCATGTGACCCACAAGCTGCCTCAGGGCGTGCGCTTCCCCTTCTATGTGGTCGTTCTGATGGTCTACTACCTGGGCTACACCTGCCAGTGTGTCGTTACCAAGTCCGCTCAGTCTTGTGTGACCAACGATCCCAAACAGCGCCCCATGTTCGCTTCTTTCGACGGTGTGTATAACACCTTGGTGTTTGCTATTCTGGGCATCATCATTCCCCGTATCGCCAACAGCTACAACGATGTGGGCGGTTACGCATCTCTGGAGTTCTTTGACACCCTGTGGAAGATGACCGCCATCATGTCTGCGATCTTCACCACCATCGCTGTGATCTCCATCGCTCCCAAGGATCGTTCCGAGTTCTTCGGCACCGGCAAACCTGTCAAGGTCGGCCTGAAGGATTACTGGGATACCCTGAAGAACAACCGCGCCATCCAGATGCTGGTCCTGTCCGCATCTACCGATAAGCTGGGTTCTTCTGCAAAGTCCAGCGCCGTCATGGTCGCCATGTTCGCCTGCATCGCCGGTTCCAACCTGTTGCAGAGTAATGTTACCGGTCTGGTGACCATCCCCAGCACCATCGTGTGCTTCCTGTTCATCAGCTTCTTTGCTACCCGTCTGGGTCAGCGCAAGGCTATGTTGATCGGTTCTGTGGGCGGTCTGATCACCAATGGTATCCTGGCAGCTCTGTGGCTGTTCGGTGATCCCACCACCATGACCTCCAACCCCGAGACTGGTGCTCTGAACTGGGGCTACTTCCTGATCATCTATCTGGTCTTTACCATCATCACTGCTGGTTTCCAGGGTATCTCCGGCAACATCGTTATCCCCATGACCGCTGACTGCGCCGACTACGAAGTCTACCGTACCGGCAAGTACGTCCCCGGCCTGATGGGCACCCTGTTCAGCTTCGTGGATAAGATGGTCTCCTCTTTCGCTCCCATGGTCGCCGGTATCATGTTCAGCATGTGCGGCTTCACCGATCACAACCCCGTTATGGGTGACCCTGTTACCCCGGGCCTGCGTATGGGCGTTGTCTTCTGCGCTTACGGCATGATCATGCTGGGTCTGGTCTGCAACCTGATCGCTATGAAGTTCTACCCCCTGACCAAGGAGAAGATGGCTGAGATCCAGGACGAGGTCGCTCAGATCAAGATGAAGACCATGGCTGAGAACGCCTAATTGGTACTTGCAATTTTCTGCGGAAACCTGTAAAATCAAATAGAAAAACCGCTCGCCCTTGCGGCGGGCGGTTTTCTGCTTTTGGAACAAAATTCAGACAAGAGGTACATCGTAAATGGAAGAAAAGACACAGTGGGTAAAGGACCCGGATCATGGGATCATCTGGAACACCATCGACCACCTGTTATACTGGAAAGAACACCGTGAAAAGCACTGTGTCAGCCGCAAGAAGTATATGCGCCTGTGCATTCTGGGTGCGTTTGGTGTGCACCAGTTCTATGCCAAGCGCCCGGTGCTGGGCCTGCTGTATCTGGCAACCTTCTGGAGTGGTTTCTCTGCCGCTATGACCATCGTGGACTTCATCATTGCCGTGCCCATGAAACCGGACGAGGACGGCAACATCTGGCTGTAAAAAAGCCCTCTGGCGGCCTGCCGGGCCGGAAAGGAAAACACCCTATGGATAATGTCATGCAGTTTCTGTTCAACACCAACCACGAGCAGCCCAGCATCCTGGTCTGGATCCTGCTGATCGTGATCGCGGTCGTGATTCCCAATTACGTCAGATATCGGATGGAGCAGAAGCACTCCAATGATTCTGTTCCCACCCAGAACCCTGCCCGTTCTGCCCCGCGCAAGAAGAAGCGCAGCAAGAAGCGCTGAACCACAGGCTGGGATAGTATATGGTATGGAGCTCCGGCTGTGTCACAATAAAATGAGCCGGTTCCCCTCCCCGATGTCCCTGCGGCTGCCACCGCTTTGATATTTCATGATCTCCCATAACCGAAAGGGCCCTGCAAATGCCGCAGGGCCCTTTTGGCTTGCAAGAGAGTGTGGGAGATGAGAAAACAGATTGACGACTGATAGCAAATGTGCTATCATAAGGCTGAGGGATAAGCCGCACATAGAAGAGGAACATGAATGTATACAGTCGAATTTTATGAGAACGACAGAGGCGTTTCCGAACTGTGGGACTTTTTGGAAGAGCTGCGGATAAAAAGCGCATCCAATAAGGATGCGCGAATACAGTATAAACAGATCGTGTTGTATATCCAGCTGCTGCAGGACAACGGAACACGGCTTTCCGAGAATGTGACGAAGCATCTGATGGATGGCATCTGGGAGCTGCGTCCGGGAAATAACCGGGTATTCTACTTCTGTTGGCGGGGTGACCGGTTTGTGCTGCTGCACCAGTTTCGGAAGAAATCGCAAAAAACGCCGCGGCGTGAAATTGAACGAGCAAAAGCAGAACGTGATGATTGGCTTGCAAGAAAGGGTGAGTGAATATGAGGACCTGGAACGATTATAAGGAGCATGTGGCAGCTGCTGACCCGGAAATTGCAAAGGATATCCGGGAAGCGGAAGCAATGTCTGCAATCGTGAAAGCAATGGTAGAGCAGCGCAATGCGATGGGATTGAGCCAGCGGGAGCTGGCAGCGAGGTGCGGCATTCCGCAATCCTCGGTGGCACGGATCGAATCCTTTAAAACGATGCCCAATCTGGATACCCTGCTGAAAATCTTCCAGCAGCTGGGTTTGAAATTGACCATCTCGGCGGCCTGATTCATCTTGCCATTTGCCGCATACAAAAACCGCCCCCCCCCCCGCCGTGCACTTGCCCACCGTGCCGTTCGCGCTCACCTTCACAATGTCGCCCTCGCTGACCGCGCCGCAAACAAACGTTGCGCACCACTCGCCGATGCCCTCATAAGAAATGCTCATACCGTTCCTCCTTGATCTGTTGTTCTATCCAAAAAGCGCCGCTGCTTTTTGTTCCTTTTCACACGCGAAAGTCGCTCTCATCCTCCGCCGCTTTCGTCTCCTCTCCGTAAGTGAGCTGCGTGCGCAGCCCCAGCTTTTTCGCCATCTTCCCGCGATACAGCTTCTCCATCTCCTTGAGCTCGCTCTCGTCGAGCTTTTCCGCGAGCTTTTCAATGGCCTCGCCATCCGCCTCCTGCTCACACACGAGCATCAGCCGCTTCACCTCGCCGCGCAGCTCACTCAAGTAGCGCTTACCGACCTCCGCCTGCTTTTCAAGGCTTCCAAGCTCCCTCTGGTTCGCTCTTGACCCGCGCCGCTTGACGAGCGTCTTGAGCGTGCCCGCGTCCTCTCCGCCGCAGCGCTTCAAAACGCCCGCTCTCGGCTGCGCCGGCACCGCTACAAAGCTCCACTCATACGCGTCCTGCGCGTTCACAAGCTCCGCGCAGCACACCTTGCCGCCGTACACCTCGCCCTTTTTGTGCGCGCAGGTGTTGATGTCCTCACCACAGATGGAGCACACGCACCTTTCCACGCTGCACCCCACGCTCACTTCCTTTTTGATGCCGCCCTCGATCTGCGCGATCAGCGCGTCGTTCTCGCCGCCGCGCAGCATATACGCATAGCCCTTGAGATAGCAGCGCCCCTCGCCCTGCGAGCAAACGCCCTCTTCCTCCACGATCTCCGTGCGGTAGATGCGCGCCGCCTGCCCCTTCGCCGTCCACTCGTGGTCAAAAATGCCGCTTTTGCCCACAAACAGCTCCGCGAGCTCTTCGAGCGTCGCGCGCGGAAAGCGCTCGCCGTCCCGGTCCACCTCGTTGTCGCACAGCCGCACAGCAAAGGTGTAGACCTCGTCCTCTTTGAGCGCGCGCTTCGTGAACTGATTGATGATCGCCAGTTCCTCGCGCGTCACCATGCTGTTTTTGAGCCCATTGCTCTCTTTTCTCACTTCCATGCTCATTTCCCCTCCGCTTCATCATTTTCCTGCCTGAGCTTTCGCGCCTGCTGCAAGTAGAGTGCCGCTTTGGCCTCCTCCACCTCATCCTGCAGGTTGATGTCCTCCCAGTCCACCACCGCACGGCAGCCGTAGCCGTGCATCCTAAGCCACAGCGTACAGACGCGCTCGATGACCGGTTCGAGCGTGCGCCGCAGCGCCGTGATCTCGCTTGTCAGCATATCCGCCTGCTGCGAGCTCATCCGCTCGGTCGACGACCAGCTCAGCCCCAGCATAAACGGCGGCAGCCCCGTCTTCGCCACCAGCT
>ERZ859894.821-NODE-821-length-10716-cov-1.542257_pt1 | contig 10716 bp, 7 predicted proteins | sample MGYA00510117_ERZ859894 | MGnify/ENA primary metagenome ERZ859894 (study PRJEB30046, sample SAMN00715164) | human gut metagenome | study: EMG produced TPA metagenomics assembly of the A metagenome-wide association study of gut microbiota in type 2... | reverse complement strand
CTTACAGTGTGCGATGAATGAATTATCCAACCACGATCATTCGAGATTCCTGACAAGAACCAACGGAACAGCAGGACGTGTGGAAACCCATGGGTCGGAAGCCGCAGAGTATGGCGTCAACTTTGGGATTTTCCGGGAAGCAGTTGTTGTTCAGATGACATGGCCGGGCGCACCGACGGTTTATTATGGGGATGAGGCAGGCGTGTGTGGATTCACCGATCCTGATAACCGCCGAACCTATCCATGGGGAAAAGAAGATGTGGTGCTTGTGGATTTCCACCGGGATATGATCCGTATCCACAAGGAGAATGAAGCCTTACGCACCGGTTCCTTAAAGCTTTTGCAAGGAGAAAAGGACATATTGTGTTACGGCAGGGTTAACCGGACACAGCCATTTGTTGTGATCCTGAATAATAGCGATGAGAAGAAGGAGATCACAAAGGAAGTATGGAGTATCGGTATTCCAAAAAATTGTAAGATGGAGCGTCTGATCATCACCACGGAGGCTGGCTATTCGCTCATGCCGAAAGAATATGAAGTGGAAGATGGAAGGATCACCGTCACGCTGCTGCCACATTCGGCTGCGGTGCTGAAATACAAAATGTAAAAAATATAAAATCTTATCTTGCACAAAGAAAAATGATATGTTATAATCAATCCTTGTCAGGACATTTGTGCTGACAAGAATGGGCAGATTCCCGAGTGGCCAAAGGGGACAGACTGTAAATCTGCTGCAACTTGCTTCGGTGGTTCGAATCCACCTCTGCCCATTATCATATATGCCGGCGTGGCGGAACTGGCAGACGCGCAGGACTTAAAATCCTGTTGTAGCGATACAGTACCGGTTCGATTCCGGTCGCCGGCATTAAGAGGTCTCAAGTGTTGAAGTTCGTTCAGCATCTGGGGCTTTTTATTTTTGTGTTGAGATAAGAAAAATCCGCCAGCCCACAGATCCAGTGGACGGCGGATTTTTTTCTGTAATCTTATTTTTTTTTGACCGGAGTCTGATATCTTGCGGTTGATTCACGCTCGATCAGTGCTGCGCGGAGCTGTGTGCGGCAGATTGGAATGTGATGTACCAGGGAGTTTAAAATGACATAAGCACATTTTCCAAGTTCACTGCGTTCCTGCCGGATCGTGGTAAGCGGTGGCTCTAACATGGAGGAGATCGGAATGTCATCGAATCCGACCACGCTGATATCTTCCGGCACGCGGAAACCGCGGAGCTTGCATTCCGTGATAACGCCGGATGCAATCAGGTCATTACCACAGATGATCGCAGTAGCACCCGCACCCAAAAAAGTAGGAACGTGATACTTTGCACTGTCTGCCACATAATAGCCGTAAGCGGTCAGGTCTTCATTGATCTCAAGACCATGTGCTTTCATGCTGTTATAGTAGGCTTCCTGACGCTGCTCGGATACCATGGAGTGCAGGGAACCATTTAAAAAGGCAATTTTTTTGTGACCGAGTGTGTAGAGATGGTCAACTGCCGCATCGATTCCCTCATAGTTGTCCGTTCCAATGTAAGCAACATTCGGATTCTTCCTAATATAATTGTCGAAGAGAACAGTCGGCATGGTGGTTTGTTCTAACTGTTTCATCCATTCGTCGTGAAGGGCGAAGCCGACAAGAAAGGCTCCGCAGAAACCATTCTTTAACATATAGGTGTCATATTTTTCTGCGAGCTGGAATGCCGGTGTGACCGGAATGACTGTCACATCCCAGTTGTGGCGGAACGCATTCTGCTTGAATCCCAGGACAATTTCATAACCAAACTGTGTGGCAGCTTCATAGTCCATATTTTCAATGAAAATCGCAAGCTTGCGGTTTTCTACTTTTTTTGATCGTTTGGTCGCATATCCCATTTCCACTGCGGTATCTAAGACCATCTGTCTTAATTCATCACTGATATCGCTTGCTCCGTTCAAACCTTTGGAGACAGTGCTGACGGATACGCCCAGACGATTTGCTATATCTTTGATCGTAGCCAAGTCTTTATCCTCTTTGTTATTATTATTCGATACTTCCCTTATTATATAGAATCGAATTTCTGTTTTCAAGCAGTCTGCTCAGAGATTTCAAAAAAGTTTCGAAACAAAACGAGAAAAACTTGTCATTTTACACAAAAAAACGAATATAAAAACGTGAAAAATAGCAAAATCGATATTAATATTTGCAAATTCGTTGACAAAAACGTTTCCATGAACTAAAATTACCTCAGATACGAAAATTCACGAAACAATTCGTATAGGTTTTGAATGCGGGATCATTCCAACAGAACGGGAGGAAATGAATTGGGATCAAAAGAATTGACCAGGGGAGCAGGAGTCCTGCTGGCAATCACAAGCTTACCATCTTCATATGGAATAGGAACGTTAGGGGAAGCTGCATTCCAATTTGTTGATTTACTTGTCGATCTCAAGCAGAGGTACTGGCAGGTGCTTCCGATCGTTCCTACCAGTTTTGGAAACAGTCCGTATCAGTCCTACTCCGCATTTGCCGGAAACCCATATCTCATTGATCTGGATGATCTGGTGAAGGATGGATTGTTACAGGAGACGGAGATCCGCAGTTTTAACTGGGGAGCGGATGATGCAGATATTGATTATGCAACCATCTATGAGAACCGTTACAAGATTTTGCGAATGGCTTTTTCGAGATTTTCTGCGGAGAGTGAAGACTTCCTTGCTTTTACAGAAAAAAGCGACAGATGGCTGTCTGATTATTCTCTTTATACCGCATTGAAACGGCATTTTGGAGATATAGAATGGCAGAGCTGGGACGTGCCGCTCAGGGACAGAGATCAGGAGGCAGTGAAAGAGTATCAGGAAATATTACATAATGACATCATGTTTTGCAAATTTTGCCAGTACGAGTTTTTTAAGCAGTGGATGCAGCTGAAGCAGTACGCAAATAGCCGTGGAGTCCAGATCATCGGTGATATGCCATTGTACGTGGCGTCAGACAGCGTGGATGTATGGGCGCACCGTGAGATGTTTTTACTCGGACCGGATGGCAGACCGAATGTGGTCGCAGGGGCAGCACCCGATGCATTTTCCGAGAGCGGTCAGGTATGGGGCAGTCCGGTATATGACTGGAACGTCATGGAAGAGGATGGCTTTGCATGGTGGAAGGCAAGAATGCTTGAGAACATGGAATTATTTGATGTGATCCGGTTAGACCATTTTTCCGGTCTGGTCCGTTATTACACCGTTTCTGCAGATGCAGAAGACGGAAGAAATGGCAAGTGGAGCAAAGGACCTAGCAGGAAACTGACAGATGCCATGACAGAGGTTCTGGGTGATACGCGGGTGATCGTGGAAGACATCGGACCAAAGGGCGGGCTTCCGGGAGTGAAAAAGTTAAAGACAAAAACCGGATGGCCGGGCATTAAGATTTTGATGTTTGCCTTTGATGATGACACTGCGAATGAGCATCTCCCACATAACTATCAGGACACGAACATGGTCGTATATGCAGGAACTCACGACAATGAAACGATCGTTGGTTATTTCCGGGATAAGTCAGATTACGAACTGGCATATCTGTATGAGTATCTGAACATTCATTATAAAGAAGAAATACCGGATGCACTGATCCGGGCAGCCTATGCAAGTATCGCAGATGTGGCCATTATCCAGATGCAGGATCTGATGAAGCTTGGAAATGAAGCCAGAATGAACGCACCTTCCACGGTGGGACGCAACTGGCGCTGGCGTATCGGAAAAGATACTTTGAGCGAAGAACGGAGAGCATGGATACGGACTCTGGCAGCCGTATATCGCAGATAACAAATACGCTATAAGATGCATAAGCATTTTATATAGAAGTCTTATTCTAAAAAAGGAGAGGAATCAAATGAAAAAGAAAGCAATCTCATTATTACTTGTTGCAGCTATGACAGCTACAATGACAGCAGGCTGCGGCGACAAACAGGAAGCAGCAGACAACACAACTGCAGGAAACGATGCGGCACCTTCTACAGAAGCAGCAGCATCTGATGATGCAGCAACAGAAGAAGAGGAAGCATGGAGCGGTACATTGACTGTATGGAGCCCACAGGAAGATCAGGATACAGGCTGGTTACAGAAAGAATGTGACGCATTCAATGCGGCTCATCCAAACTGGGATGTCACATTTGAGTATGGTGTATGTGCAGAGGGTGATGCAAAAGCTACTGTCACAACAGACGTTGAGGGATCTGCAGATGTCTATATGCTGGCAAACGATAACATCCCTGATTTAGTAGCAGCAAACGCACTTGCTGAGCTCGGCGGATCTTATCTTGATTATGTAACAAGCACAAACTCCGATTCCATTACAGCATCTGTTACATACAATGATGCAGTAGTAGCATTCCCATTTACATCTAATACATGGTTCATGTACTATGATAAGAGTGTATTCTCTGATGAGGATATCAAGAGCTTTGACACAATGTTGGAGAAAGGAAAAGTTGCCTTCCCATTATCTGATTCCTGGTACATTCAGGCATTCTATGTTGGAAATGGCTGTTCATTATTCGGAGATGGTACAGACGCAGCAGCAGGTATCGACTTCGATGGAGAAAAGGCAGCAGCTGTTACAGATTACTTAGTTGATGTAGCTGCAAATCCTACCTTTATCAATGATGCAGACGGAGCTGGTCTTGCAGGTTTACGTGACGGAAGCGTAAACGCTGTATTCTCCGGTACATGGAATGCAGAAGCTGTAAAAGAAGCACTTGGTGACAACATGGGTGTTGCAGCACTTCCATCATTTAACTTAAACGGAACAGACTGCCAGATGAAATCTTTCATCGGATCTAAAGCAATCGGTGTAAACCCAAATGCTGAGAACATGCAGGTTGCTATGGCACTGGCAGCTTACCTTGCAGGTGAGGACGCTCAGAAAGATCACTACGATATGAGAAACATCCTTCCTACAAACACAAACGTTGCAGTTGATGATGAGATCGCAGCAGCAGTTGCAGACGTAATGATCAACACATCTATCATGCAGCCATTAGTACCTGAGATGGGTAACTACTGGTCACCAGCTGAGAATATGGGTAAAGCACTTGTCGCTGGCGAGGTCACACATGATAACGCTGCAGAAAAGACAGCAGATATGAACACAGCAATTTACACAGACGCAGCACAGTAAAAAGGATACAGAAGATTCTTACATGAAAAATACAAACCTCGGGGCGCATGAGCGCTCTGAGGATTGTTTGATACTAAGGAATCCATTTTTATTTTAAGGAGGCCCATAACGTGATACAGGCTGGAAAAAGAAAAAAAGAGTTTGCGGATCCATATACCGTGACCGGTGCGGTTACAAAAGGAAATATCATTACAAAGCTTTCCCTGCTTATTATGGGCTTGGGTAATATCGCACACAGACAGATCGCAAAGGGACTGATGTTTCTGGTTGTTGAGATTGGATATATATGGTTTATGATCCAATCCGGAATTTATAATTTATCCATGTTTCCATCATTGGGATGGAGAGAGCAGGAAAAAGTCTGGAATGAAAAGAAAAGTATCTATGAGTACACTGCCGGTGATCAGTCATCCCTGATCCTGTTGTATGGAGTTGCAACGATTTATATTACATTGATGTTTATCGTTGTGTGGAGAGAGGCAGTAAAAAGCTCTTATAAATCAGAAGTGCTTGCAAAATCAGGAAAGCACCTGAACACCTTTAAAGAAGACTTCAAGAGTTTGTTTGATCAAAATTTACATAAATTATTACTTGCAGCGCCGATCATGGGAGTATTGATCTTTACGATCCTTCCACTGATCTATAATATTTCCATGGCATTTACCAATTACAGCAAGGTAAATGATCATCTGGTATTATTTGACTGGGTTGGGCTTGCAAACTTTGCAAAAATCTTAAATTTGAACGACAGTATCGGTAAGCAGTTCTATTCCGTACTGACATGGACGATCACCTGGGCGATTTTTGCAACAGCATTAAACTATATTTTCGGTATGATCCTTGCAATCGTGATCAACCGTAAAGAGACACATTTTAAGGGATTCTGGAGATTCTGCTTTGTATTATCCATCGCAGTACCTCAGTTTGTTTCCCTGCTGATCATGAGAAGTATGTTACAGCCAACCGGTATCGTGAACACTTTATTATTAAAATATGGTCTGATCGATACGGCGCTTCCATTTTTCTCAAGTGCGACATGGGCCAGAGTGACAGTTATCGTTATCAACCTGTGGGTAGGTATCCCATATACGTTACTTCAGGTAACAGGTATTTTACAGAACATTCCGGGTGAATTATATGAGGCAGCGAAGATTGATGGAGCTAATGCAGTCCAGATATTCTTCAAGATCACATTGCCATATATGTTATTTGTCATGACACCATACCTCATTACACAGTTTACCGGAAATATCAATAACTTCAACGTTATCTACCTGCTGTCCGGCGGTAATCCGACACCGGTGGATGCAACAGCCGGTAAGACAGATCTGCTTGTTACATGGCTGTACAAACTGACCGTTGATAAGAACTACTACAACTTAGGTGCAGTAATTGGTATTATGACGTTCATTGTCCTTGCGATCGTTGCGCTGGTAACATATCGTAATACCGCATCTTACAAAGATGAGGAGGGATTCATGTAATGAGTAAAAAACAAGTGACATCTGGCACAAAAGCAAAGAAAACAATTGTGAATATTATTATCCATATTTTTCTGGCAATCCTGTCATTCATCTGGGTGTTGCCGATTTTCTGGGTAGTCCTGACAAGTTTCCGCGGTGAGAAAGGTTCTTACGTAACCACTTTCTTCCCGAAGACTTATACGATTAACAACTATGTGAAATTATTCACAGATACAAGTATTTTGAACTTCCCGAAAATGTTTGTGAATACTTTTATCATTGCGATTTTTACATGTATCATTTCAACCATTTTTGTACTTTCAGTATCTTATACAATGTCAAGAATGCGTTTTAACATGAGAAAACCATTTATGAATGTCGCAATGATCCTCGGATTGTTCCCATCCTTTATGTCCATGATCGCTGTTTACTATATTTTAAAGGCTCTTGGACTGGCAGAGGGATCTATGATCCGTATCGCTTTGATCGTCGTATTCTCAGCAGGATCCGGTGTTGGATTCTATGTTGCAAAAGGTTTCTTTGACACGATCCCGAAGGCGCTGGACGAGGCTGCGATCATCGATGGGGCAACAAGATGGCAGGTATTTACCAAAATTACCGCGCCACTCAGTAAACCAATTATTGTTTATACCATTTTGACATCCTTCATGGGACCGTGGGTAGACTTCATTTTTGCAAAGGTTATCTGCCGTGCTGATGCACAGTACTACACCGTATCTATCGGTCTTTGGAAGATGCTTGAAAAAGAATACATTGACAGCTGGTATACCTGTTTTGCCGCAGGCGCAGTTGTGGTATCCATTCCGATTGCAATTCTGTTCTTACTGACACAGAAATTCTATGTAGATGGAATGAGTGGAGCTGTAAAGGGTTAACCCGGGCAGCGGATAAGTTTTGGCTGTGTGTGGGACTGTTGTATGAGAGTGAAAATCTTGATACAGCAGTCCCTTTTTATGTAAACATAAAAACGCTCCGCGAGGATGCACAACTCGCGGAGATGAATATATAGCTACGCTATCCGCTCGTGTGCGAAAGTGTGCGCAAGCGCACACTTTGTTGTATAATACGAAGAAGAGAAGCTTTAAATGATATGAGAAAGGCATGGTTATAGGAATGAAAAAACGTTTGATTGCAGCCCTGTTAGCAGGAATGATGTTGGTACAGACAACCGCTTGTGGAAATAGCTCCAGTGGAACCGTAGGTACTGTGGAGAATATAGAGACAATGCCGGAGAGTGGAACAGAGACAGATACAGAAAGCGAAGGGAATGAAGTTACTGCATTGTCTTTGATGCAGCAGGTCAATACGGCGGAAGAGTATGTGATTGATGACAATTACCGCACTTATTATGAAGTGTTTGTTTATAGCTTTTATGACAGTGACGGGGACGGAATCGGTGATCTGAAGGGATTGACGGAAAATCTTGATTATATCAATGACGGTGATCCTGGGACGGACACGGATCTGGGATGTAATGGCATCTGGCTGATGCCGGTCATGCCGTCCACAACGTATCACAAATATGATGTGACGGATTATGAAGCAATCGATCCGGAGTACGGGACGATGGATGATTTTACGACACTTGTAGATGAATACCATAAGCGTGGAATCAATGTGATTATCGATTTTGTCATGAACCACACATCTTCACAGCATGAGTGGTTTCAGACTGCGTACAAGTATATCCAGAGCCTTCCGGAGGGTGCAGAGCCAGATGCGTCAGAGTGCCCTTATGTAGATTATTATAATTTTTCCAAAGAAAAACTGAGCGGTTATTATCCGGTGGAAGGAACCGGCTGGTATTATTAAGGACAGTTCTGGAGCGAGATGCCGGATCTGAACTGGGATAATGAAATGTTAAAGACAGAGTTTGAGCAGATCGTACAGTTCTGGCTGGATCTCGGAGTGGACGGTTTCCGTCTGGATGCAGTAAAGGAATTCTATTCGGGCGCAGATGATAAAAATATTGCAGTCCTGACCTGGTTTAATGATATGGTGAAATCCAAAAAAGAGGATGCATATCTGGTCGGAGAGGCATGGAATGATTACAGTGTCTATGCGAAATATTATCAGAGTGGCATGGACAGTTTCTTTGATTTTACTTTTGCGGATAAGGACGGTATCATTGCAGACACTGTAAAGGGAATCAATGGCGCTTCCGCTTACGGAAAGGGTCTTGTCAATACGCAGGAACTTTATGGCAGCTACAGTGATACTTACATTGACGCACCGTTTTACACCAATCATGATATGGCGCGGAGTGCAGGTTACTATTCCGGCGATTATAGTGAAGCACAGACAAAGCTCGGAAATGCAATGAATCTTCTGATGTCCGGAAGTGCATTTTTATACTATGGGGAAGAACTCGGTATGAAAGGCTCCGGGAAAGATGAAAATAAGCGTGCTCCGATGTACTGGTCGACGGATGCCGATGCCACGGGTATGTGTGACGGACCAAAGGATATGGACGATGTCAAAATGAAATATGGAAGTCTCAAGGAGCAGGAAAACGATGGCAATTCCATCTATAACTTTGTGAAACAGACGATCGCATTGCGGAATGCGTATCCGGTGATCGCCAGAGGAAAGGTCGCATTTGATGAGGGGATTTCGGATGATACGGTATGCGTGATCCGGAAAACCTGTGATGAGGGACAATTGACGCTGGTGTTCAATACTTCAGAGAAGGCACAGACGGTCGATTTTGGAAAATCAGCTCTCGGAGCAACGGAAGACAGGAAATATCCATTGCAGATCGCCGGGGAGCTTCTGACAGGAACGGAAGCTGCCGTTCTGGATGGAGAACAGCTTACCATACCTGCGTATTCGGTCGTGATCTTAGAGTAAAAAAGAATACTTTTCCGGATAGCAGAAATCCCCGATATGAGAGAATCTATCGGGGATTTTTACTTGAATTTGAACGTTTTTGGTATATAATAGTAATATCAAAGACGGAAAATACAGGTGTTGTAGGAATGCGTGTGTTTAAGAGAAAATCTGGAGGAACAATAGATGAAGCGGAAAGTCAGAACAAGAAAGCTGGGGATCAAATTTAAAATACTGATCCCGGTATGTGTATGTGTACTCGTTGTCTGTGTGGTTATGGGAATAAATTCTTACAAACATATCACAGACGGCATGGTTGAGATGGGCGTTCAGGAGGCAGACATGGCGGCAGATCTGACACTTCGTATGTTAGATGGCGACGAGGTGGAGCAGATCGTTCCGGGGGCAGAAGAAAGCGATGCATATAAAGGAGTCCTGGCAGCCTTAAAAAATATGAAGGACAGCTGTGGGATTGCATATCTGTATACTTTATATACCGATGGAACAAATGTTTATTACGGAGTAGATGTGGAAGCAACCGAGGATGTAAGTTATCTCGGGGATCCTTTTGCTGACTCTTATGAGGAGTTAAAATCTGTATTTGAAGGACAGGAATATGTGCAGGATTATATTGATGAGACTGAGGATGGAGACCTGATCACAGTCTACAAGCCGATCACAAACAGCGCAGGAAAAGTGGTGGCAGTTCTGGGGTGCGATTATGATGCATCTGATATTACTGCCCGGCTTGAGGCATCACTTGTGGGAGTGATCAAGCTCGGTGTGATATGCATTGTTCTGGCAGCAGCGGCTCTCAGTATCATTATTTCAACGATCACGAGAGGTCTTCAGAAAGTGGACGACAAGATTTATGAGATCGTGCATAACGAGGGAGATCTGACACAGAAGCTGGACATCCACAGTGGAGATGAGATGGAACTCATTGCAGGGAATGTCAATGCTTTATTGGAATACATACGGGGAATCATGTTGAAGATCTCCGACAATTCAGAACATTTAAATGGTTCGTCACAAAAGATCGCACAAAACCTTGCAGCAGCTGAGGTGAATATCACTGACGTTTCCGCAACTATGGAGGAAATGAGTGCGGCAATGGAGGAGACAAACGCTTCACTGGAGCAGATCAGCACCTCAGTGGGACAGGTTTATGCATCCATTGAAAACATGGCAGCGCGTGCAGAGCATGGAAAAGAGTCTTCCGGTGAAATGAACGGACGGGCAGACAGTGTCCGAA
>ERZ859894.815-NODE-815-length-10810-cov-1.462297_pt1 | contig 10810 bp, 11 predicted proteins | sample MGYA00510117_ERZ859894 | MGnify/ENA primary metagenome ERZ859894 (study PRJEB30046, sample SAMN00715164) | human gut metagenome | study: EMG produced TPA metagenomics assembly of the A metagenome-wide association study of gut microbiota in type 2... | reverse complement strand
CTACCAGAATCTTTATCTTCTAGTACCAATCCTAAATAAATTGACCAGTTATTACCTTGTTGATTTTTAGCGGATATATTGCTCATAAAAAAGAAAATCCTCTTTTATTTATAAATGGTATAGATATATCCCATTATGGGATATATCTATACCATCATTTATAAATTAACGATATCGACGATCACGAGAAGACCATCGATTACTATTCCTAGGAAGATCTGTAACTAGAGTAAATCCACTAAAAGAAGACCTTCCACCGAACGATCTTGAATATCCATAACTTTCTTCACGATCATATCTAAATCCACGAGAAGATCTATCATCTCGATCAACTACTACACAATCGCTACTCCGTTTATTACGCCGCAAAAGTTCCATAGCATCAGTGACACCGGTATCGACTCGTTTTTCAGTATCGACCTGATCTCTAGATCCGTCTCCCCATGGAGGAGTCGTTTCTTTTTCTTTAAGTTTACTCGGCGTTCCAGGAACTACCAAACTCTTTGTGCAAGTAGCTTGACCAGTCCACATAGAACGTTTGTGATACATATCAATATCTTTCATATAGTTTTCAATATCTTTAAGATTGTCTTTTGTATCAGCAATATCAACATTAAGTGCTTCAAGAAGTGGAATGAACACTTTCCAAACTCTAAGCCACACTGAAGTGAATGCTTCAAAATATGCATATCCAGTACTAATGCTTGTAAATTGATATTCTTCTATAATAGGTTTGTCCGTATTGAAAATCATACCGATAAATTCATCAAAGAACTTCCAACTCTTTTTACGAATTTTAGTTCCAAAAGATGCTTGAAATGAAGTATCGTTATTGATAGGTTGAAAACAAGTAAGAGCCTTTGCTGTTTTGTGCTTCTTATCATAATAAATTTTAAATAGTTCTCCAGGAGAAGCATTCAAAATTTTATTAAATTCATCTACCAACTTTTCATCAACATCAGAAGATATTTTTGCCAACAATGGAAGAAGACTTTTATTTATATCCTCAGGCTTATTATCTTCTTTCTTATGTTCCAAAGTAAGAAGAAGAATATCTGTCATAATCTTTTTGGTAAACATACAACACGTTGCAGAAAGTTGTTGAAAAAACCACAACTTTTCGCGTCCAACAGAAATACCATCACCAATTGGATTAAGAATAACTCCATCTGGATCTTTTACATTCAAATTATAAATATACAACGTTCGTCTTGCATCATCCCCAACTGCCATTGTAATAGGATCATCAGGATCTGACATATAGTGGAGTCTACCTGATTCGTCACGTCCTACAATTCCACCAGCAGTAATCATTTTACTAAGGAAATCTTCAATATCTTTATGTTCTTGCTTTACATCCATCTTATCTGACATTATATCAACCTTCCTTTAAGTTTAAAGATCATCCACACTCATAACAGTTTCAATAACAGATGCCAAAGAATCCGCATTGGTATCTTTAGCTGCAGCACTGCCAATAACAGAAGTTGTCAATCCGCCAAGAAGTCCGTTCGTAACTACATATTCGTCATTAGTATTATCAAATATATCAATAAGCTGAAGTTGTACTGCACATTCACCAGCACTTCTATAATTGACGAATACTTCAAATTCACCACAATTTGTTTTGATCAAATCAAACAACTGAACACGCATGTCGTCAAGTGCACCGAACCATCTATGTTCATACATAGTTCTTGAATCTTGAATAAACGTAACCATATCTATAAGCTCAACAACATCTTCATCTTTATTGAGTGAAATGGAACGTCTATTTGGATTATACGATGCGTATCGGAAAGAACAATCAGATATTCCCCAATTCCCCATGATCCCAGGAACAGCACTATTAATAAGCGATGACCAAACAGACAAAGGATCTTGACCTCCATCATCCATAAGGTCACAGTCGATATCAAAAGGAATGTTGCAGACAATAGTATTGTCATACAACGAATCATATTTTCTCAACAAATCGGTAAGATAAATTTCTTTATTGATGTCAATGCCAAGCATTGAGTCGTAATATTTACGTTGTACACTTTCACAAAAATTTCGTCTATCTAAATAAGGGTCTACTATAGGTGTAGCAGAACTACCAAAAGAATTAGAACTTAATCTATTTGTATAACGTTTATTGATAGTAGAACAAATACCATCAACAATACGTCCTACTTGATATTTAGGAGAACGCTCCGCAGTATCTAGAATAATATTAGATTCTGCATATCGAATATTATCGATTGACGGAGTATCATACTCTACTTGATCGTAATCTTCCTCATAACCATTACCAAAAATACCAGAAAGATCTTCTTTTGACCAAGTGGAAGTCAGACTTTGTGGAGTCAACAAATATTCTCTGTTCCGACTATTTTCAGATATATGTCTTGGAACAACAATATCAATATCAAGCTGAGGTTTAACAATAATCCCTTCACCTCTAGCATCTCTATTTACTTGTACATTTAATTGTGTAAAATGTGTTGCAACAAGGACACAATTTTCATTGAAAATATTTTTACCATATTTTCGTATCACAGGTTCATCGCCAATACAAAACCCTGAATAAAAAAGACGATTGGGAACTTTTACTTCAAGTTCGGCATTGTCAATTACTAAAATGAACGTCCAATTTTGAGTATAAAATTTAGTTTTAAAACGTTCGCATTCACTACCCGGTTTGATCCAACGATTTGCAGAATCAGAATATTTTACAAACGATCTGCTTACATCTCCTCCAAGAGTACCACCAATAGACTTATCTGTTTCAATGCGTGCATTTTGTATAGTTTTATCCAGGTCATATGTGATTTGTTCATCAAATGTATATAACAATGGACGAATATTCTGGTCAGGAATATCTCTTGGAGTAAAGAAATAAAGAATGGCTTTCTGATTATCAATGCTCCAAATTTGTCCATTAACATTATATTTATTTCTATTATCACCAAACATTTCTCTGCCTCCTGAGAAATTTACACAGTTTCTTTGTAAAATCACATATCTTCATTTGAAATAGTTGAAATACTATCTGATATAATTTTTAGATAAGTCATATCAAAATAATGCGCAACAATTCCTTCGGTTGAATACAACATAATTAATGCAATGTCACTATGTATGATAAATTCTATCTTATTAACAATGTTATTAAATTCATCACCAAACGAATATTTTCCTATTGACCAGAGCATGGGTTCAACTAAATGTGTTTCCCATTGTAAATAAGATTCTGAAAGTTGTTTATATTCGGGATACATTCTTTTGTTGATTCGACGCATACCAATCGGAGTGACCAAATATGTCAATTGTAAATTAGTACACGGACACGAATTAATTGTTTCTACAAGTTTACATTTATTAATAATTTCGCAATTTGTTATATCTGCCATTTCAAGACGTTTTGTGATAATATCAGTATTAAATTCATCTTTGGATATTTTTTCAAACCCATCGATTTTTAATTGTCTATTTAATTTAGGTATTTCAATTACACTATTAGTTGTTACTAAACTAAGAAAATCATCTTTTTGTAATTTTTGAGGAACTTCTGGATCAAACATACGAATAAAATCTTGCAATGTACAAATGGTTTGTATTGGAGAAATCATTTCCGCTTGAATTAAACTCATTTTTTGATCCAATTCACGAATCAATCTATATACATCTGGAACACTATTAAAAAATTGTTCATTTCCAAATTGATCGAACAAAGTATTCATTGTTTTATAAAAATTAACAAAATATGAAAATTCAACATTAAAATCGTCACATTCTACAAATACATCTAAAATTTTTCCTAGATATGCTTGTGCCAAATAATACAAATTTTGAACACATAAAACATCACTAATACCTTTTGTACACAATAATGTTTTTTTCTGAGGGAATCGTAGATTATTTACATTTATACATATTGGAGTAAGAATTCCTTGTTTTATATTTTCTTTACTTCCAATGAGATGTACATCAAAAATAATATTGCCAACCTTTTTTGACAATATAAATTTTTCTTTATCACTATTAGCTTCAAATACATTTCCGACATTCAACTTATCTGTCGTAGCTGATACTAAATTAAATTCATTATTTGTATATTGTAATGGAAATTCGTACGTATGTACATTATCTAGTATGGTTTTTTCTGGAAAAAGGTTTGGTAGATGATAAACTTGTATCATAGTTCCATACTCCGATTTCTAAACAGCACTCTAACAAATTGCATAATCTCGGTCATTAGATTAAGATAATCAGTAAACAATTTACCATTTTGCATTTCCAATTGAGCATAATCCCAAATGGATGGAGCAGTTGCATAATAAATATTTTTTTGAATAAGATATTGAGAGATTTGTTTAAGTTTAGAATCCCATTCTTTCTCACCAAAGCCACTGGGAAACACTTTTTTACATTCTACATATGCTCCAGTAGATCTCCAAGAATTAATAAACACAAAATCACTAGGAACATTAGCTCTATTGTCTACACTACAGTTTGCAGTGAGAATGTGGCAAATATAAGAAGCACCATTTTTAATAGACAGTACTTGTAAAACTGCAGTAAGACAAGACATAAGTTGATTGTTCAAATGAAATATCGATTCTCCACCACCAAGATCTGGTCCAAAATAAGAACTCAATAGATATACACTGATTGGGTTAATAGTAACCGGATTACGTTTATAAAACGCAATTGCGGCATCAATAGTATCTCTATCTAAATCTTCTTTTTCAATAACAGTTTGCCACAATCTATTCGCGGCAACCCGAATAAGAATAGGAACATCTGCAGTCGTTTCAGTTTGACGACTTTCAGCTTCAATACGAGATGTATTACCTTCATCTTTCTTTTCCAGATCTACAGGATCTGAAATAATTTTAACTGCATTTGCTGCAGAAATATGTGGTTCTGCCGACGATCTACAACAAGAAGCAATATATTTAACAATATTGCCATCTTTTCTATATAAATCTACACCAACAAATCGTTTAGTAATAATTGTGTCCATCGTGACACGAGTAGATCTATCAAGAGTTCTACCATTCCATACGGTAGTCGGATTATTTTTTAATTTACCTTCAATAAGTCTATTGATATAAAAATCCAATCGTTCAATAATAACTTTACATTTTCTATAAAAGAATTTGGTCATGATACATTGAGCATGACCTTCTTTAAATTCATTATCAATAACATGTGTATATTTGGCAATAAACACACCAATAATAGGAGATAGCAGTTTCATAAGAACTGCTATCGTCGTAATTGTAATTGCTTCATCCTCAACAAATGTCATTTCGATGCTATCTTGAATTCTTGTACCGGCATCTGACATATCCGAGATAGGAATATTTCCTTTACGAATATACTCTTCAATAAGATCAAATAGATTTGTAGCTTTATCAAGATTATCAATAACTTCACCAAGATTATCTTCAACTTCTATAATATCCGATGCATCCGGTTTACCATCTTCAATAATCATTTGCATTTGTAAAAATGCATATACAATTTGTTCTTGAATATATGTATCAACGGTAGTAAGAAAATCATTTACCGGACCATATGCCATACCTGGTCCATTTTCTTCTCTTGTAAAACTGGCAAATGTTTTTACTTGAAACAAACACATTTCTGGACGAATTTGATCTGCGCCATCAATATTAAGTCCAGCCCATTTCATTTCAATAACAGGGTTAACACTAGAAAAATCGTCAACAGGAATAAATGCGAGCATTGGAACCTCCCAATGTACTTCTTGTACAATATAATGTTTGGTTGTCATTTTTTATTTTAACGATTTTTGCCATTTTCTATAAATAATATATGCTTTAAAAATCATTGAACAAAAAAAAATATTTACATTAACTATAAGAAAGAGACAGGAGTTTATCCTGTCTCTTTCTTATAGTATCAATTTTACCTATCATTAGACTTATTGTTTAAATTTAAAACTTGTATAGTTTCAACATACTTATCAGCAGCATTGTTTACAAAATACTTAGAAGCAACAGTAACAACAACAAGACCAATTAACATACAAACCTGACGAGTATCCATAATTATTTCCTTTATAGCAAAATATTAATTGACGTTAACAGTCTGTCCAGAAGCACTATCATTAAAAATATCTGGATTTTCCTTACGAATTCTGTTTGTTTCAGAATTGAGAATATAACCAGTTACAACATTGCTTACAGAAATACATACCAGAACACTCACTACAGCAGTAAAAAGCCTATCCATAATAACATCCTTTCTTTTTATTTATTTTTTAACGATACTGACGACAATACTTATTAAAAGTGGTGTTCAAATTTTCAGCAGCTCTTTTCTTCCAAAAATAATCTACCGCATTGACAACTATAATTGTAGCTACAATTTTAACAACAATCTTTACTGTAGATTCCATGTTCTTTCTCCAAAAATTATATCGTTAATAAATATCAATCTCTATATTCAAAAAAATTATATATAGTTAAAAATTAACGAACGACATGAAGTAAGGGGACTTAAATGTCCCCTTACTTCACACATTTATTATTTCTATCTTTTAACACCATTTAGAATATCAAGAATATCCATAATACTCATATAAGGTCTATCATTGTCTTTGTCGTATGTCCAATATCCACGAGAATTTAAAATATCACTAATTGCAATAGTATCGTTTGCAACAATCATTTCAATAAACTTTTCCGCAGTCTCTGGAATGTTAGTATTCATCTTGTCTACATTCCAATAATTGAGAATCCATTTAAGTTGTGATAAAATTTCAAGTCCTCGACAGACTTCTACATTTGATTCCAACGTACTAATAACATCTTTTCTATGAAGTCTGACTTCAGGAGTCAACATCGAATACCTATTATGACCTTTAACATTGAATCCAAAATCACCATTGCTTTTCATGTAGTGATAATTAGATAAATCTCCAAGAATACCAAGTGTTTGTGACATAACGAGTGGTATGGTAGTACCAGCAGCATTTGTTTTACATCTTAACAAACGAAGATTGACTTCATTAATATCTACGTTAGTTCCACTGCCATTTGGATATTCTGCTTCTTTCTTTGAGCTATCCAAAATAGGTGTAGGAGATACGCATTGCAGAAGGATATTGGTTAAAAATTCAAACTGTGAACCAACACTCTTCAATCTATCAGATTGTTTCATCCATTGTAATTGTTTCTGTGAAGGTTTTCTTGGATCAAGATCATATTGGTCGTCAACATGTGCAGTCATAAGAAAATACATACCGTACTTATATGACCAATGTGAGAACATTCTCATAAGACTACGTTTAACTTTACCATCGTACATAGCGGTCATATTTTGTTTACTATCTTCAACAGACAATGTTTCCATAAGTTCTGTTTCATTTGAAGTACGTAAACATGAAAAACTATCAATATCGATGATAGTTGGAATCCACATTACTATCGGTTTTCCTGTATTCGCATCTAAAAAAGGAGTTTCTACGGTATAATCTTTTTTATTTTTCATTTTAAAAGCTTGTGCCGCTTTTAATCCTTCAATAAAATCAGGAAGCGGTAAAGTACTCATATTAGAAAGAGTAATACGATCTTGAATTCTTTTTCCTGCCATTTTATCAAAACGTTCTAGGCCAAAGGAATTGGATTCTGTATCGTATTTAAGTACATCCATTCTAGAATATCTAATAAGAGCCTGAGCTATGAGTGAATCTACAATAGTTGATTTATATGTTTGTGCACGACCACAGACTGCTGTAATTGGAGCAAGTCCACCATTGAGTAACCATTCTCCATTTATTCCCAATTCAAAAGTTCCGGTTGCAATGTCGATCATAGACCCTACATTGATATATGGATACATCTGAGCGTTTTCAACTCCAACTTCTGAAAACAGACCCATAATCACTCCTTAATATTTAAAGATAAAATATTTTTATTATTAGTACATTTGATAACTAAATTATGTCACAAAATAAATTCACACTTAATTTTAATAAAAAATAAGTTATAAGAAGACTCCATATGGAGTCTTCTTATAGTTTTTATAATCAATTAAGGAACTTCACATACAAATGTTTTTTCATCTTCAAGAAACATAAATTCAACTTCATCCATAAATCTTGCAATAGTAATAGTTCTTGCCAATTTTCGTTCTTTCTTATTTAAAAACACCATAAAACGTTTGTCCATATTCGTATTATTGGCATGAATACGAATTGGTTGATCGTCACTTTTCATATTTTTAATAATAACAATATCACCGTCTTTAAATTTATTTTCTGAATCAAATTCAAGCACAATATCTGCAGGACCAAAAATACTATATTTCCCAGGTTTAGAAATATCATACTTTTTAAATGCATCTCTAACGATATAAGAACTATAACTTGTAGGATCAACAATCGTTGGTCTAGATTCTACTATTGTTTGAGTGCTAGGATGATTTTCTATTTCTTGTTTTATTTTTTCGTCTACTTTTTCAAAAAACTGTCTACCGAATGTTTTAAATAAATCTTGCCGTAAATATGTTTCATCTAAATATTCTTTTGTAATAGTATTTACTTCAGATGTACAAGACTGTGAAGATTCATCATCATCATCATTCAGTTTTGTACAAAGACAAAGTGTATTATTAAGAAGAGTAAAATTAGGTACGGTGTACCAATTCTCAGAATCTTCTTCAAATGTAAATTTTACTCGTAACAATCCCGTATTAAGAACTTCTTTTGTTTCTGTATCTCCAGGATTCCATGAATAAACATATATACGAAATCCTTTGTATTTAGGAGGATGTTCTTTAAAATCAATTACAATAGGTGTTAAAAATGACCAAGATTCTATCTCATAAATTTCACTAATTTCTTCCCATGTCTGACCATCTTTTGTTCCTTCAATTCTAAACGATTTCGGAGAAGGAGCAGACAAGCCTGGTTTACCTGAATTACCAATTCTAGCAACAATGTGAACAGACTTTAAAGTAAGATATCTATTATCAAATACATATCCTACGTACTGAGGAGTATCTAAATCATTACTATCACTTATCCACTGTGATTCAGTTGAAATATTATCAAACATCATCATTGGATAAAATACATGTTGTGGTAAACCTATTGTTTTTATCCCAGTAGCAGATGCAGATGAACAAATAATAGTTCTATCATTAGTTTTTGGATTATCTTTATACCAAGGAAGAATATTACCATTTTTACAATTTCTACAAAGAGGTTTTATCCACTTTGGTATTCTAGATAAAGGTTCTATTTGACCAATAAAAGGCAGATAATCTTTATTATCTATTATTTCTTCAATCCTAGCAATAGTTACATTGGTGATACTCATAGTAACAACTGCTCCTCCATTTATTTTACATTATTCTCTAACATGAGAATTTTTATCTCATTCCATATAACCTTAAATTCTTTTAAACAAGATTCTGCATTTTCAAAAAATAAATCAAATTTTTCACGATTGGACATTGTAAGTACAACAGAATTGTCAAAAACATTAATCACACATACATCAGAATCAATTTTTGCGTACAAACGAAAATAAATAGTATCTGATTTTAAAAGTTCAACATGGGTACTATCGGAACTTATTTGGATGATGTGTTCATACGAACCATTTTTACTACAAGTAGTGTGATATTGAATATCATCTTTTCTAGGATATGTGGCATATCCTTGTATAAGTTCACCATAAAAAAAGTGATCTACTCTTGGAAGTAAAAAATCAGAATAATCTTTTCCCTTCTTAACCAAAGGAATAATAAGTTCCGTATACGAAAAAGGTTTTTTCATAAATATAACTCCTTAAAATATTCATAGAGTAGTGAAGAGATTAATCTCTTCACTACTTTTATGTTTTATTCTCGTTTAATAAATGTCACCATCTTCAGAGGGAATTGAAGTGGGTACAGAAGCTGGAGCAGAAGAAGCACCACGATTATACGAAGTATTAGTATTCGTATAATTGCTTCGACCATTGGTGTAATTTACTGGAGGACGATTTTTAGTCAAAAGACTAGCAGTTGGCAATTGATTAAAAAATACACAGAAAGCTGCAAATCCAACACGACTCCGATTGCTATTGGAATCTGCTTCTACTCCAGTTTCATAATTTCTATTTCCAACAATAGGGAATCTTGCAGCCATGCCAGTTACTACATCTTTAAAATCAATGTAATAACAACCATTTTCATCGATACCAAAGGTAATAACTTGTTTTAATTCTCTCTTGTTGTTATTAGTATCCCATGCTTTAATTCTAAAAGGATGTGCAGCACCTGGAATACCTTTTTTAAGTTCCGAAAGAATACCAGAAATAAGTATATGAGCTTCCATTGGAATAGAAATAGAAATAGGTTTACCATTTCCAGTACCAGAGAAAATAGTAAAAGACATACGCCCAGCATACGCACCAATGCTTAGAGTATGATTCTTATCTTCACCCTTAACAGACCAAAGTGTGCTCAAATTAAAATACTTACCATTTTCAGTAGCTTTATCTTCAGCCATGATTACAATCCTTTTGTGTAAAAAATTAAGAAAATTACTTCAGCAAAATATAAGAAGTATCTTTACAATTTAACAGACGTGAATAACTGCCTACTAAATTTTCCTTTAAAAAGTATATCAGTCAAAATACTTTCAGATGTTTTAGACTTCCATCTATTTTTTTGGGCTATGTCTAAAAATTCTTGTTTAAGTTTTCTTTGTACCAATGGTTTTATTTGAATAGCATCTCCAAAAAGAATGTGAGTGTACTTGTTGAAAGGAACAAATGGAATTTTAAATATCTTAATTCCA
>ERZ859894.810-NODE-810-length-10883-cov-2.293775_pt1 | contig 10883 bp, 8 predicted proteins | sample MGYA00510117_ERZ859894 | MGnify/ENA primary metagenome ERZ859894 (study PRJEB30046, sample SAMN00715164) | human gut metagenome | study: EMG produced TPA metagenomics assembly of the A metagenome-wide association study of gut microbiota in type 2... | reverse complement strand
GAGAGATTCATTCTCATTCCAATCGAGCTCTACGATCTTCTTTTTATCAAATTTCCAATATTCAAAATGTTCTCCGACACCTAAAGCACAAATGACTTTCCCAATGCGAGGCCTCAATTCAACAATCGTTTTATAGTCTAAATGATCCCAATGATCATGTGTTATAATTAAATAATCGATATCCGGCATATCTTCAGGATAATAGACATCAGTTCCTTTAAAAGGTTTATTGATAAACGAAACAGGAGACGCGACATAGAAAACCGGATCGACAAGTATTCGTTTTCCTTCTAACTGCATGAAATAGGAAGAATGTCCAAACCAAATCAAAAAATCCGAATCTCTCTTTATATGCCGAATATCTGATTTGACGACCTGCAATGCCGCATCCGGCCTTAGTCCCGGATCTTTCTTAAAAAGAAAATTTATAAAACTCTTAATCCGATTTTCATCATTCGTCAACATCGGAGTTACACATTCATTTTTAAACTCTCCGTCCTTAAAATTAGGAGAACGTTCAATCCTAACCAATCGTTCCCCTCGCGGTAATCTTCCAAAGCTCGGTTGATTAAGGAACAAACAAACAAGAGCAAACAATACTATAATAACCGCCAATACTACCGATATCACCATAGCAATCTTACTTTTTTTCAAGATTTTCATACATCTATATTCATTTTCGAAACAAAAATACTTTGATTTGAGAATTTAAAAAGTACATAAATTACGGTTATTCATACCTTAATCACTGTTAGTAAGAATCTGTTTAAATTTTCCGATAAAAATTCTTTAAGTTTTTCTTCGGCAGGTATCTCCGTCTCTATACATAACACAACCCGCTACACTTCTTATCTTAACAATAAAATCCCCAAAAACAGTTTTCCCCAAAACGTTTGTACAGAATTTAACAATCTCTTAGAACGAGCTCTAATATTATTTTACAATCAGTAAAAACAACATTTCTATTAAATACTTATCTTTGCCGACGCTCTCGAATTTCACAAATGCCTTTTAATTTATAAATATGGCAACAAAGATATCAAGACGGAAGAAAAAAAAAACATCCGGATCTAAAAAAAATATTCTGTACATCATTACAGCCGTAGCTGTAATATTTCTTATCAGTATCGGTGTTATATTCAAACGGTATGTATTAGATAAAGTCACAGATACTTCATTTTTTATATACATCGATGAAAACAGTTCTCTCGATAGTGTTAGCGAAGACCTTCAAAAATATTTAGAAAAAAGTGATGTCAACAAAATAAGACGACTCTCTAAATTAAATGGATATACTCCATGGAATAAACCCGGAGCATATCGAATAGATCCAGAAATGAATGCAATCCGTATCTACCGGAAGCTCTCTACCGGAAGCCAGACTCCGATAAGATTTACTTTTAACAATATTCGTACGAAAGATGATCTTGCCGAAACTATCGATAAACAATTAAAAATGGATAAACAGGAAGTCCTCGAATTGTTAAACGATTCGGCTTTTTGTACAGACATGGGGTTCGACACATATACGATACCGGCACTTTTTCTTCCCGATTCCTATGAAGTTTACTGGACCATTGCACCTCGCAAACTAATGGAAAAAATGCGTCAAGAATATGACAAGTTCTGGACTGACGACCGTAGAATGCTTGCGACACAAATCGGTATTACTCCAATCGAAGTATCGACTTTAGCGTCAATCGTAGAAGAAGAAACTAAAGTTCCGGACGAAATGAATATGGTAGCCGGACTATATTTAAACCGCTTAAAAAAAGGGATGCCTCTGCAAGCCGATCCCACTGTAAAATATGCGGTAGGAGATTTTTCGATACGGCGTATTCTCCATGAACATCTGACAGTCAACTCACCATATAACATACAAAAATATCGGATTACCTCCCGGTCCTATACGTATTCCTTCAAAAGCCGCAATAAAAGCAGTCTTGAATTATCGTCATCATCCGTTTATATATATGTGCGCCAAGGAAGATTTTTCAGGACGGCACAATTTTGCTACAACATACGCAGAGCACCAAAATAATGCGATAAAATATCATAAAGCCCTAAACAAACGTAATATATTAAAATAAACTATTCATCAGGATAACCGCACGGTATACCAGAAACTTTGTAAACAGGCATATTGGCTTTTGTTTCACGTAAACGACTGCTTAGATCTTTAGAAAGGTTCTCTTTTATTTTATCATAAAGAGGATTTTCACTCAAATCATGTTTTTCACTGATATCATTCGCTAAATTATATAATTCTGTGCATCGTGTTTCATAATCAAATAATAACTTCCAATCTCCCTTTATAATAGCACTTGACGGACGTCCGGCATCACCAGTTCGTTCTCCCCAATCGTTCGGATAATGAAAATAAAGTGCTCTGTTTTTTTCTACCTCTTCTGCTTTCAACAGTTTTACCATACTGACTCCATCAACCTGCTGAGGAACAGAATAATTTTCTATCTGCGCCATCTCAAGTAACGTTGGAAAAAAATCTTCGATAATCACATTAGAACGATTAACACTATTCGGGTGAGTTACTCCCGGCCAAAAAATTAACATCGGCACTCGAATTCCTCCTTCATAAAGGCTACCTTTTCCCGACCGTAAAGGAGCATTTCTGTCCGGCTCACGGTATGATGAAGAATACCCTCCATTATCAGACATGAAAATAATAATGGTATTTTCGGCAATCCCTTTTTCCTCAAATAAATCCATCATATCTCCTAAACTTTTATCCATTCCTTCTATCAAAGAGGCATATTGTGCTTCACGATCGCACATCCCCTTTTTTATATACTTATCATAAAAACGCATATCTTTCTCGAACGGAGCATGAACGGCATAATGAGATAAATACATAAAAAACGGGCGGTCCGATTCTAATGCCCGATTTACTAATTTTTTTGCCTCCATAGTCAATGCTTCGGTAAGAAATATGTTTTCTTTACAATAATAATCTATGTTAGGCATCGGTACTTGCCATATCTCCGCATCTTCTCGATCAGCTCCATACCCCCGACATCCTGAATAACTCCCCATCGCTCCAGCTGCATGTCCCCCTATATTGACATCAAAACCACAAGTCAACGGATCAGCAGCCGTGGTTGTTCGAGAAGCAAAATGGGCTTTACCTACAATATAAGTCTGGTAACCGTTTTCTTTCAGAATCTGGGGTAACATTTTAGCATAAAACATGTGGGAATAATTTTGGACGACAGCATTTGACGGACATATCCCATTCCAATTCCACTCAAAATCGAAATATTCATTATCTCGATCGGTAGGAGTATCATAATGCAATGTCCAGTTAGAAACCTTATGCTGCAAAACATTCGCCCCCGTCATAAGACTGCATCTTGAAGGCGAGCTAACTGATGCCGCATAAGCATTCGTAAACTTCACCCCCATTTTTGCAAGTCGCTCCATGTTAGGAGTTTCATACAAATTATTAAAAAGAGTTTTTTCATCAGCAAAAAGTACCGATGTATCTTGCCATCCCATATCATCCACCATAAAAAAAAGGATATTAGGCCGTTTGCTTGTTGCCAACAACGTTGCAGATTGCAACAACGAAAGGATAGAAAAACCAGTAAAACAAGCTAAACTTTTAAATTTCATAGTATCACATTTTTTAAATTTTAATCTTGGAGTTACAAATTCAAACCAGACTCTGCTTTTCCTAAAACATATCATTATTTTGAACACAGAATGATTTACGAAAATATGTGAATTCATCCAATAATACAATATTCCGATAAATATTTTCTTATATTTGCAACTAATTCATAACAAAAAGAATCTTTCCAGAATTATCAGATATCTTTTTGAAAGAAACACACATAAATTTACAAGTCTAATAACCGTCAAAGTATAAAAGAATGAACAAACATCTATTTTTAGGAGACGAAGCTATTGCCCAAGGCGCACTCGATGCAGGTCTTTCGGGAGTTTATGCATATCCCGGTACTCCTTCTACCGAAATAACCGAATATATACAAATTTCTCCTGAAGCAAAAAACAATACGATACATACCCGCTGGTGTACGAATGAAAAAACCGCTATGGAAGCAGCTTTGGGTATGTCTTATATAGGTAAACGGGCGTTAGTTTGTATGAAACATGTCGGAATGAACGTTGCCGCCGATGCGTTTATCAATGCCGGAATGACCGGAGTCAATGGTGGACTCATTGTCGTAGCAGCAGATGATCCGTCCATGCATTCATCTCAAAATGAACAAGATTCTCGTTTTTATGGAAACTTTGCATTTGTTCCGATGTTCGAGCCTTCCAACCAACAAGAAGCATACGACATGATGGCAGCAGGGTTCGGTCTATCTGAAAAATTCAAAATTCCGGTGTTGTTGAGAATTACCACCCGACTGGCACATTCTCGTGCAGGTGTAACGACAACATTGAAAATAAAAGATCAAAACGAGATTTCGTTTCCTGATAATACCGGACAATTTATCTTATTACCTGCAAACTCCAGACGTCGTTTCAGAACGTTGTTAAACGAACAAAAAGACTTTACAGAAGCGTCTGAAAACTCATCTTTCAACCGTTATATCGATGGTCCGAACAAAAAAATGGGAATCATCGCCTGCGGTATAGCCTATAATTATTTAATGGAGAATTACCCTGAGGGATGCGATTATCCGGTTGTCAAACTATCTCAATATCCGTTACCGTTGAAAATGTTACAAAAATTATTCGACACATGTGATGAGATATTGGTTTTGGAAGATGGGTATGCATTCGTTGAGGAAAAAATAAAAGGTATTATTCCGTCTAAAATAATAAAGGGGAAACTTGACGGAACACTGAATCGTGACGGAGAATTAAATCCCGATCGTGTAGCAAAAGCTTTAGGACTGAAATCAGGTGCAGAGTTTGAAATACCGAATATTGTAGCCATGCGTCCACCAGCTCTTTGTCAAGGATGTGGACACCGTGACATGTATGAAGCGCTCAATAATGTAGCCAAAACATATAAAAATGCCCGGATATTCAGCGATATAGGATGTTATACATTAGGAGCGTTACCGCCTTTCAGAGCTATACATTCATGTGTAGATATGGGAGCATCCATCACTATGGCTAAAGGTGCCGCTGACGGAGGATTATTTCCGGCTATTGCCGTAATCGGGGACTCGACATTCACGCATTCGGGAATTACCGGATTACTTGACTGCGTCAATGAAAATGCAAACGTCACGATCGTCATATCCGATAATGAAACTACTGCCATGACCGGAGGACAAGATTCTGCCGGAACAGGGAAAATAGAGGCTATATGCAAAGGTATAGGCGTTGCTCCGGAACACATTCGCGTACTTATTCCTCTAAAAAAGAATATGGAAGAAATGGAACGGACTATACGGGAAGAAATAGAATATAAGGGTGTTTCGGTATTAATTCCTCGTCGAGAATGTATCCAGACTTTAAGTAGAAAAAAACGTCAAAAATAAAATCCGACAAATATGAAAACAGATATAATTCTTTCGGGTGTAGGCGGTCAAGGTATTCTATCTATCGCTGCAGTAATCGGTGAAGCCGCTATACATAACGGACTATATATGAAACAAGCTGAAGTTCACGGCATGAGTCAACGAGGAGGCGACGTACAATCTAATTTACGTATTTCGGATAAACCCATAGCATCAGACCTCATTCCTTTAGGGAAAGCAGATCTCATCATTTCTCTCGAACCGATGGAGGCTTTACGTTATCTTCCGTATCTTGCCAAAGACGGTTGGATTGTAACTAATTCAACACCGTTCATCAATATCCCGAACTATCCAGAACCGGAAGATGTCATAAAAGAAATTAATAAAATGCCCCATAAAATCATTTTAGACGTAGATACGATTGCAAAAGAAAGCGGTTCGCCCAGAACAGCCAATATAGTCATGTTAGGTGCAGCTTCTCCATTTTTAGGTATCCCCTACGAACAAATAGAAACCGGAATACGGGACATATTCGGACGTAAGGGAGAGCATATAGTAGAAATGAATCTTAAGGCATTGGAGGCTGGTAGAAAAGTTGCGGATCAGTTGAAATAATCAATAAATATTGACAATAAAAAGCGTGTTTATCCTATTTATTAGGGAGAGACACGCTTTCAATTTTATATTATCCCATACAAATCGTATATTTGCCGATAAATAAAAATAAAAATGACAATAGGAATTATAGTTGCCATGCTATCGGAATTAGCATGTATAAAAGATTTGCTTACCGACTGTCGGGAAGAATCGAACGAAGGAGCAATTTTTTATATAGGAAAACGTGGAAATCATACTCTCATTTTAACACAAAGCGGCATAGGCAAAGTCTGCTCTGCGACAAGAACTCTGAATATGATATATCATTATCATCCAGACTGTATATTGAATACAGGTGTTGCCGGGGGTATAGATATATCGACCCAAGTTTTTGACATCGTAACCGGGAAAGAAATCGTTTATCACGATGTATGGTGCGGAGAAGAAAACGAACCTGGACAAATTCCTGAATATCCCGCCCGTTTCTATTCCGATCCCGAACTGCTGAAAAAAGCCTTATCTCTACAAACGTCAACACGAATATACAGCGGTCTAATATGTAGCGGGGATCAATTTATTACCACCCGTAAAGAATTAGACAAAATAAAAGCTACTTTTCCAAACGGTCTTGCTGTAGATATGGAATCAGCTTCTATTGCACATGTTTGTTACATGAATAAAATACCGTTCTTGAGTTTCCGCATCATCAGCGATACTCCCGGAATAGAAGACCATACGACTCAATACAATCGCTTTTGGGAAGAAGCTCCTCAAAAATCATTCGAAATAATAAAACAATTAATTGATATATTATAAAAACAATTATGAAAAAAATACCCAGCTTTACAATAGATCATATCCATTTATTACGCGGCATTTATGTTTCACGAAAAGACCATATAGGAGATCACACGATAACTACATTCGATATACGAATGAAAGAACCGAACCGTGAACCGGCACTCGGATATGGAGCTTTACACACAATCGAACATCTGGCTGCAACTTATTTAAGAAACCACAGTATATGGGGAGAGAAAATCGTATTTTGGGGACCCATGGGATGCTGTACTGGAAATTATTTTTTGGTACAAGGAGATTTAGAATCAAAAGATATTGTCGAACTTATGCGTGAAACATTCCGGTTTATACGAGACTTCGAAGGCAAAATTCCGGGAGCTGCACCTCAAGATTGTGGAAATTATCTGTTACACGACCTTCCTATGGCCAAATATGAAGCAGATAAATACTTGAAAGAGGTTCTGGACATTATAGAAGAAAAAAATCTTGTATATCCGAGTATTAAAGAATAAATGAGTTATAGGAGCGGCCGTTGCGATATCCAATATTATTCATTCGACAAATGAAGACGGATAAACAGACTGAAAAGAGACTTAAAAATAGAAACAAAAGACTTTTCTTTTCCAATCTTAACCATCTGAACAATTTGTCTATAATCTTTTTATATGTGTTTTCGAAGAAGAATTGTTATTCTCTAAATATTCACGCTTAAAAATATCGGCACAAAGGAGGAATATAGATAACAATAGCGGACCGAAAATAACTCCCATAAAACCAAATAACGGAAGGCCTATAATAACTCCGAATATTGTTATCAACGGATGTATATCTGCCATTTTTTTCTGAATAACAAAACGTATCAGATTATCGACATGTGTAATAATAAGTGCTGCATAAATCAATAATCCTACGGCATCCCACCAATTTCCTATAATGGCAAAATAAATAACTAAAGGTAACCAAATCAATGCCGTTCCTACAATAGGAATCACTGTTGCAAAACATGTCAATATTCCCCATAACAATAAATCAGGAACATCGAATATATAATATCCCAACATGGCTACTGCTCCTTGTATAACAGCTAATAAGGGAATACCTATGGCATTGGATTTTACAACCATATTTACATCATGCAATATCGTCAATTTATTTTTTTCAGTAAAAGGGAGTATATCCATTATATATTTTTCCATTTTATCATTTCCCAATAACATAAAATAGAGAACAAAAATCAGGACAAAAATATTCAATGTCAAACTTGTAATTCCCCCCATTAATGTCTGACCGACTTGAGGAGCCCATGATATTATAGATTTTAAATTGTCTGTATTCAAAATATCATAGCCTGTTTTTTGTTTTACCAATACAGATATTTGTTCTACGGGTGCAAGCACAATCTGCGGATCGAGGTTGATATGCTGTATTTTCATTATTAAAAACCAAACAACGAGAGAAATCGGAATCAAGAAACAAAGGACTGTTTCCACAATTAGAAAAAATGCAGCAATAGGACGTTTCATCTTTCTCTTTTCAACAAGATGTCTCATCTGATTCCTAATCAACGCATATATAGTGCATGCTCCTAACAAACCACCTAAAAAAGGAATAAGTTCGAAAAAAATAACAATGCCCAAACCCAGAATCAGGATAATAATCGAATACTTAAAATATTGTTCTTTTAAACTCATAATCCAACCTAAGTTTCTAAATTACCGACTTATTATTTAACGGTTTAACAAAGTAAATGTTTAGAATTAGATAAGAAAAAAGATATTACAATAATATCCAACATAAAAGATCTGTCTAACAAGCTTAGTCAAGAGTTTTCTTTGTTAAAGGTATAATACTTTTCAGCTGATTTACCAATTGGATACTCTACGGGCAAGTTAAACTGAACATAACATACAAATATTGACAGAGAACACCAATTCATAACCAACTATAAAATCAAAAAGGAATCATCAAATCGTTATGAAGTATAATCTCAATTCGTTTAAACAAAGCAGTACGAGATCTTTTGACGAGTAAAACGAAGAAGTAAAAGACCTCAGAACTCGAAATTATCTTTGGACATATTAAAGATCCAGAAATTTAGATCAAAAAAAATAGAAAGTGTCGGGCTGGAGTTGAGGATAAAAATTTGTACATAAACTGAGAAAATTGGTGGCCTTAAACTCTACCAAACTATTTTCTTATATTTTCTTCTCGAAAACATATGCGTTCTTTTAAACGGAATATCGCACATAGTAACATTGTAGTATTTTCATAAATCTTAAAGCCGGTCCAAATTTTCCAATAAAAAATATTATCAAGTCTTTTTGCATTTTCTTCCGTTCTATAACGGTATCGGTATGATTTTCTCTCCCTTGAAAGGGGCGTTAATCATTCTTGTGTATTTCTCTCAAACTTTGCCCGATCAAAACTTAGGCCGGTTCTTAAAAACAGGTTTTGACAAAAAAAGAGACTACTTAACTTTTCTTGTTAAATAGTCTCTTTTAGAGCCATCTGAATTTTTTCGAAGCAAAAAAACTCCCCGAAAAGGATTTATGAGAATGTACATATACAATCCAGACAGACTCTCAGAGACCGTTTGGATCTACTTTACCCTACCTTCTTTATAAATTCTTCCAGTCAGGCCATCTCATTCTCATGTGTCAGATCTTCGGCTATCTTTTCCATAAGAACAAGCGAACAAACTTTCAAAAAGATCAAAGACAACCATGAGCGAGATCAAACGGTCTTGGGACCATAGTATAAAGAAACTCTGTAGCATCAATTCCGATCAAGGTTCCACAATAGAGCAAATACTTATGCGATTCCAGTCAGGTTCTGAGAACATATCTCCGATCCCTTGACTTTGAGCAGTAATACGGTTCGGATCAATCTTGTATTTTTTTACAAGAACGCTCTTTACTGCTTCGGCTCTCGCCTGGGCCAATTTTTTATTAAATTCAAGATTACCCTCAGGAGAAGCAAAACCTTTAATTACGACAGTAGACTGAACATGCTTTTCCAAATAAAGTGCTACACGTTCTATATTCGGTAACTGCGAAAGATCGACAGTCGATTTGCCTTGTTTGAAAGTAACGACAGATTCGGGGATGCGACTATTTTTCACGACAGTATCTACCACTGTCTCCACTTTTGCCGGGCGGTTACGCCAATTATCCAGTTCTTGTTGCAATATTCCGATCTTTTGTTTTGCGTCATCTATTACATTATCCTTTTCATTCAGTTGATCACGAAGGTCATTAACGAAAGCGTTCAAGCGATCAACTTCAGCTTTGTCATAAGCTTTTACTTTTGTAAAATAACGTTTTCCATTACTGCCTTTAAAATGATAGGTGACTCCGGCCATCAATTCAAGGAACGCCCTATTCGCATTAAACCGACTTTTTGCTCTATTGAAATCCCCCTCCATATCATAAACGACAGCCGGTTTGATTCCTACGGTCCAAGCTTTCGTCTTTCCAAAATTGAAATTCAGATTCAACCCGAAACGAGTAGACCAAGAATTATCGTCATCAGAACCGTTTACATAGTAATGCATCCAACCTATACCAGCAACGGCCTCAATTTCGAACAAGCGAGGAGTACCGGGATATCCGCCGAAGAGATTCATCAAGTTAAATTTGTTCAATAAGCTGATATCTGAGACATCAATAGCATTTTTGCTGTCCGTCGTATTTACGTACCCGACACCCTGAATCTCCATTCCGAAGGCCGGTGTCAATTGTTTTCCTACGCCAAGCCCGAAAGCAGGACGAGCATCTTTGAAAAAAGAGCTATGGGTCAAAGGTGTCACCATTCCCCCTTTGAGTTCCACAGACCAATTATCTCCTATTTTAATACCCTGTAAAGCATTTTTAGCATTTTGGGCATTTACAGCAAAAGCTCCTATCACAAATGCCGATACAATGATAAATTTTTTCATAATAAAAAAACATTAACTGATTATCCAATAAAAATTATTATAAACTGTATTTTATTTTTTTCTTACCCAAAACTTTTTTAAATGAAACA
>ERZ859894.808-NODE-808-length-10931-cov-4.904285_pt1 | contig 10931 bp, 3 predicted proteins | sample MGYA00510117_ERZ859894 | MGnify/ENA primary metagenome ERZ859894 (study PRJEB30046, sample SAMN00715164) | human gut metagenome | study: EMG produced TPA metagenomics assembly of the A metagenome-wide association study of gut microbiota in type 2... | reverse complement strand
GGCGGTCTTTTCGGCGTAGGCCGTGATGAATGGGAGAAAAGCCCTCAGTTCCACGAAAAGGTCATGGAGCGTCAGGAACATCAGCAGGAACGCGAACAGGCATTTCTCTCTCAGAACAGAGATTGCTTTGCCATCTATCAGGTAAGTAGTGACGATCCGCAGAATGTGCGCTTTATGAATCTGGATTGGTTAAAGTCCCATGACATTTCCATAGACCGCAGCAATTATGACCTCATTTACACAGCTCCTCTGAGGGAGTCTGGCACTGTGCCGGAGCAGCTGGAAAAACTCTATCAGCAATTCAATCTGGAAAAGCCCGTGGACTTTCACAGTCCCTCCATGAGCGTCAGCGACATCGTTGCGATCAGACAGGACGGTAAGGTATCCTGTCATTACTGTGACAGTGTTGGTTTTACCCAGATCCCCGGATTCCTGCCAGAAAACCCGCTGAAAAATGCGGAAATGATGCTGGAGGACGATTACGGCATGATCGACGGTATCATCAACAATGGCGCAAAAGAGCCTACGGTGGCAGAGCTGGAACAGCAGGCCCGAAGCGGTCAGCCCATTTCCCTGATGGAGTTGGCAGCCGCCACCCATCGGGAGGAACGGGAAAAGAAAAAGTCCGTCATGGAGCAGCTGAAAGGCCAGCCCAAGACAGAACACAAAAAGACAGCACCCAAAAAGAGTGCGGAAAGGGAGATTTGATATGGGAAACTTTACTTTTGAGGAAATGAACCTGATGTGCATTTACAATACCGGCAGCCGCACCGGGCTGATTGACAGTTTGCGTGAGATGCGCGGCGAGCTTTCGCCGGAGGAAACCGAGCTGCGGGAGTTGACAGACAGCGCACTGGGCAAGCTCCAGGCCATGAGTGATGCCGAGTTTGCCGAACTGGAGCTGTACCCGGATTTTGACCAGTAAACACCATAACCGCAGGGATGGGGTGGCAATTTGCCACCCCACCTTTTACCCCAAAACTGAAAGGAGGACAGAATACCATGCCAACCAAAGCTGAACTATATGCACAGATGGCGGACAAGGTGGCAACACAGCTCACGGGGAGCTGGCAGGAATGGGCAGGGTTTCTCACCACTGCTTCCCGCCTTTACAAGTACCCGTTCCATGAGCAGCTGATGATCTATGCCCAGCGACCGGACGCCACCGCCTGTGCGGAGTACGATTTGTGGAATGAAAAGATGGGCCGTTATGTAAGGCGCGGTTCCAAGGGAATCGCTCTGGTGGATGATTCCGGGGACAGACCTCGCCTGCGTTATGTCTTTGACATTTCCGACACCGGAACCCGTGAACATTCCCGCACTCCCTGGCTGTGGCAGTTGGAGGAGCGCCATCTGGATTCCGTGCAGGCCATGCTGGAGCGCACCTATGATGTTTCCGGTGATGACCTTGCAGGACAGCTTACCGAGGTAGCCGGAAAACTGGCTGAGGAATACTGGACGGAGCATCAGCAGGACTTCTTCTATATCGTTGACGGTTCCTTTTTGGAGGAATATGATGAGTATAACATCGGAGTGCAGTTCAAGGCAGCCGCCACCGTCAGCATCACTTACGCTTTGATGTCCCGCTGCGGACTGGAGCCGGAACGCTACTTCGACCACGAAGATTTCATGGCGATCTTTGATTTCAACACCCCGTCCACCATCGGGGCGCTGGGAACAGCGGTCAGCCAGATCAACCAGCAGGTGCTGCGGCAGATCGGCGTTACCGTCCGAAATGCAGAGCGCGAAGCCAACCAAGAAAGGAGCAAGCAAGATGAACAATCCCATGACCTACATCCAGAACGGAGACTATCTGATTCCCGACCTGAAGCTGAGCCAGCAGCCGGAGAAACCCCTGGGCAAGTACGGCAGGATGAGGAAAACCTACCTGAAGGAACACCGTCCCATCCTCTACAACCAGATGTTGCTGAGCGAGAAGCTGTACCAGCACCTTCTGGAGATCGACGAGACCGCCCAGAACAGACTGGAGCAGATGATGCCCCAGCTGGCGAAGGAAGCGGGAGCCACCGAGGAACTGAAAGCCAGCGATCCCATGAAGTGGGTGGGGCTGATGAACACCTGCAAAGCTCAGGCCGAGGAAATCCTGATGGCGGAGCTTATCAACAGCTGACCCTAAACCTGTTCCTCTCCGAAGCGGAACAGATCCAATCCATAGATGAAGCAGAGAATGTAGCGCATACATCCTCTGCTTTTTCTTTTGCCCAAAATGACATTGACCATGTGCTGCGTTTGGGAGGCAATACAGACCGTCAGAGGGAGCGTGTGGTTGCAGCCTTTGAAAAGCAGAAAACCACCGCTGAGATTGCCGAGATACTGAAAACGCTGTACCACGGTGGCAACGGCCTTGGCAGTGTGAGTGCATGGTATGCCGAGGATGGTATCCATCTTTCCCACGGGAAGTCTGTCCGTTATGACAGGTCTGCCCAGGTCATTTCCTGGGAGAGCGCCGCAGAGCGTATCGGGGAGCTTTTGGAGAGCGGCCAGTTTGCCTCCAATGTGGAGCTTGCAGAAGTGGCAGGCTATGAACGCTCCCTCCTTGCAGAAAAGCTCTGGTATCTGTATCACGATCTCAGTGAGGGTGCCAGAGAAGCCGGATATTTGTCCTGCCTGTCAGAGATCAAAGGCAATGGTTTCCCGGAGGAGACTCGCCGCCTGACGGAGCAGCTGAGTGACCCGGCTTTCCGCCAGACCCTCAAGGAAGAATACGCTGCCTTCTGGACTGCCTATCAGCAGGACCGTGACCTGTTGCGTTTTCACTATCATAGACCAAGGGAGATCTGGGAGAACCTGAAGGACCTTGACCTGCCCCGCAGGACCTTTTCTTCAGAGCTTTCCCAAGTGCCAACCGTCCAGCACTTTATTACCGAGGATGAGATCGACGCCGCCATGACCGGCGGAAGCAGTTTCGCCGGAGGAAAAGGCCGTATCTATGCGTTCTTCATGGCAAACCATACGGATAAGGAGAAAGTGAGATTCCTCAAAGACGAGTATGGCATTGGCGGACGCTCTCATGCCTTGTCCGGTGCAACACACAGCGGCGAAGATCACGATGGGAAAGGACTGCACTATAAAAAGCAGGACTGCCCGGATGTTCACTTGAACTGGGAAAAGGTTGCCAAGCGCATTACCTCACTTGTCCAGAAAGACCGCTATCTTACCGAACAGGAACAGGCGCAGTATGACAAAATCCAGTCTGAACAGGAACTGGCCGAAGAAGATGCCATTCAAGCCCAGCAGCCGGAGATGGAAGAAGAAACGCCAAAGCCTACCCTTGGGGAGCAGTTTGAGCAGTATAAGCCTGTGGTGACTGCCGCTATTTCCGAGGATGCCGCATACCGCAATGCCTGCGGGCATTCTGACCGTGAAAATGCTGTCATCGAGGGCAATGCCGCTGTGCGCCGTGCGGTTCTTGGTTCTAAGGATATGGAGCTGATCCGACTCTATTCGGATGTGCCGGAGTTCCGTCAGCGTTTACACCGGGAAGTGATCGACGAGACCTATCCAAAGCTCCATGAGCTTCTGCGCCCTCTTTCTCAGGAAGATATTGATACTGCCCTTTGTGCATGGAACGGCAATATCGAGAGTAAACACGCTGTTGTCCGCTATATGAAAGACCATGCAAGAGAAAAAGATACCGCCGCATGGCTGGCTCAGGAACACGGCGGCAGTAACAGCAACAGCCTGTTCGTTGTCCGTGCCGGCAGCCCGGAGGAAACGCAGCTGCCCTGGCCGAAGGTACAGCGCAGGCTTGCCCAGCTCATTCAGGAGGACCGGTTCTATACCGAAGAAGAACAGGACCGTTTTGACGACATCGACCCAATCGCCATCCGGGAAGCCCTGGAGGAAAGAGGGATTGTCAACGGACAGGTGGCAGACCCGGAAAAACTGGACAATGATCCGTTTATCCAACAGGTGATGTCGGATGTAGAGCAGATCGCAGCTGCCGAGACAGAGCAGACTTCCGAAGTTTCCATTTCCGATGAGGAATATGATGCAGTTCGCCGCCCAACTCCGCAAAGAACATCCTATGACCCTGCCGCCCCGGTCTATGCCGTGGGCGATACCGTGTATATCGAGGATGACGCCTATCAGATCACAGAGCTGCGGGAGGACACCGTACAGCTTCTGCCCACCGGGATGGTATATCCCATCTACCGGGCAGAGCGCAAAGAACAGTTCGAGCAGCTGCTTCGGGCAGACCGCCGCAATGCTTACTATACCGAGTTTCTTCCCATTGACCCGGACAAGGCAGATCAGGACTTGCGGGATGTATTGGCTCATGGACTGATGGATGAAGCGGATAAAAAGCAGATTTCCACGCTGCTGCAATCCGGCAGGAGCAACAGCGAGATCGCCTACTGGCTGAGCAGAGCCTATTCCGGTGAGATCGAGACACTGAATCTGGAGACCGGCGATATTGCCGATTACCGTACCACGGCACAGGGCATAGAACTGGAAGTCATGGATGCAGAGGAAAAGCGTCTGGCTGTGCTGTATTTCCGCTGGGATGAAGTTGCGCCTTTGCTGCGCGGGATGTATGCCCGTCAGCTGGATGGCTTTGGACAAGAACAGCCCCAACCGTCTGCCGAATCCCCAGCCTTTCATTCCGAGACCGTGGCCGTCTATCCGGGCGATAAGAACCATCTGCCTTATGATGTGGTGGTGGAACGGCTGCATATCGAGGAGCCGGAGCCACCAGCCCCTGTGACTGAGTCGGAGAAACCCTTTGAGGAAGTGCTGGACGAACACCCGGTTTCCATTCAGGTCAATGGCCAGTGGCAGACCTTCCCCAATGCCAAAGCTGCCGAGGAAGCCTCCTATGAGGAATACAAGGCTAACCTGCGCCGCAATGCACAGAACTTCCGCATTACCGATGAGCATTTGGGCGAAGGCGGTCCAAAAACCAAGTTCCAGGCAAATGTTAATGCCATTCGTTTGCTGAAAGAGCTGGAAGCTGCCGGACAGCAGGCAAGCCCCGAACAACAGGAGATTCTTTCCCGTTATGTGGGCTGGGGTGGCCTTGCCGATGCCTTTGACCCGGAAAAACCGGCATGGGCTTCCGAGTATGCCCAGCTGAAAGAGCTGCTGACCCCGGAGGAATATGCCGCCGCCAGAAGCTCCACCCTCAATGCCCATTACACCAGCCCTACGGTCATTCAGGTCATCTATGAAGCGGTGGGCCGTATGGGATTTGAGACCGGAAATATTCTGGAGCCATCTATGGGTGTGGGCAATTTCTTCGGTATGCTGCCGGAGGAAATGCGAAACAGTCGTCTGTACGGTGTGGAGCTGGACCCGGTTTCCGGGCGCATCGCAAAGCAGCTCTATCCCAAGGCGGACATCACAGTAGGCGGCTTTGAGACCACCGACAGGCGTGACTTCTTTGACCTTGCCATCGGCAATGTGCCTTTCGGTCAGTATCAGGTCAATGACAAAGCCTACAACAAGCTGAATTTTAGTATTCACAACTACTTTTTCGCCAAATCACTGGACCAGGTGCGTCCCGGTGGTGTGGTGGCTTTTGTAACCTCCCGCTATACCATGGACGCCAAGGATTCCACCGTGCGCCGCTATCTTGCCCAGCGTGCCGAGCTGCTGGGAGCTATCCGTCTGCCCAATGACGCGTTCAAAAAGAATGCCGGTGCCGAGGTGGTATCGGACATCATCTTCCTCCAAAAGCGGGACCGCCCGCTGGACATCGTGCCGGAATGGACTCAAACCGGACAGACGGAGGACGGATTTGCCATCAACCGGTATTTTATCGACCACCCGGAAATGGTGCTGGGCAGACAGGAGCCGGTAAGCACTGCTCATGGTATGGACTACACTGTGAATCCTATCGAGGGACTGGAGCTTTCCGACCAGCTGCATGATGCTGTGAAGTACATTCATGGGACTTATCAGGAGGCAGAGCTGCCGGAGCTGGGCGAAGGCGAAGCCATTGACACCTCCATTCCTGCCGATCCTAATGTGAAGAACTATTCCTATGCCATTGTAGACGGGCAGGTGTACTACCGGGAAAACAGTCGTATGGTGCGCCCTGACCTCAACGCCACCGCCGAAGCCCGCGTGAAAGGTCTTGTGGGACTGCGTGATTGTGTGCAGGAACTGATCGACCTTCAGATGGATGCAGCGGTTTCGGACAGCACCATTACCCAAAAGCAGGCGGAACTGAACAGCCTCTATGACAGCTTTTCTGCAAAATATGGCCTTATCAATGACCGTGCAAACCGACTGGCCTATGCAGATGATTCTTCCTATTACCTGCTCTGTGCGCTGGAAGTCATCGACGAGGACGGGAAACTGGAACGTAAGGCAGATATGTTCACCAAACGGACCATTAAGCCCCATCAGGCGGTGGCTGTGGTGGATACGGCAAGTGAAGCACTGGCGGTGTCTATCTCGGAAAAAGCCTGCGTGGATATGGACTATATGAGCCAGCTTACCGGAAAAACAAAAGAAGAACTGGCCGGAGAGCTGCAAGGCGTAATCTTCCGTGTACCGGGACAGCTGGAGAAAGACGGCACACCCCATTATGTGACTGCTGATGAATACCTTTCCGGCAATGTACGCCGCAAACTGCGTCAGGCACAGAGGGCGGCACAGCAGGACCCTTCTTTTGCAGTCAATGTGGAAGCTCTTACCGCCGCCCAGCCCAAAGACCTGGATGCGTCGGAAATTGAGGTGCGTCTGGGCGCTACATGGATTGACAAGGAGTACATCCAGCAGTTTATGTACGAGACCTTCAACACCCCGTTTTATCTCCAGCGCAGTATCGAGGTCAACTATTCGTCCTTTACCGCTGAATGGCAGATCAAGGGGAAATCTTCTGTATCCTACAACGATGTGGCAGCTTACACTACCTATGGAACCAGCCGTGCCAATGCTTATAAGATTTTGGAGGACAGCCTGAACCTGCGGGATGTCCGTATCTATGACACCATAGAGGACGCAGACGGAAAAGAGCGCCGCGTGCTGAACGCCAAGGAGACCACCCTGGCTGCCCAAAAGCAGCAGGCTATCCGGGAAGCCTTCAGGGACTGGATCTGGAGAGACCCGGAGCGCCGCCAGACTTTGGTACGCCAGTATAACGAAGAAATGAACTCTACCCGTCCCCGCGAGTATGATGGCAGCCATATCACTTTTGGCGGCATGAACCCGGCCATTACCCTGCGGGAACACCAGAAAAGCGCTATCGCCCATGTGCTGTATGGCGGAAATACCCTGCTGGCACACGAAGTAGGCGCGGGCAAAACCTTTGAGATGGTGGCCGCTGCGATGGAAGCCAAACGCCTGGGCTTGTGCCAGAAATCTCTCTTTGTGGTTCCCAACCACCTGACTGAGCAGTGGGCATCGGAGTTTCTGCGCCTCTATCCTTCTGCCAACATCTTAGTCACAACCAAAAAGGACTTTGAGACCCATAACCGCAAGAAGTTCTGCGCCCGTATTGCGACCGGTGACTACGACGCCATCATCATGGGACACAGCCAGTTTGAGCGTATCCCCATCAGCCGGGAGCGTCAGGAACGGCTTCTCTATGAACAGATCGACGAGATCACCGAGGGCATCGCAGAGGTGCAGGCCAGCGGCGGCGAGCGTTTTACCGTCAAGCAGCTGGAGCGTACCAGAAAGTCTCTGGAAGCCAGACTGGAAAAGCTGCAAGCCGAGGGGCGAAAAGACGATGTGGTAACCTTCGAGCAGCTGGGTGTGGACCGTTTGTTTGTGGACGAGGCCCACAACTATAAAAACCTGTTTCTATACACAAAAATGCGGAATGTGGCTGGTCTTTCCACATCGGACGCGCAGAAATCCTCCGATATGTTTGCCAAGTGCCGCTATATGGATGAGATCACCGGAAACCGTGGCGTGATTTTCGCCACCGGCACCCCGGTCAGCAACTCCATGACCGAGCTTTACACCATGCAGCGTTACCTTCAGTATGAACGCTTGCAAGAGCTGAACATGACCCACTTCGACTGCTGGGCTTCCCGCTTTGGGGAGACCGTCACAGCATTGGAGCTGGCACCGGAAGGCACCGGCTACCGGGCAAGAACGAGATTCAGCAAGTTCTTTAACTTGCCTGAGCTGATGAACCTGTTCAAAGAAGTGGCCGACATTAAGACTGCCGATCAGCTGAATCTGCCTACCCCGGAAGTGGAGTACCACAACATCGTGGCGCAACCCACCGAACATCAGCAGGAAATGGTCAAGGCTCTTTCGGAGCGCGCATCGCTGGTACACAGCGGAACCGTTGACCCGTCCCAGGATAATATGCTCAAGATTACCTCGGATGGCCGTAAGCTGGGCCTGGACCAGAGAATTGTCAACCAGATGCTGCCGGATGAACCTGGCACAAAGGTCAATCAGTGCGTGGACAACATCATGCAGATCTGGCGGGATGGCAAAGCTGACAAGCTGACCCAGCTGGTGTTCTGCGACATTTCTACACCGCAGGCAAAAGCTCCTGCAAGCAAGGCGGCGAAAACGCTGGATAATCCACTGCTTCACGCATTGGAAGGCGCTGTGCCTCTGCCGGAGCAGGAACCGGTCTTTACGGTATATGACGATATTCGTCAGAAACTCATTGCTCAGGGGATACCTGCCGACCAGATCGCTTTTATCCATGAAGCCAACACCGAAGTGCGGAAAAAGGAGCTGTTCTCTAAAGTCCGTACCGGTCAGGTGCGTGTGCTTATGGGCAGCACCGCCAAGATGGGCGCAGGCACCAATGTGCAGGACCGTCTGGTGGCACTTCATGACCTGGACTGTCCGTGGAGACCGGGAGACCTTGCCCAGCGCAAGGGCCGTATCGAGCGCCAGGGCAACCAGAACCCTCTTGTCCATGTGTACCGCTATGTGACCGAAGGAACCTTTGACGCATATCTCTGGCAGACGGTCGAGAATAAGCAGAAATTCATCAGCCAGATCATGACTTCTAAATCGCCGGTGCGCTCCTGCGATGATGTGGATGAAACAGCCCTCAGTTTTGCCGAGATCAAGGCTCTGTGTGCCGGAGATCCCCGCATCAAGGAGCGTATGGATTTGGATGTGGAGGTATCCCGCCTGAAGCTGATGAAAGCCGACCACCAGAGCAAGCAATATCGTCTGGAGGACCAGCTGCTCAAATACTTCCCGGAGGAGATTGAAAAGCACAAAGGTTTTATCAAGGGCTTTGAATCCGATCTGGAGGTTTTGACAGCTCACCCGCACCCGGAGGACGGTTTTGCTGGTATGGAGATTCGTGGAGACCTGCTGACCGATAAGGAGAACGCCGGTGCAGCCCTTTTGGATGCCTGCAAGGAGGTCAAAACCTCCGATCCGGTGCAGATCGGCAGCTACCGGGGCTATGCCATGTCTGTGGAATTTTCCGCTTGGAAACAGGAATATACGCTCCTGCTGAAAGGACAGATGACCCACCGGGCAACCCTTGGTACAGACCCTCGCGGAAATCTTACCCGTATCGACAATGCCCTCGCCCAGATGCCCCAGCGTCTGGAGGCGGCAAAGGCCCAGCTGGATAACCTCTATCAGCAGCAGGCTGCCGCAAAGGAGGAAGTCGGAAAGCCATTCCTTTATGAAGAAGAACTGAGAAGCAAAAACGCCCGTCTGGTGGAGCTGGATACCCTGCTCAACATCGACGGAAAGGGACAGGCACACGCCGAGGCTGTTGTTGCCAAAAGCACACGGCCTTCGGTGCTGGATAACCTAAAACGCCCGGTGCAACCCCGCAGTACAGACAAGAAACCAAAACAGCATGAGGAGGTGCGATAACATGAATACCAACGATCTGAATACGGCTCTTTATGAAAAGATGGCTGCTGAGCAGGACAAATACAGGGACTGGCTGAAAAGCCAGCCCCCGGAAGAAGTCTTAAACCATGCCTATGAGTACACCATCCGCGAGGACATCGTGATGGCAATGGAGGAACTGGAGTTGACCGACGCCCAGGCTCAGGCGCTTTTGGAATCTCCCTCGCCGCTGGCGGATGTGTACCGCTATTTTGAAAAGCTGGAGACCGGCTATATGGATGTGATCCGGGACAGCATTGAGAACCGTGCCGATGATGTGTGCAGAGCCAAAGAGGAACTGCGAACAACACCGGTCTATCCCCACTCTGCCGCCTATGCGAGAGAACATAGGGAACTGGAGCAGTACCGGGTTTCCAACAATGCAAATCTCCAATGCAAGGAGTCCATTGAAGCGGCGGTGCGGGAACACTTCGACGGAATGTATCTCAGTCACGATGCGGCAAAGGGTGTGATCGAGACCTATGGCATGGAGCGTGTGGCGCTGGTCCTTGCCAACACCGTCCAGCTTCAGGACTGGGATGGGCGTTACTCCCGACGCAATAAGGAATGGGCCAAGACCATTCCCAACGATAATCCCGAAACCGTCCGTTGTGGTTATGTCCTGAACAGCCACCCTGCTGTGCTGGATGGCTTTATTGATCTGGTGCGAGAAGAACAGCAGCGTAGCCGTACTCAGGGAGAAAAACTGCAACCGTCCCGCCCCTCAGTACGGGATAAGCTCAAACAGGAGCTGCCTGCCCATAAGCCTGCCGCCCCGAAGAAACGGGAGCCGGAGCGATAACTATGGCAAAGCGTAAGCGGGATATGCAATTAAACTTTAGAGTTTCAGCGGAGGAGCTTGCTGTGATTGAGCAAAAAATGTCTCAGTTTGGAACCTCCAACCGTGAAGCCTATCTAAGAAAAATGGCGCTGGATGGGTATGTAGTCAAGCTGGAGCTGCCGGAGCTGAAGGAGCTTGTTTCCCTGATGCGCCGAAACAGCAACAACTTAAACCAGCTGACCCGTAAAGTGCATGAGACTGGGCGGGTTTATGATGCTGACTTGGAGGATATATCCCAGCGGCAGGAACAGTTATGGGAGGGCGTAGAGGAAATCCTTAC
>ERZ859894.804-NODE-804-length-10966-cov-2.314545_pt1 | contig 10966 bp, 8 predicted proteins | sample MGYA00510117_ERZ859894 | MGnify/ENA primary metagenome ERZ859894 (study PRJEB30046, sample SAMN00715164) | human gut metagenome | study: EMG produced TPA metagenomics assembly of the A metagenome-wide association study of gut microbiota in type 2... | reverse complement strand
GGTAGCATTAATATTTATATTTGCAAACAGGAAAGTCTTTTTTTTCATCAGAAGGGATATCCTACAGCAAAATGCAATGTCGCATCCCGATTAAAATTTTGATAAGAAATCACCCACTTACTTTTATTCACAACTGAAGGATCATACAACTTCATCCCCAAATCAAGGCGTAAAATAAAATAGTTAAAATCTAGTCTCATACCTAAGCCATAAGCCATCGCAATCTCCTTATAAAAAGATTTCAATTGAAATTTACCTCCGGGTTGTGACGGATAATTACGTATTGTCCAAATATTCCCGGCATCTAAAAATGCAGCCAGTTCAAGTTTCCAAATCAATTTACTGCGATATTCTGCATTCATATCTAATCGAATATCCCCGCATTGATTCATAAAATCCGTCATAGGATTCGTTCCTCTGTAACGTCCCGGGCCAAGACCTCGGACCGACCAACCTCTCACACTATTAGCTCCCCCCGAAAAATAACGCTTTTCAAACGGTACCATCTCAGAATTTCCATAAGGAACTGCGATTCCTGCCCCTACATGCAATGCCAGCGAATTACGCTCATTCAACAAAATAGTATAAGCATAATCCAAGTCGGCTTTTGCATACTGCGCATAACGAATTCCCAATATACTGTATTCTCCATATTCTCCCGGCTCATGTCTAGTAAGTTTAGATATACCATACAACAAGTTACCGGCTATCTCTCCCGCAGCTCGTAAAGTGTAAATATTTCCGGAAACTTTCTTTACTCCCGGCCTCAAGTTTGATTGATAAAAAACATAGGAAGAACGCATAATAAAATGGTTCTCGTAGCTATACCTCAACAAAGGATTACTCGAAGCAATACTATCAAGATTACTGATAAACCGCTCGGTCGTTTTCGGCAAATAAATATAACTGATATCTACCAAGTCGAGATGATGCCGATACATATTATTATGACTATACCATTTATAATTCCATCCGCCACCTGCAATTACCCGAGTATATTCGGGACGTTGCTGATAGTTGAAATTCAATGTGAATTCGGTTGTCGCACGCATACGCCGACGTACCGTCGGACTAACAAAAGGGAAAAGGAACTTCGGAAATGAAATTCCAACTTCCGCACCCAACTCAAGGTAATTATCGTTCAAAAGCCCTCCCAAATCCCCCGAAAGGCTTTCGTAAGCTGCTCTTAATTTGGTCGTAAATGTTTCCGACCCGTGAAACATGTTCCGATGCTGATGCGTCAAACCGAGCGCAAAACCCAGATCGCCCGCCGAATTAGTACCTTCAACATCTACAGAGATCGTCTGAGGCTTGCCTTCGGTCAACAAAATATAACAATCCAATACAGGATCTCCGTCAATATTGAGAGGGTGAAATTGTATATTGACATATTTTACTACCCGAAGACGACCAAATGCAGAAAATGTGTTATCGACCGCCCTGTTACTGTAACGCATTCCGGGACGTATATAACAATTTTCCACTAAAGTTGCAGGCGTCAAGTATTTTTTATTCCCATAAAATATCCTGAAGCCCTTATAATCGACCGTATCTTTTACATTGAAACGTAAATCTTGCTCGATATTCATCGGGTTATAATCGGTCATAAAATAGACATTCCGGATATGATATACTTCATGCTTGCTGAATACCATATCCGAACGAGTGGTATCCTGCAACAAAGGAGGCATAAGATTCAGTTCCAGATCCACTTCATAATTTCGAGACGTCGTATCAGCCGTATAGGTAATATATTCTTTATTAAAAGCATAATATCCCCTGTTTCTTAACAACGTAGAAATACGCTGACGTTCCTGCTCCAACAAGTTCCGATCAAAAATAGCCCCTTTCTTCAATAGAAAAGCCGAAGTATCAGCTAATATAATACGGGCAATGCTATCATTAGAAATATTATAAGTTATATTTTCAATATGATATGGTTTTCCCGGCTTAACCTGGTAACGGACTTTCATCTTTTTTTTCCGGGCAATAGTATCTACCGTCACCACGGCATTTTCATATCCTCGGTTACGTAGTGCTTTCGTAATCTCTAAACGTGACTTCTCTGTCAAGTCAGGATCATAAATCACCGGCGGTGTCCCGACTTTTCTCAGCCACCGATTCCAACGAGTATCTTTGTCTCCTGAAAGATTATAGAAAAACAAAGGAAGCCCAACTAAACCAAAAGTTTTATGATTAGGTTCTTGCCTTACATACGATTTTAACTCCGATGATTTCACATTCTTATTATCAGAAGTTACACTCACCTTATTCAAAAGATATTGCCCCTCTCCTACATGCCGAGTCGTATTGCAAGATGCAACCAGCAATAAACCGAACAAACAAAATAAAAAGCGGAAGTATCTCATATTTTTACCTTATCCGAGGAGCAGATGTAATTCCAGAATCTCTTTACAAACGTACAGAAATATTGTTTTATGCACAAAATTAACAACTCAAAATTATGTTATCAACAATAAAACATAGTTTTCAATTATTTAGTCTCCAATACTAAATTTAAAATTCATCGTTCTTTGTTTTATAATAATTTATCATTAAAACAGGACTATATATGATATTTTTTTACTATCAATGTTTTTTTTCTACTATTTTATTTGGAATATAAAATGAAAGCTATACCTTTGCATCGTAATACAAAATGACAATGTAATACAAATAACGATTATGATTAGTATTATTCTACATATCATTAACCTTCTTGGTTTATCTCTTCTCGATGTCGTCGTGCGGGAGTGAAAGAAGAAAGGTATGTAGTTACTTTATGTGAATAGCATAAATAAAATAAAGTAAAAAGACCTTTCTTCATATAGTAGAAAGGTCTTTTTGTATATAAAACGATAAGAATAATGAAACATCAATTGCATAGTGCAACCAGCACACAAGGACGCCGAATGGCCGGAGCAAGAGCATTATGGCGGGCCAACGGGATGAAAGAAGATCAGATAGGAAAACCCATTATCGCTATTGTTAATTCGTTTACACAATTTGTCCCGGGACATGTACATTTGCATGAAATCGGACAAAAAATCAAAACAGAGATTGAAAAATCAGGCTGCTTTGCAGCCGAATTCAATACAATAGCGATCGATGACGGTATTGCTATGGGACATGACGGTATGTTATATTCTCTCCCTTCTCGTGATCTTATCGCCGATAGTGTCGAATATATGGTAAACGCCCACAAGGCAGATGCAATGGTTTGCATCAGTAATTGCGACAAAATCACCCCGGGTATGTTAATGGCAAGCATGCGGCTTAATATCCCGACAATATTCGTATCCGGAGGCCCTATGGAAGCCGGTAACCTAAACGGGCGTTCTCTTGACCTTATCGACGCGATGATAGAATCGGCAGACGAAACCATAAACGATAAACAAGTCGCAGAAGTAGAACGTACAGCTTGCCCGACTTGCGGTTCATGTTCAGGCATGTTCACAGCAAATTCCATGAACAGTCTGAACGAAGCCATAGGCCTGGCACTTCCCGGTAACGGCACTATTGTCGCTACCCATGTCAATAGAGAAAAATTATTTATCAAAGCGGCATCTCAAATCGTCGAAAATTGTTACAAATATTATCGAGATGGAGATGAATCGGTACTGCCCCGCAGCATAGCCACCCGCAATGCATTTCTCAATGCTATGACCCTCGATATTGCTATGGGAGGATCTACCAATACAGTACTACATCTATTGGCAATAGCTCAGGAAGCCGGTGTCGATTTCACAATGGACGATATAGATCGTCTATCTCGCAAATCACCCGTACTTTGCAAAGTCGCTCCCAACTCACATTATCATATTCAGGATGTAAATCGTGCCGGCGGCATTCTATCCATTATGAGTTTATTAGCAAAACAGGGATTATTGGACACCCATGTGCATCGAGTCGATGGTCTGACTTTGGAACAGGCAATCGCCCGATATGCCATCGACGGGTCAGAATACACAGAAGAAGCTGCCGAATTATGGAAAAGCGCACCCGGTAACAAATATAATCTCAAAATGGGGTCTCAAGACAACCGGTATGACTCTTTAGACAATGACCGCATCAACGGATGCATTCGGGATTTTGAACACGCGTACGTAAAAGACGGAGGTCTTGCTGTACTCAAAGGGAACATTGCAATTGACGGATGTGTTGTAAAAACAGCCGGAGTAGATGAAAGCATCTTTCACTTTACCGGAAAAGCCAAAGTATTCGAATCACAAGAAGAGGCCTGCAAAGGAATTTTAAAGGGTGATGTCGAAAAAGGAGATGTTGTCGTCATCACTTATGAAGGTCCGAAAGGTGGTCCCGGCATGCAAGAGATGCTATATCCGACCTCTTACATAAAGTCTAGACATTTAGGAAAAGAATGCGCCCTGATCACCGACGGACGTTTCTCCGGAGGAACATCTGGATTATCGATAGGGCACATTTCTCCAGAAGCGGCAGCCGGAGGAAATATCGGACTTGTCAAGGATGGAGATATTATCGAAATCGATATTCCGAAACGTACGATCAATGTCAAACTCAGTGACGGGCAATTAGCCGAACGCCGTTCTGCAGAAGAAGCTCGAGGGAAAAAAGCTTTTACTCCGGCAAAACGGGAACGGAATATCTCTAAAGCGTTAAAAGCATACGCAGCCATGGTTAGCTCGGCCGATAAAGGAGCGGTACGTATTATAGAATAAAAGCAATGTTTTTTTGCAGAAAATATTTATATGGCAACAGATAAAATATCAGGATCAGAAGCTTTGATCCGTTCTTTATTAGAAGAAAATGTAAAATTGATCTACGGCTATCCCGGAGGAGCTATCATGCCGGTTTTTGATTGTATGCACAATTACAAAGACAGGCTAAAACATGTCTTGGTAAGACATGAACAAGGAGCGACTCATGCAGCACAAGGCTTTGCCAGAGTATCCGGTGAAACGGGAGTAGTATTGGTAACTTCTGGTCCAGCAGCAACAAATATCATTACAGGAGTAGCCGATGCCATGGTAGACAGCACTCCCATGGTTGTTATTACCGGACAAATCAGTTCCTCACTATTAGGTACTGACGCTTTTCAGGAAACCGATGTCGTAGGAATTACTCAACCGGTTACCAAATGGAGTTATCAAATACGCCGTACCGAAGATATTCCTTGGGCCGTAGCACGAGCTTTCTATATCGCCCGTTCGGGACGCCCAGGGCCTGTAGTACTGGACTTCACCAAAGATGCGCAAGTAGGAACAGCTGAATTTCATTATCAAAAATGCAATTTCATACGAAGTTACAATCCCTATCCCCCAATTAACAAAGAGGAAATAAACCGTGCGGCAACATTAATCAATCAGTCAAAAAAGCCTCTGCTTCTGATAGGGCAAGGTGTCATCTTGAGCCATGCCGAAAATGAAATATTGAGATTAATGGAAAAAGCCGACATTCCTGCAGGCTGCACATTATTAGGACTGTCTGCAATACCGACCGCCCATCGTCTATACAAAGGGATGTTGGGAATGCATGGGAATATCGGTCCGAATATAAAGACCAATGAATGTGATCTTCTCATTGCTGTAGGAATGCGTTTCGACGATCGGGTAACCGGAGGTTTAGACACATATGCAAAACAAGCAAAGGTGATCCATTTCGATATAGATCCCTCAGAGTTCAACAAAAATGTTCATGCAGATGTCACTGTATTAGGGGATGCAAAATCCACACTTTCGGCACTGCTCGACAAAGTTAATATAAACAAACATACCGAATGGCTATCGGAATTTGAAATCTGTGAGAAAACCGAATATGAAAAAGTCGTCCGTCCGGAAGTATATCCCGAAAACGGAGCTTTAAAAATGGGGGAAGTAGTCCGGAAAATTTCTGAAGCAACAGGCAACAATGCTATTTTGGTTACTGACGTCGGACAAAACCAAATGATGGGAGCGCGATATTTTAATTATACTCGTACGCGAAGCATTGTTACATCCGGAGGTTTAGGAACTATGGGATTCGGTCTTCCCGCAGCCATCGGAGCTAAAATGGGAGCACCCGAACGTACCGTTTGTTTTTTTACCGGAGACGGAGGCATTCAGATGACCATTCAAGAGTTAGGAACAGTCATGCAAACAGGGACAGATATAAAGATCATCATCTTAAATAACAACTTCTTAGGCATGGTACGCCAATGGCAAGAATTGTTTTTCGAAAAAAGATATTCCGAAACACACATGCTTAACCCCGATTTCACGGCAATAGCAGCCGCATACGGCATCAAAGGACGCGATGTTACAGACCGTTCTCAATTAGACGAAGCCATTGCCGAAATGATCGCCCACAAAGGAGCATACTTATTAAATGTCGCTGTAGAAGAAGAAGGTATGGTATTCCCCATGATTCCTGCAGGCGGATGTGTTACCGATATTTTATTAAACAGTACTGAAAAATATTAATTGAACGAAGCATATGGAATCTATATTATATACAGTAACGGTATATACAGAAAATCAAGTCGGTCTTCTAAATCAGATATCGATTATTTTCGGTCGCCGCCGTCTGAATATCGAAAGTCTTTCAGTTTCTGCTTCGGCAATCGAAGGGATACACAAATTTATCATTACGACAAACAGCGATCGAGATACGATACAAAAAGTCGTACAACAAATAGAAAAACGCATTGATGTACTCCGTGCATTCTTCTATACCGAAGACGAAATATTCTACCAAGAGGTGGCTCTTTACAAAGTCGCAACAGAAAAATTATTGGACGATAGCGGAATAGAAGAACTTATTCGCCGCCATAACGCCCGAATTCTGGAAGTAAACCGAACTTATACAGTAATAGAAAAATCAGGCCACACGGAGGAGACTCAACAACTGTTCGAAGAATTGAGTAAATTCGGAGTTATGCAATTTGTTCGTTCGGGACGTGTTGCAATCACCAAATCTACCGTGGAACATGTAAGTTTGTTTCTCGAAGCGCAAGAGTGCCGGCGTCTTTCTACCAAAGAATAACATTATGGAGAATGAACAGAAAAAGATAGCAGCCTACATTTATGATCTGGAACCTGCCGAAGGAAATGCTCAACAAGAAATTCCTTTGACCTTATTGGCAAAACGAATACTTGAAACAGCTACATATCATGCAGAGAATTGGGGAGTAGGATACAGTACCTTGATTAAGGAAAATCGTGCATGGGTACTGGCCAGACTGGCAATAGAGATGTCTTCTTATCCGGGTATTTATGACAAATACAAGATTGAAACATGGATCGAAGGTTACAATAAGCATTTTTCTGCACGAAATTTTTGCTTTAGCAATCCTGATGGGGAAATATATGGTTATGCCCGTTCTATATGGTCAGTCATAGACATACAAAGCCGTACTTCGGTAGATATTACCACATTCCGTCATATCGAGAACAATGTTGGAGACAAAGATTGTCCGATCGCCCCGCAATCAAAAATAAAACCGGTAAACGATGAAAAACCGATCATCTATCCTATTCGATACAGCGATATAGACATTAATCGTCACATAAACAGTGTAAAATATATCGAACATATACTCGATATGTTCTCGATGGATATGTATGATGAAAATTTTATCCGCAGGTTTGAGATCAATTATATCAGTGAAGCCCGTTATGGTGACAAATTGAGTTTTTATCGCGAACAACTTGCAGAAAATATTTATACATCGGAAATACGAAACAGCAATGGAGAAACTATATGTCGAGGAAGAATAGAATTTTCTGAACGTAATTAGAAAGAATATATACAAAAAATTTCATTAACTACTTTATAAATTAAAACATTATGGCAATCATGAATTTTGGCGGTGTTGAAGAAAATGTTGTAACCCGCGAAGAATTTCCTTTGGAAAAAGCAAGAGAAGTTTTGAAAAATGAAACCATAGCCGTTATCGGATACGGTGTTCAAGGTCCCGGTCAGAGCTTGAATCTTCGTGACAACGGATTTAATGTGATCGTCGGACAACGTAAAGATTCTAAAACATGGGATAAAGCCGTTGCAGACGGATGGGTTCCCGGAGAAACATTGTTTGAGATCGAAGAAGCCTGTGAAAAAGCAACCATTATTCAATATTTGCTTTCCGATGCGGCACAAATCGAAGTATGGCCTAAAGTAAAAAAACATCTGACTGCAGGTAAAACCCTCTACTTCTCACACGGATTCGCCATCACATACAAAGAACGTACAGGCATCATTCCTCCTGCCGATATCGATGTAATCCTTATTGCTCCTAAAGGCTCTGGAACTAGTTTGCGCCGTATGTTCCTTCAAGGACGTGGTCTTAACTCAAGCTATGCCGTATTCCAAGATGCAAGCGGAAAAGCTAAAGAAAAAGTCATTGCATTAGGAATCGGAGTTGGTTCAGGTTATCTGTTTGAAACAACTTTCAAACGCGAAGTATATTCCGACTTAACCGGAGAACGCGGTACTCTGATGGGTGCTATCCAAGGTATTTTCGCTGCTCAATATGATGTATTGCGAGCAAATGGACACACTCCGTCTGAGGCTTTTAACGAAACAATAGAGGAACTTACTCAATCTTTGATGCCTCTGATTGCAGAAAACGGAATGGACTGGATGTATGCTAACTGTTCTACCACAGCTCAACGAGGAGCTCTCGACTGGTGGAAAAAATTCCGTGATGCAACTAAACCCGTATTTGAAGAATTATATAGCGAAGTCGCTAAAGGGAATGAGGCTCAACGCTCTATCGATACCAATAGTAAACCGAACTATCGTGAAGGTTTAAATCAAGAGTTAAAAGAACTTCGTGAAAGTGAAATGTGGCAAGCCGGTATGGTAGTACGTAAATTACGTCCAGAAAACAACTAGTTCAACATTTCATAAAAATACAAGAAGCTGAACTCTAAAATTTTTGAGACAGCTTCTTGTATTTTTTATATAAATAATTTCTATTTTCCACTCCATACCAAGAAAGGAAGATATAAAATTTGTATATTACTATATCCCACCTATTATCTGGCAAGTAACATGTCCTATATTATACTTTCCTTCCAGTAATTTCATGAAAAACAAAAAACATTCCCAAAAAGAACTCTCAGTACCGTTCCAAGGGAAATTAAAACAAACTCTAAAACATACAATCTTTAACTGACTGTCTTATAATTCGTTCTACATAACAACCTTTCTTATCTAAAAACAAAAAATCCGCTTATGTGGAAAAAAATGGCCACAATTATGTCAATTAATCCTATTATCTCAAAAAACTCCGGACTAAATTTGTTGTGTTTAAAAATACAATATAGCAATAAAAATATTACACCATACAAAAAACTATGAAAACAAGAAAAATGACTTTATCCGGATTTTTATTGTGTGCATCGATATGTTTTATTTCTTGTGGAAAAGATAACGAAACATTTTCTGCCGGAGGTAATATAGACACATCAGGGAATGGCAATAATAATACACAAATACAAGAAACGGCTTACGCTTTTCCCGGTGCAGAAGGAGCTGGCCGCAATACGACAGGAGGAAGAGGCGGAAAAATATACTATGTCACTTCTCTTAATGATGAACTCAGCGACAACACTACCTTAAGGTACGCTTTGTCTCGAAACGAACCTCGTATTATCATTTTCAAAATATCAGGAACAATCAAACTTAAAAAAGAATTATCTATCGAAAACGGAGACGTAACCATAGCCGGACAAACAGCTCCGGGTGATGGAATATGCCTTGCCGGATATCCGGTAATGATAAAAGCTGATAATGTAATTATCCGTTACATGAGATTCAGATTAGGTGATGCCCAAATGAAAGAAGATATTGCAGCAGGAAAAATAGACGCCACTTATGCAGACGGAGCAGACGCTTTCGGAGGAACAAAAAGAAAAAACATCATGATAGACCATTGCTCTGTCAGTTGGTGTGTAGATGAATGTGCCTCATTTTATGACAATACCAACTTCACAATGCAATGGTGTTTGATTTCGGAAAGCCTCAGACTTTCACTACACAGCAAGGAAGCTCACGGTTACGGAGGAATATGGGGAGGTAAAAACGCATCGTTTCATCATAACTTGTTAGCGCACCATGACAGCCGTAACCCTCGTTTCAACGGTAGCCGGATGTCTGCCCTACCCGATCTTGAAAAGGTCGATTTCAGAAATAACGTTATTTATAACTGGAGAGGAAACAGCAGTTATGCCGGAGAAGGAGGATCTTATAATCTGGTAAACAATTATTATAAACCAGGACCTGCGACCGAAAAAAGCTCTGCGACCGTAAAATACCGAATATTTGCACCGAATGCAGATTTAGGGGAATATAGCAACGGGCAAATGAGCGGTCAATGGGGTACATTTTACATCAACGGGAACTACATGGGAGCAACTACATCAACTGCTCAAGAAGCAAATAACGTATGTAATGACAACTGGATCGGCGTACATCCCGATGAAAGAAATTATTCGCTTCCGGGTGGAACAATTTCCTCTATCAAATCTTCTGTCATGTTTACCGATATGGGAGATGCCACCGAAGTCACTACTCATTCGGCAGAAAATGCATACACCCGTGTATGCGAATATGCCGGATGTTCTTTAGTTCGCGACGCTGTCGACAAAAGAATTATCAACGAAGTAAAGAATGGTACAGCCACTTATAGCGGAGCTAACTATCCGGGTATAATAGATTCACAAGAAACAGTAGGTGGCTGGCCGACACTAAACAGTACCGAGCCTCCGGTCGATACAGACGGTGACGGTATGCCCGATGAATGGGAAAAACAAGTAGGCCTGAATCCGAATAGTTACAATAACCCTAATGCTCACACTTTAAGTTCGGGATATACCGATATAGAAGTTTACCTCAATAGTTTAGTAGAGACCATTACAGAAGCTCAGAATAAATAATAAAACGGAATTGCCGAAAACATTAATTTCGAAAATCCAGATAAATTTTAAAATAAACACATAGCGAAAAA
>ERZ859894.802-NODE-802-length-10982-cov-1.525213_pt1 | contig 10982 bp, 9 predicted proteins | sample MGYA00510117_ERZ859894 | MGnify/ENA primary metagenome ERZ859894 (study PRJEB30046, sample SAMN00715164) | human gut metagenome | study: EMG produced TPA metagenomics assembly of the A metagenome-wide association study of gut microbiota in type 2... | reverse complement strand
GGGAGAGGTTTATCTGGACGGGCAGAAGATTGAGGTCAACAACCCGGATGAAGCAATGAAATACGGCATCGCCATGGTACATCAGGAATTACAGCCGGTACCTGCAAGAAGCGTGGCAGAGAACCTTTATTTAGGACGTTTCCCGACCAAGGGATTCGGACCATTTAAGATGATCGACCACAAAACTATGTATGCAGAGACAGAGAGATGGTTAAAAGAGGTAAAAATGGATTTTGATCCAAAAGCACAGCTCGGATCTCTTTCCATTGGACAGATGCAGTCCGTAGAAATTGCAAAGGCAGTTTCACAGCAGGCAAAAGTCGTGATCTTCGACGAGCCGACATCTTCTCTTTCTGATAACGAAGTAGAAGCGCTGTTCCGTATCATGATCTGAGGGACAAGGGCGTTGCAATGGTTTACATTTCCCACAAGATGGATGAGATCAAGCGTATCGCAGATGATATCACGATCATGAGGGATGGTACCTATGTAGGAACCTGGCCGGCAGCAGAACTTTCAACAGACCAGATCATTGCAAAGATGGTAGGTCGTGAACTTACGAATGTATATCCACCGAAGGAGAACAAACCGGGTGAAGTCATCATGGAAGTAAAAGACTTATGTTCTATCCATGAAAAATCATTCCAGCATGTAAGCTTTGAATTGAGAAAAGGTGAGATCCTTGGATTTGGTGGACTGGTAGGTGCACAGAGAACCGAGTTGATGGAAGGTATTTTCGGTATCCGCGGTATCGCATCCGGCGAGATTTATATGCACGGCAAGAAAATCAGGATCAAACATCCTATTGATGCAATGAATGCAGGTATCGGACTTATTACAGAGGATCGTCGTGGAAATGGTATCTTCGGATGTCTTTCCATCAAAGATAATGTAGGTGTCTCTGTATACAATAAATTCCTTAAAGCAGGATTTGTGTTAGACCACAAGAAAATCAATCGGGTTGTGGATGACAGCATTAAGAAGTTAAGCATTAAGACACCAAGTATGAAGGAACACATCGCAAACCTTTCCGGTGGTAACCAGCAGAAGGTTATCGTAGCAAGATGGCTTGCAAATGATCCTGACGTACTGATCATGGATGAGCCGACCCGTGGTATCGACGTTGGTGCAAAACATGAGATTTATGAGATCATGAGTGATCTGGCAAAACAGGGAAAAGCAATCATTATGATCTCATCAGAAATGTCAGAACTTCTTGGTATGGCAGACAGAATCTGCGTTATGTGTAACGGTAAACTTACCGGCGAGATCGATCAGCCGGAAGAGATGACTCAGGCAAGAGTCATGGGCTTCGCAACCAAATTCTGATAGAGGAGGACAATAGAATGGAAAAGACAAAACAGCAGAAAGCAAAAGATTTTATTATCAACAATGGCGTTATCATTGTAATGTTTATTCTGGTTATTTACACCGGATTGACATCTGATAACTTCCTTACATCAAACAACTTAATGAACATTTTGATGAACATGAGTTCACGACTTGTCATCGCCCTTGGTATTGCAGGATGTGTAATCACCGCAGGATGTGACCTTTCCGCAGGACGTATGATCGGTTTCGCAGCATGTATTGCCGGTACATTATTACAGCGTATTGATTATTCCGGAAAGTTCTTCCCGGATATGCAGCCAATGACAGTATTTCTGGCATTGATCGTTGTCATGGCAATCTGTGCAGCATTCGGTAGTATCACAGGTTTCTTCATCGCTTACTTAAGCGTACCACCATTCATCGCTACACTGGCAATGATGGAAATTGTTTATGGTATTTCTTTGATCTACACAGGAGCTACACCACTTGGTGGTTATGTAAAATCCTACACAGATATTGCAAACGGTAAATTCCTTGGAATCAGCTGGCTGATCTGGATCGCAATTGTGGTAGCAGTTATCACATGGTTCATCTTCAACATGACCCGTCATGGAAAATATATGTATGCAATTGGTGGTAACCCACAGGCAGCAGAGGTTGCAGGTGTTCCGGTGAAAAAGACATTGATCTTAATCTACATGAAAGCAGCAGCTATGTATGGTCTTGCAGGTTTCATGCTTGGCGCAAAAGCCGGTGGTGCATCCGTTAACTTAGGATATGGTTACGAAATGGAAGCAATCGCAGCTTGTACAATCGGTGGTGTATCCGTTACAGGTGGTCGTGGTAAAGTTTCATCCGCTATCGTCGGTGTTGCCGTATTCGAGTTATTGAAAGCAGCATTACAGTACTTAGGAGTAGATGCAAACGCACAGTACATCGCAATTGGTATCGTAATCTTCGTAGCTATTTCTCTTGATATCAGAAAATACGTTGCTAAGAAATAATAAAATACAAATAATTTTGAAACATCATATGTTTTATATTATAATAATAGCGGCTGGAGCTTTTCAGCCGCTATTATTACTTAAGGGAGAAAAAGAATGACAACACAGACAATTTTAGAACAGGCAGGAATTCCATTACTTTTATTTGTGATCTGTATGTATTATGGATTGAAACTGATGATTTTGCAGGACGTTTCAACCATTCGGGGAAAGAATAAAGAACCGGTAAAAGATGAAAAGGCGTATGCAAAAAAAGGTGGAGCGCTCATTCTCTTTTTTGGTTTTGCAACACTTGTAATGACGTTTCTTCTTTTTGTGGATCTTTATGTCGCACTGGCACAGATTGTAATCTGTACGATTATTTTTGGGGTTTTGTGGAAAAAAATGAATGACAAATACGGTGCATAAAGAAAGATGGAAAAGAAATGGTACTGTAATCAAGATACCGGAGCTAGAAAAGAAATAAAAGAAAATAAAGGGCAGAAATTATGAACCAATATACCGTTTTACTTGTAGATGATGAGGAAGAAGTGTTTCAGGTCATCATGAAAAAACTCGATTGGGAGAGCATGGGATTTTCCATTGCAGGCTATGCCAGAAATGGTGTGGAGGCTTTGGAAATGGCGGAGGAACTGCAGCCAGATGTGGTCATGACAGATATCAAGATGCCATATATGGACGGACTTACACTCTGCAAAAAGCTCAAGGAACTCTACCAGAAAGTGAAGGTGATCATTTTCTCCGGCTTTGATGAATTTGAGTATGCGAAAGAGGCAATTAAAATTGAGGCCGAGGAGTATATTTTAAAACCGATCAATTCCAATGAACTGCGGGAAGTGTTTGAGCGGATCAAGGTCAATCTCGATAAAGAGCTGGACGAAAAAAGAAATATCGACAAACTGCGGGAATATTATATGGAAAGTCTTCCTGTTTTACAGGAGAATTTTTATACTTCGCTGATTGAAGGAAGAATCCCGGAGTCACAGATTGAAAAGTATGTGCAAAACTATCAGATCAACCTGACAGGACCATACTATGTGGTCACTGTTTTGCATATCAGTACAACGAATCCGGAAAATGTGCCAATTGATCCATTTTTACTCACTGTCTCTGTGAAAAAACTTGCGGAGGAACAGTTGACCGAGAAATGGAATTGCAGGACGGTGACCTATCTTGGAGATATTCTTGTGATCGCACAGCTTTCCGATGTGGACAGCGTCACACATTTTACCGATGATATGGATCGGTTCTGCAAAATGGCAAAGCGTGTCTGCAAGGCGACTGTCACTGCGGGAATCGGGCATGTGTGCAATCAGCTTTCACAGCTTTCACTCTCTTATCATGGCGCAAAGAATGCAACCTCTTATCGTGTTTTATATGGAAATACAAGAGCCATCAATATCGCAGAGATGGATCCGCAGGAGAGCGTGGATGAACACTGGGAGGAAGCTTACATCGAGAAAATTTTAAAGAAAGTCAAGATGGGCGAGCAGGAGCCGTTGGAGGAAGCAATTGCAGAGTTTACAGGGCAGATGGCAAAGACGAGAATGTCTCTGCAGAACTATCGGATTCTTGTCATGGAACTGATTGCAGAAATTTTCCGGTTTGGAAGCAATAACCAGATTAACATGGATGAAGTGTTTGGCAACAACAGCGATTTATATAATCAGGCATTACAGTTGGAATCCACAGATGCGCTTGGTGCATGGCTGAAGGAAAACTGTATGAAGATGCAGCGCCAGGTAACAAATGAACGTCAGGACACCACAAAATCTTTTGTGACAAGAGCAGTAGAGTATGTGAAGGAGCATTATGCAGATCAGGAGTTGAGTATTGAGACGATATGCAGTTATCTGAATGTGAGTGCAGCATATTTTTCCACTGTTTTTAAGAAGGAAACCGGAAAAACATTTATCAATTATCTCACGGACTATCGCATGGAGCAGGCAGTGGATCTGCTTTTGACGAAAGACGAGAAAACTTATATTATCGCAGAAAAAGTTGGATATTCTGATCCGAACTATTTCAGCTATGTGTTTAAAAAACAATTTGGAATGTCACCATCAAAATATAAGGCAGGTAAGTTGGGCGAAAAGTGAAAACAATAGAAAAATTTTACCGGAAAATAGCGGAATACCTTGCAAAACGTGTCAAACCCCAGACGATACAGTTTACGATATCGGTTTCATTTACGATTATCTCTGTATGCAGTATGGGGATTCTTGGCGTGACGCTTTATAATCGTTTTGTCAATCGAATGGAGGACATGACAATCGAAAGCTCGGAGCAGCTTTTGAATCAGACTGCCATCAATCTGGAAACGTATCTTAGAAACATGCGGCGCATTTCGGATGCGATGTACTATAGTGTCATTAAAGATAAGGATCTTGCAGTGGATTCTGTGGATGAGGAGATGAACCTTTTATATGAGGCGAATAAAGACAACCTGATCAGTATTGCATGTTATACGAACGATGGTAAACTGGTTGCAGCAGCACCGGTCACCAATGAGAAGGATAATTCAAACATTGTCGATCAGGAGTGGTTTGTCAATGCGGTGGATCAGATGGAAAACCTGCATTTTTCCACTCCACATGTACAGAATCTGTTTGATAATGCAACTTACCGCTATTACTGGGTTGTTTCCTTAAGCCGTGCAGTGGAACTGACAAGCAACGGAAATTCTACGCTGGGTGTTTTGCTGGTTGATATGAACTACAGCAGCATTGAGCAGCTTTTTAATAAGGCAAATACAGATAATTCATCGGAATATGTCTATCTGATGGACAGCGATGGTGAGGTTATCTATCATCCGAAGCAGAAACTGATTTACACGAATCTTTATGAGGAAAATAATCTTGAGGCGGTTCATTATGATGACGGTTCCCATCAGGAGATTTTCCAGGGGGAAAAGAGACTTATCACCGTCAAGACGGTCAGCTATACCGGCTGGAAAATTGTGAGCGTTGTGCCAATGAGCGCCTTTAATATGGGACTTTACGGTACGCGAATGTTTGTGATTATGTTGATGGCGTTGTCGATGCTGATGATTATTATCATCAATCAGCTTGTGTCTGCAAGAATCGCAAAGCCATTACAGCGTCTGAATGAATCCGTCAAAGAATGGGAAGCGGGAAATCTGAATCCTACTATATATGTAGGCGGATCGTTGGAAGTAGAACATCTGGGAAAGACGTTGCGCTCTACGGTAGAACAGATTAACCAGTTGATGCATGATATTTTGTATGAACAGGAAGAAAAAAGAAAAAGTGAACTGGATGCATTGCAGTCACAGATCAATCCACACTTTTTGTATAATACACTGGATTCCATTGTATGGATGATCGAGGGCGAACGCTACGAGGATGCAGTCTTTATGATCACGCAGCTTGCGAGTCTGTTCCGTATCAGTCTAAGCCGCGGAAAAACGATCATCAGCGTTGAAGATGAGATCAAACACGCAAAGAATTACATGAATATCCAGAAAATTCGTTATAAAAACAGTTTTGCAATTGATTTTTCCATAGAGGAGGAAATTTTGCACTGCTGTACGGTAAAACTCGTGGTGCAGCCGCTGCTGGAAAATGCGATTTATTATGGCGTGGAAGGAATGGACGGTGAAGGCGAGATCCATGTAAAAGGTTACCGGAAAGAGGACGATATTTATATAGAAGTCAGCGATAACGGACTTGGTATGCCGCAGGATATGGTGGAACAGCTTCTGACCGACAATAACCGTGTGAGAAAGCATGGTTCCGGTGTGGGTGTGATCAATGTACATAATCGTATCCGTCTGCGGTTTGGCAAGCCATATGGCCTTGAAATTGAGAGTATGCCGGATGAGGGAACCACCATTCGTATCCATCTGCCGTATATTCCATATGAACCGGAAAAACTGGAACTGCTGGAAAACGGAAAGATGCAGGAACTGAAAGGGGGAAAGAGCAATGAAGAAAAATAGGGTTTATTTTGGATTGCTCATTCTTGCCCTGGTAGTGACGATTGTCTGGACATCCGCTGGCATGCTTGGAGTGAATAAAGAAGAGAAAAAGTACAGTGTGTCTGTGATCGTCAACGACAGCAACAATGACCGCTGGATCGCAATGCGCGAGGGACTGGAGCAGGCAGCGAAAGATGACGATATTCAGTTAAATTATGTTTCCACCGGTGTCTTTGCGAGTGAAGATGAAGAAAAGGCGCTGATCGAGCGTGAAGTGGAGAATGGAGCAGATGGAATTATCGTACAGCTTGTCTCAAGTGAGGACACATATGCAGTTTTTGAGAAAATAGATTCTTCTGTAGCGGTGATGTTATTGGAAACAGATGCGGTGTCGGAGGGAGTTTATTCCGTGACAGCCCCGGATAATCTCTGGATCGGTGAAGCACTGGCACAGACAGTTTTGCAGGATTATGGGGATTCTTTATCTGAGAAAAAAATTGGAATTCTTAGCGGAAACCAGAATCAGCTTTCCATGCAGCAGAGGCTTGGCAGCGTGAAAAAGCTGTTGGAGGATGAGAACATAGAGCCGGTCTGGATTTTATCCGGTCAGGGGGAGAATCTGTCATCGGAACTTGTGACAAAACAGGCAGATGAACCGGTGGATATTCTGATCACATTGGGAAATGCGGAGACAGAAACAGCAGTGGATTATCTGCAGGCGGATACCAGTTATAAACAACAGTTTATGATTTATGGGGAAGGGTGTTCGGATAAAACGGTATATTATCTGGACAAAGGCATAATTAGGTCACTTGTAGTACCAAATGAATTTAACATGGGATACCAGAGCGTACATGCGATTGCGGAACAAATTAAATACAAGTTTTCCAGTGCTGAAAGCACAACGGTGGAAAGTCTTGTGATCAATAGACAGAATCTGTATGATGAGGAGAATCAGAAGATTTTATTCCCAATTGTACAGTAAATCAGGAGAATCATGGTATAGGGAAAACAGGAAGAAGGAGAGAAAGGTATAGCATGAGAAGTGCAAAACAGAGAATTTCAAGTGCGTTGATTCTGGCAGTGGGCGCATCAATGCTTATGGGATGTGAACTGCCAGAGAGAAATACACAGGTGAAAAGTATCAAGATCGGTGTGACACTCTATGACCAGTATGATGCGTTTCTTTCTGAGCTGATGGAAGATTTTAACACCTATGCAGCAGCGAAGGAAGAGGAGACAGGAATCGCCATTAACGTGGAAGTCTATAATGCGTCACAGAGTCAGGCGACACAGAACAATCAGGTGGAAGCTATGGCACAGGATGGATGCGACATTATCTGTGTGAACTTAGTGGATCGTACAGATCCTACAACGGTCATTGATCTCGCAGAGAAAAATGATATCCCTGTCATTTTCTTCAACCGTGAGCTGGTGGAAGAGGATTTAGAGCGCTGGGATAAACTGTATTATGTGGGGGCGAAGGCATTTGAATCTGGAATGATGGAAGGACAGATTGCCGCAGCGGCTTTTTTACAGGATCCATCGGTCGACAGAAATCAGGACGGAGTCTACCAGTATGTTGTGCTTGAGGGGGAGCCGGGACATCAGGATGCAATAGTCCGCACGGAATACTCGGTGAATACGATTGTTTCCAGCGGGATTGAGGTGGAAAAACTGGGTTATGCCATTGCTAACTGGAACCGTGCACAGGCACAGAATAAAATGACACAGCTTTTGAGCCAGAATGGCAATAAAATAGAGTTAGTGATCGCAAACAATGACGATATGGCAGTGGGGGCGATCGATGCATTGAAGGCCTCAGACCTAAGCCGGGAGGAATGGCCGGTGGTGGTCGGAATTGACGGCACCAATGTTGGACTTGAGGCAGTGAAGAATGGCGAGATGGTCGGTACCGTCTATAATGACAAAGAAGGACAGGCAAAGGGAATGTTGGAACTTTCTTTTGCACTTGCCACGGGCGGAAATCTGGAGGATCTGAATCTGGAGGATGGAAAATACATAAGAATGCCTTATGCAAAAGTCGGACCGGATGATGTGGATGAATATTTGAACAGATAACGTTTCTGGCGGACAGAAAATGAATGGGAGCAAGGATTTGAAGACAATCATTTATTTTAAAGGTGTCTATGACACACTGGATTTATTTACAGATCATCTGATCGGGGCGTTTGAAGCGATGGGATATGGAACATTTGTGTATCACACCGCAAATGAGGAAGTGAGCAAAAAGCTGCTGCTGCGCCTGCTGGGTGAATCACAGGAATTTGCAGCAGTGACATTTAATAACCTCGGGTATAATCTTTCTTTTGAACAGCCTGAAGCAGCGGAGGTTGAAGAGGGAAAACCGGAAGAATATAATATATGGGATTATTTTCATATCCCATATATTGACATTCTTATGGATCATCCATTTCATTATGAAAAGCCGCTTCGCAATATGCCGAAAACTGCGGTGATCCTGTGCACAGACCGCAATCATGTGAAGTATGTCCGGCGTTTTTTCAAAAATATCCGTCAGACAGATTTCCTTCCACATGCAGGTGTGGAATTAGGGCATAAGCACAAGCCTTTGCAGGAACGGAAGATAGATGTGCTTTATGCAGGAGCACTTCCGGTTTACACGGTCGCAAAGATGATCCCGGATCTTCATTCCATCCCGGAAGTTGACGGTGAGGAGATGATGCGGTCGGTGCTGGGAGAACTGGTACAGCACCCGGAACAGACGACGGAACAGGCGATAGAAGCATATGTGAAAACTGTGCGTGGAGACATATCTGACGGGCGTTTGCAGGAGATTATTGTAAAAATGAGATTTCTGGATTCCTATGCGACTTCTTTTTTCCGGGAGCAGGCGGTGCGTATCCTTGTGGAGAGTGGTATTCATGTGACTGCATATGGGGTTGGCTGGGATCAGTGTGAATGGAGCGATAATCCGTATCTGACGTATGGAGGGAAAGTGCCTGCACCACAGATCCTGCCGCTGATGAACGATTCCAAGATCGTATTAAATACGATGACCTGGTTTAAAGCAGGTGCGCACGACCGTATTTTTAATGGTATGCTTGCAGGCGCGGCGGTGGTGACAGATGATTCCACTTACCTGCGCAGAACATTTACGGATGGAAAAGAACTTGTGATGTTTTCCTTAAAGGAACTGCAGACACTGCCGGAACGAGTATTCGATTTATTCGGTCACATTTCCCACATGCAGGAGATCGCAGACCCTGGATATCACGCTGCAAAAGAGGAACATACGTGGAAAAACAGGGCGGAGTATATCAGGGAGTGTTATTTGGACGAATAGAACATCAAGATACTTTCACAGGGAATTTTGGAGAGCGGTTTCGCCGGAGCATGGAAAAATGGAGGAGCGGAGACGAATGCACATTTTAATGTATCGTTGGAAGGCATACAATTACCGGGATATTGAACAGACATTCCGCCTGTTGGGGCATACGGTGGATAATATAGAGCAGGAACTTGGAAATTATGATATTGATCCTGATTTTGAGGCGGAAATCGAGGCGCTGATGGAAAAAAAACATTATGATATGGTGTTTACGGTCAATTATTTTGCGCTGATCTCAAATACCTGTCAGAAAATGGGTGTGAAATATGTGTCATGGACGTGTGACAATCCACTGATCAGCATGTATCATGTCTCTGTTTTTAACGACTGCAACTACATTTTTACATTTGATAAAACAAACTATCTGGAATTTAAAGAGATGGGAGTAAAACATATCTGGTATCTTCCACTTGCAGTGGATGTTGACCGGATCGACATGATTTTACAGAAGTCAGAGGACAGTATAAAATACAGCGGTGACATTGCATTCGTGGGAAGTCTTTATGAGAGAAATTCCTACGACAGAATCAAGCCTACGCTGCCGGAATATCTGAGAGGCTACTTTGATGCGGTGATGGAAGCACAGCTTAACATCAGTGGTGCAAATATCGTGGAACCAATGCTCACAACGGATATTTTAGAGCAACTGCAACAGCATTTTTCACTGGAAAAGTCGGAGGGCTCTTTCTCAGACCTCGGATTGATCTTCCAGACAACGGTACTTGGGTTTAAAATCGCAGAGATTGAGAGACGGCGTGCACTGATCGAACTGTCAAAACATTTCCATGTGAATGTGTACAGTAACAGCAATGTCTCGGATCTTGTGAGAGTGCAGTACTGCGGCTCTGTCGATTATTGGAGCGAGATGCCAAAAGTGTTCCACGAGTCGAAAATAAACCTGAACTTCACGATCCCCAATATTAAAAGCGGGATTCCGCTCCGCATATGGGATGTACTGGGGGCAGGAGGATTTCTGATGACAAATTATCAGGCGGAGATCCCTCTTTATTTTAAGGAAGGGGAAGACCTGGTATGCTTTGACGGAATCAATGATCTTTGTGAAAAAGCAGAATATTATCTGGCACATGAGGAAGAACGTCTGGCAATCGCAGAAAATGGTTATCGAAAAGTAAGGGAGCATCACAATTATATAGAGAGAATAAATACGATGCTGGATATTATAGAAGAAAATGAAAATCAGGAAAATGATATATAGTACATGATCAGTGCGAAAGATGCATAATCTGAAGTTGCATCTGGGATATTGGAATATTAAACGGACACTACAGAAAATCTGTAAGTGTCCGTTTAGCAATATCTGTCTAACATCAGA
>ERZ859894.786-NODE-786-length-11278-cov-2.494431_pt1 | contig 11278 bp, 9 predicted proteins | sample MGYA00510117_ERZ859894 | MGnify/ENA primary metagenome ERZ859894 (study PRJEB30046, sample SAMN00715164) | human gut metagenome | study: EMG produced TPA metagenomics assembly of the A metagenome-wide association study of gut microbiota in type 2... | reverse complement strand
AGTCCGCTTTGTGAAGAGTATTATCATATAAGCCCTTACGCCTATTGCGCTAATAATTTCATTAATGCGCTTGATCCTGACGGGAGAGACTGGTATGAATATACAGATAAAGATGGAAATTCTCAAACTATATGGAGAAAATCGCAAGATAAAACTTACAAAGACGATAGTGGAAATATTTGGAATAATATCGGAGAGAATTATTTATCTATAAATGGCGATAATACTATATTATTTACACAACACAAAAATAGCGAAGGAGAGCTTTATTTAAGCAGTTCATCATATAATCTCGCCAACGAAAAAAGTGCAAATACATTAACTTCCACATTAGGAAATATTCTTTCACAAGGTTCTGCTGTGGCAGGTGTATTAGGAGGTTATGCTGAAAGAAGTAATGCGACTTTTAGATTAACAAACAACAAAGGGGCTCTCGATTTAAAATTTTACGGAAACGGTTGGAAAGGGAATCAATGGGTAACACCAACCTCAATTTCAAAAATTGGAAAAGGTATGGGATCTTTTGGGAAAATATTAGGATTTTTTGGTACACTGACTTCTGCCTATCAATTTAAACAGGCATCTTCATTGGAAGGTAAGTTTGAACACGGACTTGACGTCTTTATGGGAGGAATAGGTTTTGTCCCTGTTGCTGGAACTGGTATTTCTTTGTATTGGTCATTCGGTGGGAAGAAACTTCATTATATGTATGTCAATAAAGTATTGATACCACAAATTGAAATGGGAATAAATCCCGGGCTACCTACTTATCAACCATTTAAATAATAAAAATTATGAAAGATTTATTTTATTATATATTCTACAGAGCCTCTAAATTTTATAAGTCATGGGGTGAAAACAGCAACTATTATATTTCAGGGAAGTTTTTATTATTCCTTGCAATTTGTGCCAACATATTAACCTTAATAGGTTTATTCTGCAATATATTAAAAATTAGATATAGTATAGAGGTAATTTATGTAGTTTGTATTTTATTTTCAGTATTAAGTTTCTTTATACTTAATGAAAAAAAATACAAAGAGCTGGAAGAAAAATATAAAAATGAAAAAAATAACAAGATAAAAGGATGGTTAGTAATTACTTACATTATTGGGTCAATCATTTTGTATTTTATTTCATTGGCTTTTTTGTAATACATACTTTTGTACGACTTCTTACTAAAAAACGAACGAATATTCCGGCATATCCGATACTATCATTAATCCTCATTGGGGAGATTTATATCCTATAATAAAATGTAAAGGAGAATGGTTATATATAAGAACAAAAGAAAATGGGAAATGGAAACAAGGATGGATGCATCCAAAGGATCAATGTGACAATCCTTATACTGCTTGCAATTAAAAAACTATCGAATTACAAAAAAGGAGGAGCAAATAAACAGTTGGCATAAAATCAAATAAGGAATTTGAAATATCTAATATCTTATTTTCTATGGTAGCTTTAAGAAAAACTTATAACGAATCCGGGGCTTATTCGATAAGCACGGCTGTTCCTATCGACTCCGTGGTCAAGAATACCGACCCGTATATCTCCTATATGTCCGAATGGAACGATGAATACTGGTATCAGGGGAAGCAGCAAAAATATATAAATACACCTGAAGGGAATATAGAGGTCAGCACAGGTAGGAAGATGTCTTTTTCTTATTATTATACCAGTAAGGATCATCTCGGGTCAATTTGGCACTACTGGAACAGCTTGTCGAACAAATATTCTAACATTTATTATCCTTCGGGGATTATGCGGGAAAAGAGAAGGTCGCCTTTCAATTACGGACTGACAGGCAAGGAGATCGTTTATGATAACGGGCTGGACGAGTACTTCTTCGGGGCTCGTACTTTGTTCGCGCCGATAAACCGTTTCAACCAGCCCGATCCGCTTTGTGAAGAGTATTATCATATAAGTCCATACGCCTATTGCGCTAATAATTTCATTAATGCGCTTGATCCCACAGGAATGGACATTTGGGAAATTAACAATAAAGGGAGAGTTGTAAATCATATTGAAACGACAGAACATGACGCTTTTTATATGGTGGATAAAAAAGGTATTAGAATTAAAGACAAAGAATTAATCTTTAAATATGGTACGGTGGAAAGTTTTAAATCACAATATTCCGATATGGCAAAAACCTCATTTGATTGGTACAATGTCAGAGGAGACAGTAATGGGAAACAGCTTTTCGAATTTTTCGCGACAAACTCTTCTGTTGAATGGAGTCAATTACTATTAGGAGAAAGTGGAAATAATGGACTAAATATTATTTCAACTTCTCATATGACTAATACAGAACAAAGCATTCCATTCTTATTAAACAGCCAATACAAATATAATTATTCTATTAGAGGACATATTCATAATCATCCCAATAATAGTCCCTTTCCCTCTGGTCTAAAAACTCAAAAAGGAGACATACTTTTTGCAAAATATCTAGCTAAATATTCTTCAAAAAATAACAAGTCTACTCCTTTTTTAAGATTTTTATTCCTAAGCAATTAAAATACATATATTACAATGAGAATTCGGTGGAAACTGATTTTCTTAATGTTATGCCGACACCTTCATTACCTACAATAATTGTTTCACCAAGAAAATAATAAAAGAGCTTATTATGAGAAACTTTATTTTTTGTATTATTATATTTCTTTCATCCATTACTTGTAATGGACAAAGTAAAATTTTATCTTTGCAACAAGTTGATATTCAGCAAAAATCTTTTGAAGATATCCTTACAAATATCATAAAATCAGAATCTGATTGTTTTAATCGTAATCAATTTTACTTCCTAAATTTTTTCTTGTCAGGTTTAACAAATAACATTTATTATATATCAATAAATGAAATAACAATCAATTCTCAAATATTAGATTCAATGACTTATTACACAACTTTTAATAATAAAGTTTTTTTTATTCCACAGAAATTTCCCAACAATTTATTTAGAGTCCAACCCACAAAGAAAAAATTTACTATTAAAGAAAAAAATGAAATACCTTGTCCTGGTGGAGATTTTAACTTTTTCATATATGCTACGATAATAAACGGTACATCAGAAACCTTTTTTCAACCAATTTTTAAAACCTGCAGTGAATGAATAGAAATACAAGATATACCAGAAGTATTCCTACTTTATATAAACGTTTAACTAAATAGTTATGAAAAAGATTATTTATATCCTATCACTTATCGCTATCGGTTCGATATATTCCTGCTCTGAAAAAAAACAGAAATATAACAACGAACCCAGCAACTTCTTTTTTAAAGTTCCGGGAACAGATATCGGGATAACCACCTCTAAAGTACCAGGTGCTCAATTTTATGTCGTATTTGCAAAAGATAGCGTTCTACCTTCAGATACCGTTGACTATATAAAGTATGAAACAGGAGAAATGTGTAATATACAATTAATATTCGATCCGCAAAATAATAATACCATTTACATCAGGGAAACTGAATATTTAAAAGAACTTAGATTTGGTAATTATGACTTTCAAGTATTACGAAAATCTGATTTTTTCTCTCGTTTTTTTAAACGTCATCACATAAAAAAAGATTCTCTAATACTAAAATATCCATTTATTTTTGTAGGAATGTTTCCTAGTACTTACGGAATATATATAATAGAACACGAACCTATATTCAAATGGTTAAAAGAAGGTGACATTTATGGTGGTTGGTAAATCTTCTCATACAAGAAATTTTTGACCGAATTTTATATTAAAAAGCGACATCCACAAATCATTTTTTCATCAAGAAAAAATACTCTAATAAAGCATTAGTCATCAAGCAATTAAATCCCAATAAATAACTCTTACAAAAATTTTCATCGAATCTATTTTCTTGCTTCGAATAAGCTTCGTAACTTTATCCCCATACAAAGAACAGTCATTATATTTATCATGCATCCATTTATACATTTACACGTCCATTCTCAATATTCTATTCTTGACGGACAAGCGAGTATACAGGCTTTGGTCGATAAAGCCATGCGTGACGGCATGCGGGGTATTGCCATCACCGATCACGGAAATATGTTCGGGATCAAAGAATTTTATAATTATGTAAATAAAAAAAATGGAGGTGTCAAAAGCGAGATAAAAGATCTGAAAAAAAGAATATCGGACATCGAAAACGGAAAAATAGAATGTGAAGACCGGGATGCCGAACTCTCACGCTGTAAGGCCGAGTTGGAAGAGAAAGAAAAGAAACTCTTCAAACCGATTATCGGTTGCGAAATGTATGTGGCAAGAAACCGCTTACAGGACAAAAACGGTAAACCCGACCAAAGCGGATACCACTTGATCGTTCTTGCAAAAAATCTGAAAGGGTACAAAAACCTGATTAAATTGGTATCAAAAGCTTGGACCGAGGGTTTCTATATGCGTCCAAGAACCGACCGTGTCGAACTGGAAAAATATCATGAAGGGCTGATCGTCGCATCTGCCTGTTTGGGTGGTGAAGTTCCGAAAAAAATAAATAAAGGTTTGCTCGACGAGGCAGAAGAAGCGGTACGATGGTACAAGAACCTGTTCGGCGAGGATTACTATCTGGAATTACAACGGCACAAAGCTACCGTGCCGAATGCCAATCACGAAGCATATCCTTTACAGGTGCAAGCTAATGCCAAAATTCTGGAATATGCTCAAAAATATAATATCAAGGTAATCTGTACCAATGACGTGCATTTTGTCGATGAAGAACATGCAGAGGCTCACGACCGGCTGATCTGCCTGAGTACGGGAAAAGACCTTGATGACCCCAACCGCATGTATTATTCGAAACAGGAGTGGATGAAAACAACCGAAGAGATGAACGCTCTCTTCGCCGATGTTCCCGAAGCTCTTATCAATACCAATGAAATACTGGATAAGGTCGAGTTCTATTCGATAGATCACGCTCCTATCATGCCGACATTCGCTATTCCTGAAGAATTCGGGACAGAAGAAGAGTATCGGAAAAAGTTCACGGAAAAAGATCTGTTCGACGAATTTACTCAGGATGAAAACGGGAATGTTGTCATGGACCAGGTCGCTGCGGAAGCTAAAATAAATACTTTAGGAGGATATGACAAACTATACCGTATCAAACTGGAAGCAGACTATTTAAAGAAATTAGCTTTCGACGGGGCAAAAACTCGTTATGGAGATCCTTTAAGCCCGGATGTAAAGGAACGGCTGATCTTCGAGCTCCATATCATGAAAACAATGGGTTTCCCGGGATACTTCTTGATCGTACAGGATTTTATCGCCGCAGCACGCAACATGGGGGTATCGGTAGGTCCGGGGCGAGGATCGGCTGCCGGATCGGCAGTTGCCTACTGTCTCGGGATTACCCAAATAGACCCGATACAATATGACTTGCTGTTCGAAAGGTTTCTGAATCCCGACCGTATTTCTTTACCGGATATAGATATCGACTTCGATGACGACGGGCGAGGAGAAGTGCTTCGTTGGGTGACCGACAAATACGGGCACGAAAAGGTCGCTCATATTATTACCTATGGTACTATGGCAACAAAAATGGCTATCAAAGATGTTGCCAGAGTAGAGAAATTGCCTCTTTCCGAATCAGACCGTCTCACAAAACTAATCCCCGACAGATTGCCTGAAATAGACGGTAAATCTCCTAAAATCAATCTGAAAAATTGTATTGCCGCAGTTCCCGAATTGCAACAAGCCTGCGAATCGGAAAATATGTTGATACGCGACACGATGAAATATGCTCGTATGCTTGAGGGAAACGTTCGGGGTACGGGTGTCCATGCTTGCGGGACGATTATTTGTCGGGATGATATTACCGATTGGGTTCCGGTAAGTACTGCCGATGATAAAGAGACCGGTGAAAAAATGCTGGTCACTCAATATGAAGGTTCGGTAATCGAAGATACGGGATTGATAAAAATGGACTTCCTGGGATTGAAAACACTATCGATTATCAAAGAAGCCGTAGCGAATATAAAATCTCACCGAGGCATCGATATCGATATCGACAAAATATCGATAAACGACGATGCGACCTATAAATTGTACAGCGAAGGGAAAACCGTGGGAACATTCCAGTTTGAATCGGCCGGAATGCAAAAATATTTGCGCGAACTGCAACCGACGACCTTTGAAGACCTCATCGCCATGAATGCTCTCTATCGACCGGGACCTATGGATTATATTCCGCAGTTTATCGACCGGAAACATGGAAGAGAGCCAATCGTATATGATATTCCGATTATGGAAAAGTACCTGAAAGATACTTACGGAATTACAGTGTATCAAGAACAGGTGATGCTTCTCTCACGGTTATTGGCTAACTTTACGCGTGGACAGTCCGATGCTTTGCGTAAAGCAATGGGAAAAAAATTAAAGGATAAACTGGATGCTTTAAAACCGCTGTTTATAAATAACGGACAAAAAAACGGGCACGATCCCAAAACTTTGGAAAAAATCTGGGCTGACTGGGAAAAATTCGCGTCGTACGCATTCAACAAGTCTCATGCGACATGCTACTCTTGGGTGGCTTACCAGACAGCTTACCTGAAAGCCAACTACCCTTCGGAATATATGGCTGCCGTGATGAGCCGCAATATCTCGAATATTACGGAAATCACCAAACTCATGGATGAATGTAAAGCTATGGGTATTAAAGTGCTCGGTCCGGATGTAAACGAAAGTAATTTGAAATTCAACGTTAACAAAGACGGCAATATCCGCTTCGGATTGGGAGCTGTAAAAGGTGTAGGAGAAAGTGCTGTCCGCAGCATTATGGAAGAAAGAGAGAAAAATGGTCCGTTCACCAGTATTTTTGATTTTGTGCAACGGGTCAATTTGAATGCTTGTAACAAGAAGAATATAGAAAGTCTTGCCTTATCCGGAGGATTCGACAGTTTTCCGGAAATAAAAAGAGAACAATATTTCGCTCAAAACAGTAAAGGTGAAGTTTTCCTCGAAACCCTTGTTCGCTACGGTAACAAATATCAAGTAGATAAAGCGGCTCAAATTAACTCTCTGTTCGGAGGAAGCGATGCTATAGAAGTAGCCAAGCCCGAAATTCCCGCTGCCGAAAGCTGGTCTGATTTGGAACGACTGGAAAAGGAACGGGATTTAGTAGGAATTTACCTGTCTGCACATCCTCTGGACGACTATGCTTTGACTCTCGAATATGGATGCAATACCCGAATGAGCGAACTGGAAGACCGTCAAGCCTTAATCAATAAAGATATTGTCATGGGCGGTATCGTAACAGGTTTCAGAGAAGGAATGACAAAAACCGGTAAACCATTCGGAATTCTAAAAATCGAGGATTATTCAGGATCTGCCGAGATACCTCTTTTCGGAAAAGATTTCGTCGATTTCCGGAAATTCGGATATAACGGCATGTATCTGCTTATCAAAGCAAAATGTCAACCCCGAAAATTCAATGAAAGCGTTCTGGACATACGGATCGTCTCGATAGAGTTATTGCAAGACGTAAAAAATAAATTATTGGAAAGTCTTACTGTAGTAATTCCGATCGACCAGATCAACAACGGTATAATAGAGCCGCTGACAGACTTGCTCAAACCCGATAAAGAATCGAATACCGAACTTTTCTTCGAAATCTATGATCCTGAAGAAAAATATCAAGTAAAGCTTTTCGCCCGATCACACAAGGTGAACGTAACAAAAGACCTAATACGATTTATCGAAGATAACAACGGATTATCATTCAAGATAAACGGAATTTCCCGAAAAGAGATGCAACGCAATACCGAAGAGGCAGAAGACGAACTGGTTCTATACGGAACAGAGGCATCGGCTTAAAAACATATTTATAATTCATTGAACAAATAGGATTGGTTTATTGTTTTTTTATAACTTTGTTAGACTTTTGAAAACCATTATAAATTAAAATTTTAATACTTCAAAATCATGGCATTACAAATTACAGATGCAAACTACAAAGAGCTTCTTGCTTCGGACAAGCTCGTAGTAATTGATTTTTGGGCGGAATGGTGCGGTCCATGTCGCAGTATCGCCCCAGCCGTTGAAGAACTGGCCGCCGAATTCGAAGACAAGGCGATTATAGGGAAATATAATGTCGATAACGACAATGAGTTGAGTGAAGAATATAGCATCCGCAGCATTCCTACTCTTTTATTTTTCAAAGAAGGCAAACTTGTCGATAAACAAGTAGGTGCATCTTCTAAAGCCGATCTGAAAGCAAAAATCGAAGCTAACTTATAAAATATAGAATATCAGAGAAAGATTGTATGGAGAATTTCATACAGTCTTTCTTTCTACCGACTCTCCTCCCAATTTGTTTTTAGAATTTTACCCATTAAAACTGAAAACATCATGAAAACTTTCATGTTAATCGTTTCGATGACGGCCTTCATATTTGCCGGATGTCATCAACAAAAGAAAAGCGAGAGTCTGGTTATCGAAATGACCAATCCCACAGACCGTTACCGGAATAATGCAGGTATTGTTATCGAACGTAGTCAATTAAATAATCAGGACTCTACATTACTGCCTGTCCTTTACGATAACAACGGAAAACTAATCGTCTCTCAGCTTGATGACATAGATCAAGACGGGCAATGGGACGAACTCGCATTTATCTGCAATTTTTCTCCGAATGAAAACCGTACTGCAACACTTACATGGGTAACTTCGGAAAAATATCCGACTTTTAAAGATTCTATACAAACGTCTGCAGGTAAAGAGTCATTTAAACAATTTACCGCTTCAGGAGACTCTATTCTGCAAGAAGCTGACTCTATCGGATTAGGTGAAATAGCAGTCTATTCGAACAAGGCAACCTACCCTATAGGTAAACCGAACTATTTATTGATAAGCGAAGGTCCGGTAAGAAGAATTTACGGAATAGACCTAAAAGAAAGTAAAGTATCTGCCGGCCGTATAGCAGAGATGGTAACAATCTGGGCAGGACATAAAGGTTATGAAAAGGAAATAGCATTAATAAATATGCCTCCGAACACACTCCTACTCACAGGCATAAAAGATAATGTTCTGAATCGAGATACCACTTTCCGAGCTTACGAATACGGTTATGTTGCTCTAATGGCGCATACTTTAGAAAAAAAATCACACTATACGGGAATGGCGATCATTATTCCTGATAAATATTATACCCGACGTGGCTATACCGCTTATAAAGGTCTTAATCTGTGGTATGCAGAATTGAAACCGAATGCAGAAAACAAATTGACTTTTTATGTATACGGTGCTAAAGAAAAAGATAATGAAGGTTTTCGCAGCGCCGACTATTTTGAAGAATTTATCGATTACGAAACTCTCTACATCGATAACCCGATAGAAATAAATCTTGTAAATTGATATATGGACGAAGGCCGCCTCAAACAAAAAGTACAAACCGTAATCGTATCTTGTTCCGTCATTCTGATGATCGGAAAGTTCATCGCATTTTTCATGACTAATTCGGTCGGGATTCTGACCGATGCGATGGAAAGTATTGTAAACGTGGCTGCCGGATTCATCGGTTTATACAGCCTTCATCTTGCAGCAAAACCTAAAGATGAAGGTCACCCTTTCGGTCATGGGAAAATAGAACTTATTTCAGCTTCTATAGAAGGTCTCCTCATTATTCTCGCCGGGGCATTAATTGTTTTTGAAGGCATCAAGCGACTGTTCATTCCCTCTGTAATCGAAAAACTGGATATCGGTATTTACATAATCGCCGGTGCCGGAATTATCAACTATTTATTGGGATATTATAGTATCCGCACCGGAAAAAAATATGATTCTATCGCTTTGGTTGCCGGAGGAAAACATCTGCAATCCGACACTTATTCGAGTATAGGCTTAGTCATCGGATTAATTCTGATGTATATTACCCGAATAAGATGGATAGACAGTGCCTTGGCATTAATTTTCGGAACTATTATTATTTTCACGGGAATCTCCATACTTAAAAAAACGGTTGCCAATCTCATGGACAAAGCCGATAAAGAAATTCTCGGCATAATCGCCGATATAATATCAAAAAACAGGCAACCCGACTGGATAGACATCCACAACCTGAAAATGGTAAAATACGGCAGTTATTATTATATAGACTGCGATCTTACTCTTCCTTGGTACTATAATATAGAAGAGGGTCACTCGGCTTGCAGAAATCTGGAAAAGACTATATGTAAAGGGTTTACCGATAAAATTTCATTCTCGGTACATTCAGATTCCTGTGCTAAATCTTATTGCAAACATTGTCAAGTGACGAACTGTGCGTACCGCAAACAACCGTTCATTTCACCCTTACAACTTACGCTCAAGGAAATTACGGAAAGCGATGAAGAGCGCAACGAATAAAAATTTTTCTCCAAAAAGAAATCTTTAGAACTATTCAGAAAAAGAAATCCTCTCAAGAGTGAACAACTCCCATATCTCCGATTGTTATAGTAAAACAGCGCAATCTGTAATTACTGAATAATAATGAGAGCATACGATTGCAAAATCGGGGTTCCTATGCTTCTCCAGTTATATTTCCTTCATAACCGGAACCGGAAGGATAAAAATTCTGAATATGAGAAAACTTATTCTTGCATCTGTCATGATGCTTATGGCAACAGCCTTTTCTTTCGGGCAAATGGATATTGGATTCGGCCCCAAAATCGGATTAAATCTGACGAACATGACAAACTCAAACATGAGGATAAAACCGGGCATAGTAGTCGGAGCGTTCGCAAACATGCGAATAAATGATTACTTAGGGGTTCAACCCGAAATACTATTTTCCATGCAAGGGACTAAAAAAAATGATTATACACTGAAAATGAATTATTTTAATATCCCGATCATGGCAAAAGCCTACATGTGGAAAGGTTTAAATCTCGAACTCGGACCACAGTTCGGATTCCGGACAAAAGCTTCCAGTGAAGAAGGAGATATAAGTGTGAATGTAAAAGATGAAACAAAAGTTTTCGATTTTGCAATCGGTGTTGGATTGGCTTATGAGACGGAAATGGGACTCACTGCGGGATTCAGATATCTGATCAGTGCAACCAAAGCCATCGATCATGAAAAAAACAAGAACAGTGTATTTCAACTTACTTTAGGATGGATGTTCTAAAAAAAGAAAGAACATAGTTTTTTAAAGAGGGAGTCAAAACTCAATTTTAGAGAAAATGAACTTTTGATTTGAAATTTGACATCGTTCACCGATGATAAAAAAGCCGTATCACTACTTGAAATGCCCCCCAAAAGTTAGACACAAAACTTTTGGGGGGCCCTTCACTTGAAAA
>ERZ859894.781-NODE-781-length-11324-cov-2.136392_pt1 | contig 11324 bp, 11 predicted proteins | sample MGYA00510117_ERZ859894 | MGnify/ENA primary metagenome ERZ859894 (study PRJEB30046, sample SAMN00715164) | human gut metagenome | study: EMG produced TPA metagenomics assembly of the A metagenome-wide association study of gut microbiota in type 2... | reverse complement strand
TCAATCGCGGCGAGGAGAATATCCGGATTCTGCGCCGCGGTGTCGGCCGTGAAGCGCCCCTTGCCGCAGCCAAGCTCCAGCTGCAGCGCCCGATGTCCGGGGAACTGCTCCAGCCAGCGGCCGCGCAGCGCCTCGGGCTCTGTGATCAAGGTGGCGGCGCAGCGCTCCATGCGCGGGACGAGGTTGGGCTTTTTTCGCATTCTCATAAGTTGATGCTCCTGTCCTGACTGATCATAATTTTACTTGTAGAGCATACCACACCCGACCCGAAACTGCAACGCAGAAAACCGTTGCGAATTTCTAAAGAATGTGTTAAACTTTATTTTACGCAAATTGCAAAATGTACAGGTTTGCCGCCTGCGCAGTCTGAAAGCGCACGCGGCTGTTGAGCGCGATTGCGGAAAACGGGTGCGGCAGAAAGCGCCATTCCTTTTTAAAGTGTGTGCAAACGCATGCTGCCGCGCTGAAAAGTACATATCCGGGTGTAGCGCAGCTGGTAGCGCGCCTGCTTTGGGAGTGCCGTGGCGGTATCCGGGACGGGGTAAGGCGAAATGCCGCAAAGCCTTGCGACACCTGCGTTTGCTGGACTTCCCCCGGTTGCCGAAAACGGCACAAAAGCAGCTTTGACCACAGGAATGACCACAGACAGAAAAAACTTTATTTTTACCGTTCGCCGTGGTATCATGGCAGAAAAGTGAATATCCGGGTATAGCGAAGTTGGTATCGCGCCTGGTTTGGGACCAGGAGACCGTGCGTTCGAGCCGCACTACTCGGACCAAAAGCCCTCTGAAATCATTGATTTCAGAGGGATTTTCTTATTCTTTGTCTATTGCGGCGCAGATTTTGCACTATTTCATTCTAAAGCAATTCATTCCATATCCATGGGCGCGTCCTTGTGTAGTTTCAAATCCGTTTTGCTAAGTTTTTAAATGAAATTAAAGTCTAATTTTCTTTGAGCATATCAGCACCATCTCATATGGTGCAAATCTTCGCTAAAAAACGATTATATACAGCATCATTTCCTTGAAAAATCTGCTGTCTCTTGATATAATGTATTTGGAATGCTTAGTAAAAATATGGTATTTCACCGTATTGTGCCTTGTGTTAAACAGGGCCAGTTAGATTGGTAGGGTTACAAGCAGTTGCTGCGGCACGCTTGTAATCCTCATTACAAGCGCACCGCATCAACTGCTTTGTTGTAAGCATTCCAAGTTCTACGGGTAGGTGATATATTTGAATGCAAACATATACTCCGAGAAGTGCATTGCGAGTATTCGTAGGCATCTTGATAAAAGTGGGCACAAATATATCACCTACCCTAAATTTATTTTTTTATGTGGCAAAGGTTTTAACAGTCAAGAGGAATACACATTATCGAACCGCGGTATTGTTGACGGTTTTATAAGAAGACTTCTCCCTGATACGCACATTGTTTTATCTGAACAAATGTGGGAAGATGCTTTTGATGATAGCATTGATTTACTAATATTTGAGGAGTTTTTGGCTGAGGTTAGCGACGCAATCATTTTGTTTGTAGAGAGTCCGGGATCTTTCTGTGAACTGGGAGCTTTTGCATATGCAGATACTCTATTCAGCGATAAACTCATCATTGTAATGGATGAAAAACATCGCGGAAGCAAATCTTTTATTGCAACCGGTCCTGTTTTAAAGGCAAGGGAAGATGGTTCTAAAATTGTGTATGCGCATACACAAAATGGAGCATTGCTCTCCAGTCCTGAACTCAGGACCGAGATTCTGAATTTAACACAAAAGCTCAAATCCAAGCACTCACAAGTAAACAAGAGAGTTGCCAATATAAATCGAGATCAAGTATACATAAGTTCTTTTTTGGTCGAAATTTTAGAGATCATTAGATTAGCTCAACCAATCTCCTCTTCAGATTTATTGCAATTGTATAAAGAAATAAAGCAATTCGATAGTTTTACGCTTGTAAAGCGTGATGGAAGTAAGTTTAAGCGCGAAATAAAGTTCAAATATATTCTCAAATTGTTAGAGACAGCAAAAATAATAGAAATCGAGTCTTCGATTATAAAGTTTCCAAACTATGAAAAAACACAGCACCTAATGTTCAAATATTTTGGAACTGGAATCGAGCGTGAGCGTAATAGGATTATTTGCAGGAAATATAGGTACGGTGAACACATATGAATTCAATCATCGATCGCATTGCTTGCGATTTATCGTTAGATCGAATCTATATAAAATCTATCATACAGAGAAGTGCTTTTTACTACAAGAGATTTACAATTCCAAAGCAGAATGGTGATCAACGTGTAATTTATCAAGCAAGTCCGGAACTAAAATCTTTGCAGTATTGGGTCAGAGAAAAAATACTAAAACTTCTCCCTATCTCGGAGGCTGCATTCGCATACCAAACCGGAAGTTCCATAAAAAAGCATGCAGATTTTCATAAAAATGCATATTTTATCTTTCATACAGATATCAAAAACTACTTTCCCAGCATTCACGAAGAAATGCTTACAAATATACTGATAGAACATCGAGATAGTTTACAGACACAAGGAATGTGGTTTGAAGATATTTGTGATGTTGTTGCAAAGATATGTTTCCGTAATGGACAATTGTCTATAGGAACTGTTAGTTCACCTATAATATCAAATATAGTTGCTTACAAATTTGATGAATTGGTTATCTCCTACTGCAAAAAGCAAGGTTACCTCTATTCCCGTTATGCGGACGATATTTATATTTCAGGAAACAGTTATATCCCAGAAAGCACCAAAAATTATATTGAAGATTGTTTGTGTAGCTATAACTTTAGAATGAACATCTCTAAGACTTGGTTCAAATCCAAAAAGAGTCGGCGTAAAATTACGGGACTCATCATTACAGATACTGGCCGAGTCTCAGTAGGCATGGAAAACCGAAAAAAAATAAAGAGCATGATATATAATCGTTTAGTTAATGGGAATGGATCACCCAATGAAATTCTCGGATACTTGGCCTATCTCAAAGATGTTGAACCTCAAATATATAACAAATTTATTATAAAGTATTCCACCTATTGCGACGGTGATGTAATTTCGGCCATCCACCACGGTTCACAAAAATCGATAGTAGAAGTTTAGTCTCCAAATCTGAGCTAAGTCATTCCCTGTTTTCACCCTGATACTTAAGTAATCTCCAGATGTGTGGAGTTATTCACACATCTGGAGATTACTACTTTTATTTCTTCGTCCGCTTTCTTTTCTTCCCCTCCAGTGGGCTTCCATCGCCCTCGCCCAAATCCATCAGCCGCTTTGCTTCCGCAATCTCCGCTTTCATCTCCACAATCAACACCTTCAGCTTCTCCTCGCACTCTTCGCGGGTGTGGGCGTAGACATTGCGGGCGTGCTTTTTGCCGTCGGGCCACTTGGGGGAGTAGCGCCCCTCGAAGAGGTGGTCGTTAATCTCGGTGACGCAGCCAGTGCCGGACCTGCGCTTGCGTCCCACATAGGGCTTGAAGTCGGTCATTCTCGGCTTTTCCGCCTGGGCCGGGGCAGTTTCCTGCCCCGGCTCTGAAGTGTCCTCCTGCGGCGCTGCTTTGCCGATGCCGCGGTCGATGTTTGCGGCGGCCTGGAGCGGCATGTCATCGGGAATGTGGGTGTAGATGTCCAGCGTGGTGGCCGCCGACACATGGCCCAGCATAGCGGAGAGCGTTTTCACATCCATGCCGTTCTCCAACGCCAGCGTGGCGAAGGTGTGGCGCAGGTCATGGAATCTCACATGCTTGCATCCTGCGTGCTCCAGAATGAACTGCAGTCTGCGCCGCACCACGCCGGGCGTAATGGGGCAGTCCTCCTTCACCGGGGACGGGAACATCCAGCGAGAGTCTACCGTCTTTTTATACTCCCGCAGCACCTCCACCACAGCAGGCGGCAGGACGATCTTGCGGACAGAGTTCTTTGTTTTTGGCGTGCTGATTTGAAGTTGGCCCCGCACATCGTAGACCTGCTTGTTCACATTCAGCACACCGGTTTTGAAGTTCAGGTCGTCCCATTGCAGCGCTATCAATTCACCCCGCCGCAGGCCGGTGCAGAGATCCAGCAGGAACAGCTCGTAGTACCCGTCCGCCTGCGCCTGAATGAGAAATTTCTGCAATTCCTCCCGATCCAGCACCTGCATTTCCTTTGCCTTTTTCGGCGGCAGCTTACAGCCGATGGCGGGGTTTGTACGGAGCAGGTCATCCCGCACGGCTCGTTCCAAGGCAGAGCGGCAGACCGCGTGGCACATCCGCACCATGCGGTCGGAAAGGCCCGCGCCGTATTGCTCCGTCAGACGCTTGCGGCCATTCTTTTTCAGCCGCCCATAGAACTGCTGCAAATCATTCTGCGACAATTTGTTCAGCGAGATCTTCCCGATCTCCGGAAGGACATGGTTGTAGATGACATTTTCGTAGTTGTTCTGTGTGGAGGTGCGGAGCGTCGGCTTGCTGTGGGTTTCATACCAGTGGCACAGCCAGTCTCCGAACTGCATATCCGGTTTGACCTTTCGGTCATTTCGCCCCACCATGCTTTCGGTGAGTTGCCGCAGTTTCTCCTGACATTCCCGCTTTGTTTTGGCGAGAACATTCTTCGTCTTGGGAAGGCCGCTGTCATCATAGCCGATGACAACGCGGCCCTCCCACCGGCCGTCGCCGCGCTGTCTTACGGTGCCAGTTCCGCTTTTCCGTTTCTTTGCCAAGGTCTCAACTCCTTCCCGAAGATTTCCTCCATGAAGCCTCCAACGATGCCGCTGGCGGCTTTTTGCATATCCGGTGTGACGTGGGTGTAGGTGTCCAGCGTGAAGCTGGCGTTGGTATGCCCCAGAATCCCCGACAGGGTCTTGGCATCCACGCCGCTGGCGATGGCGTGGGTGGCGAAGGTATGCCGCAGATCGTGAAAGCGGATGTCCGGCAGTCCCGCCTTGTGTAAGATCGCTTTCATGTGCGTGTAGGCGCAGTTCGGAGACAGCGGCAGCTCCGGTCGGACAGGGTCTGGGAAGATCCATTGCGTGATCGCATTCTCTTTTCGGCGACGCAAAATTTCCGCCGTGCTGCGGGGCAGGACGATGGTGCGTTCACCGCTGCGGGTCTTGGTCTTGCCCAGCATATCGACACCCAATTTTCGGTTATGAAGGGTGCGGCGCACTTGCAGGACGCCGTTCCGTGCGTCAAAGTCCTGCCACATGAGCCCGCAGATCTCGCCCCGCCGCAGGCCCGTGGTCAGCTCCACGTAGAAGAAGTCACCCCATATCCTGTCTTCCCGCACGGCGTCCAGAAAGGTGTCCAGTTCCCTGTCGGTCAGGACATGCTTCGGTGCATGGTTTGCCTTTGGCACCGTTGCGCCCACAGTGGGATTTTTAGCGATGATATGCGCGTGGAGGGCATCCTCCATCGCCTGATGGAAGATGGCGTGGAGGCGGTTGATGGTGGTGTCCGACAGAGCGGAACCAAACCTCGGATGCTCCCTGATCCGGCCGTTCTCTTTCAGTCTCCGATAGAGCTTCTGCACATCCTGCGATGTCACCAGCGACACCTGTTTGCCGCCGAGCTGCGGCTTAATATAGTTTTCGATGCAGCTTCGATACCCCGCAAGGGTGCCGGGGCGGACGGTGTTCTCTTTATAGTCCGTCAGCCAACGGTCCAGCCACTCGCCCAAAGTCATCCGGCTGTCCTCGGTCAGCTCCACATCCTGATAGCGTTCGATATTTTGATGGAGCTTTTCCGTCAGTTCTTTTTGTGTATGAGCATAGGCGTGCTGGAAGATGGGTGTACCGTTTTTCTTGTGGCCCACCACGATACGGCCTTCCCAGCGGCCGTCCTCCCGCTTGCGCACCATGCCGTCACCGGCCGGTCTTCGTTTTGCCATGTATTTCACTTCCTTTGGATTCGTTTTCTTTTTGTAACACAAACAACTACCACACTTTTGCGGAAATAGCTATCAGAACTTTGAAATGGTTTGCCATTACATCCGCATAGAAAACCCGTGGTACTGCTCGTACTCTTCCTCTTCGTCATCTACGGCGTATTCCACCGTGCGGTCGATCTTGCCGCCGCGTTCCAGAATACGCCGGATCTCCTGCTTGCTGTGATGCAGTGTTTCCAGATGGAAGCGGTCATTGTCACCGGTGTTCAGCGCATCCAGAATGGAGATCAAACCGCAGACTGCATCGTCCACCGTAGGCAGGAGTTCACCGTACTCGGTGGCATCGATGCGGCTTTCCAGATACTCACAGCCGCCCATATCGAAGTAGGCTTCCATGCTGCTGCGCAGAAGCGTCTGGTCGAAGAGCTTATTGTCTCTGCATCGGACATTCTCCGGTGTGGTGTAGGTGATGTATTTTTGATTCGCCTCCCATCGCACCTTGTAGCCGTACTCCGCCATGAATGCGATGAACTCCTCACGGGTAGCACAGTTCTCCATAGCTTCCTTAATGGTACGGCACAGCCGTTTCTTCCAAGCAGGAATACGGAACGGATCCGCCTTGCTCTCGGTGAAGGACAAGCCATACTCCCGGCAGAGCTGGTTGCTGTATTCCTTGGCCTGCTGCATCTCCCAGGCGCTCTGGTGAAACTTCTGGCCGTTTTCAAAGTTTACCGAGTTCATGATGATGTGATTGTGGATGTGCGCCGTATTCATATGCGTGACCACCACGCACTGGTAGCCCTTGAAGTATTTCGCAAACTTCAACCCGATCTCATGCGCTGTATCAAAATCCAGCGGATCGTCCGGGGCGAAGGCTTGGACGATGTGATAATAGCTACGGCCATCTGTTTTGCGGAACTGTTTCTTTACCGCTTCGAATTCATCCTGAGCTGTTTGAGCCATGCAGTTGACACCGGATATGAGACGCTCCACCGTTTTCTCACGGTTTGTAACATAGTCCAGGATACCGCTCAGACTGCGTGAGACAGCAATGAATTTAATGTTTGCCATGCGTTCCGGTACACCTCCGTAAAGGGTTCATAGTTCACCTGTGTGATACGCCCCTGCCGAGCCATGACCGTGAGCTGATTTAGGTTATTTCCCTGATAGCGCAGCTCCCGCAGGAGCTCATCCATACCTTCAATGACAGTGACCTCCCGATCCATGGCCGCCCGGCGCACAAACTCACTTTCGGTCATATGAGCTGCATCCGCCTTACGGCGGATGCAGTCCTTTTCCCAACCGGCAACGCGGGCGCGGATAAATTGATTCTTAGCCATGGTGCTCGTTACCTCTGCTTGCCAGCATAGTCATCGTCTCGATCTGCTTAGCCAGCGTCTCGTCCCGCGCATGCATATAATAGAACTCCAGCATCTTTTCGACTGCAAAGCACTGCTGCCACTCCGCACAGCCAGACAGTGCGGCTTTGCCCTTGCCGGTGAAAAAGTGATTCAACTCTTCACAGGAGACATCCGCGCCGAGTTGATAGAGCATGGCTTCCCGTACATCGCTGAGCATCTCTTCCTTATCGTACTTGTCCATCATAATTTCATAGGGATTATAGGTGTTCTCCGTCATAATCTTTATCTCCTTTAAATTTATTTTTCTTTGTGTTGATAGGGGTGCGGGCTTAGCCCGCCTGCCGAAGGGGTCGGAACGGGGCAATCGCCCCGTTCCGTACCACGAAGGCGAAACTTGTCATTCTCGAAGCGAGAATTTTCGGCGCTGACGCGCACTTCAGCCGCTCTGCGGCGCTTTGCGGAAAAGGCAGTCATCCCGCTTGGTCAAGCATCCATGGCGCATCACCTCCTTCCGTGCAGAACACGCTGCGGTAGGTACTGACATCTGGCACCATGCCACGCTCCAGCATGATCCCACTCTGCAGCAAACGCACGCACATCTCCGCATAGACATCTCGCATCTCGTCCCGGCACCGACGGGCAACAGCTCTTTGCTCATCGGTCAGATCACCGTAGTGTTCATCGCAGAGGAACAGGCGAAGTTCTTCTTCATCAATGGGGTCGGCATGTTCCTTGTTCCACTCCCACCGAATGTAGCGCACCGTGTCATGTGTGCGCCGGATGACCATCATCGGGTCATGGTCTACGATAAAGTTTGCAATCTGCTGCATCATGCGCTTTCTTCCCCCTTCTTGTTCTGCTGATTCAACTCGGCCAGCCGCTTTTCTGCCTTTGCCCGCTCCATGTCACGCTCCGCCCGCAGGAATTGCCGCTGATAATTCAGCTCCAGCGCTTCCTGAATGGGACGGATGGTGTAGATAAGACTGCCATTGCGCACGCGGCCATCCTTCGTGGTGATGGTGCTGGGTTCGGTGCGGATGAGCCCCTTTTCCTCCAGGCCGGCCACATACTTCCGCACGGTGTTTTCACTCAGCTGCACCGCCCGACCGATGGTGCGGTAGCTGGGATGGCACTGGTAGGTCCTGCGATCTTCGCAGCGCAGGAGGTAGTTGTAGACGGCGATCTCATGAGAGCTGAGGCCGAGATTGAAGACCTCGTTTGGAACAAGGTAGTAGTGCTTATTCGGATCCCGCTTAGGCCAGTGCTGGAACATCAGGTATCACCTCCTGTCTGTGCGTCTACCCACCGACGGAACTTTTCTTTGGGTACCACGATGCGGCTGCCTATCCGCAGCGCGGGGAAGCCCGTTTCGTGCATGAGCTCGTAGGCACTGGAGATGGACACGCCCAGCACCTGCGCTACCGTGTTCGCGTTGAGGAACAGCGGCAGCTGGTCATAGTTGGTAAATGTGGATTCTTGCATTGGATTCCTCCTTTATAATTTTTTGTTGAGAGCTGCAAGCAAAAAGCTCCCGCCGAAAAAGTGGGAGCAGTATCCATATTGCAAATTTAGAACCTCATGATAGAATAGAAGCATCAGGAGGTGAGCCAATGCCGTTGGTGAAATACAGGATCTACGAGCTGTCCGCCAGAGCCGTGATCAGCTACGGAAGGCAGCAGGAGTGTGCATACGCCTTCCAACTCAGCGCCGCCGAGACAGAAAAATGCAAATCACTTTCCGCGCCCCATGAGCAGGACGATAACGCACTGTTCTATCAGACTATGTGCGTGCTGCGCGGCGATGCCTTCACCGGAACACCCGGTGGGCAGCTGGTAACGGATCTCTCGGACATCATTTTCTATATGGACTTCTCCGGCATCTTCGACCGGAGCGGCGCCAGAAAGAAACACCTGATTCGGCAGGAGAAGGCCAGGGCCCTGTTCCGTCCCGACGGTGTCAGCCTGGACTTTGGCTCCGGCCCGCATCGCTATCTTGCCTTTGAGCGTTCGGGCAGCATGAGCCGGCAGGCGCGGCTGGCCTTCATCCGGGAGGATTTTTATGACACGGTATGCCGCCGCATCATGATGGATATGACCATCGGCAGCTGCCAGCTCAGCAAGCTCTACGCCTACAACGGCCTGATGCTGTCCAGCGGTATCCGCATTGACGGCATCGGCATTGACCGGCCCCACCGGGTGGTGGTCATCGACAATCCTACGCGCACAGAGCGGAATGTCAGCGTCATCACCGTAGAGGACGACGGAACGCAGAGCAGTACCCGCAAATATCACCGGGTGGAGAAAAAAGAGGACATCGAAATCACCTGCTTCGACGGCGAGGGGCTGATCTCAAAAGAATATGCCCGCGTCGTGGACGAGAAGCTGTGCGGGAAGAAAGTCCACACCTCATTCCAGATTCGTATGCCCTATGTCAAGGGTATGCTGCACGAGGTGGACTTCAAAGACTTCCTGACCCTCTGCGGGACGGACACCATCACCGATCTGTGGGGCATGGAGCATTCCGTCCGGGATGTGGACGTCATCCTCACCAAGAGCATGTTCAAGGGATACGGCTGGCTCACTGTCAGTGGCATGAACTGGGAGGACTACCGGACGGTGTTTCGCAAGTACCGCCATGCGCTGTACATCACCAATGTGAGCAAGGAGAAACCGGAACAGACCACCGAGCTGAACTATCAGTTTCTGACCACCGTTTCCATTCAGGGTGACGAGTTCCGCCCTGCCGATCTGCCGGACGGCTGGGACCACAGCCCGGAGACAGACGAGCGAAATTGGCTCACCAAGCAGACGGAACTGGCGTATTACAATTTCTGCGCCGATGAATCGTTTCGGCAGAATTACTTTCTGGAGAAGTTTGAGCGGGTCAGCTGGTGGGAACGACACCAGGGCAAGGACCAGATTCTTGCCGCCGTGCTGAAAAAGAATCCGAGCTTCATCAACGAACCGGTCTATGCCAAGCGACTGGAGGATGAAGCCGATAAAATCGTGGAGCAATACGCCGTCGGCCGGTTGATCGTAGCGGGAGACAACCGTTATCTTTCCGGTGATCTTCTGGACTTTCTGGCATTTCTGCTCCCGACTGTTCCGCCGCGCAAACGCAGGCAACGGATGTTTTACAGCACCGTCATGACCGACCACTTCCCGGAGAGTTCCTTCTATGCACCCCAGGCGGCCTATACCCATGACGACGCCTGCACGCTGCTACGCAATCCGCACATTGCCCGCAACGAGGAGCTACAGCTTTCCTTCTACGACGCGAAGGAAGAGAGAAAGCAGATGCGGCATTACTATTTCGGGCACCTGACGGATGTGGTGATGGTGGATTCCAATATGCTGGCTGCGGAGCGGCTGGGCGGCGCTGACTACGACGGCGATATGATCAAGACCATATCTGATCCGATCCTGAATGCCTGCGTCCGCCGCAACTACAACCTCTACCGCTACGAGAAACACAAATCCCTCACCAACACAGAGAACATTCCTCTGCTGATGATCCCTACGGCCCAGCCCCAAATCCGCAGTGCCGACGACTGGGAGTCACGGTTTGAGACCGTTCGCAGCACCTTCTCCTCCCGCGTCGGTCAGATCTGCAATGCCGCGCTGGACCGCAGCATTATCGCCTACAACGAAAACTCCGACGCCGAGGAGCGGGAGCGCTGCCGGGAGGAGACGGAAACATTGGCCATCCTTACCGGGCTGGAGATCGACTCGGCTAAGAGCGGCATCCGCCCCAATCTGGATGAGTACCTGACCCACAAGACCGTCAAGCGCAGTGCCTTCCTCAAATATAAGACGCTGGCAGAGGAGGCGGAGACCCGGCGCGCCTGGTACGAGCCTACCCATGCGGCCAAGGTAAAGGCGTTTTTCAAGAGGGTGGATTGGGACGAGGTGGACTCCAATGTGGAGCGCCTGCCGTATCTGGCACAGCAGCTGAAAAAGAACACGCCGCGCATCAAGGCAAAGCCCGCCAAGGACGAAGAATTGTTTTCCTTCGCTCGGCAGCCGGACTGGAAGGAACAGCTAAACTCCGATAAGCTGGCGGCAGTGGATGCGCTGCTGCAGGATTACGATGCCTG
>ERZ859894.772-NODE-772-length-11521-cov-2.237834_pt1 | contig 11521 bp, 9 predicted proteins | sample MGYA00510117_ERZ859894 | MGnify/ENA primary metagenome ERZ859894 (study PRJEB30046, sample SAMN00715164) | human gut metagenome | study: EMG produced TPA metagenomics assembly of the A metagenome-wide association study of gut microbiota in type 2... | reverse complement strand
CACTCCGAAAGATTCTTCCAAAAAAGATGTACCTAAACCAGCAGTGCCGTCTAAGTCAACAATTAGCTTTACATTCATTTCTATTGCTTTTTTCAGTGCAGGATGTAGAACATTTTGTCTAAATTCTTGACCGGAATAATCTCCTTCTTCAGGATAACGAGCACCCGGAATACGACTGAAATCTGTCGCGATTTTTATTATAATATCTTTATTCATAATTTATATTTACATTGTTAAAATTCAATTCCCAATGGATAAATGTTCCAGCAAACGAATTGTTTAATTTGACATTTGTACCTGCTGTGTATTCAACTTTAGCATCGTTTGCTATAACAACAACGTTTGCAATCTTGTTGTCTTCACACGCTTTAAATAAGCATGGAAGACCCTTACCTCTATAATACTTACCTGTTGATGTCTTATGAATTTCTCCCTTAAGTAGCAGAGAGAGCATTTCTGCATTATTTTGCGGATTGAATAATTCACGGATCTTTGGTATAATATTATAAAACTTACCATGTTCATCATTACGTAAGCTATTAATTATGCCAACGCCATAATCTATAAATGAAAAGTATGCTTTCTTTAACTTTTCATCATATTGTACAGTTGTCCACCAATGATGTAAGCCCTTTGAATCAAAAGAAGCATGATTATTTGTGTTTTGCATGAGTTCAAGAAAAACTCTTTGAACCCCCAAACATCTTCTTTGCTTACCCCATATTAAATTGGATATTTCTGAAATAATTTGATCTGCTAGACTAGAGTCTACTACTTTTCCTGCATGAGTTAGGACTTTGTTCCTGCAAAACGCATAATTAGGTTCATTGCTTATATTTCTTTTATACAACTGATCAAAAAAACCAGAATCAACCAATGCTTTATTTGCATTCTTATTTTTAGGGAAATTTCCATTAAAATCAATATGATTGTATTTGAATTTAGTCATTATTGATAAGAGGACGACAATAGCCCCATGAGCTATTGTTTCTACATCTGTTAAATTGACAAATACCTTACTTCGATTCTTTAAGCATTTTTCGATTTTTGCTATGAATTTTAGTGATTCTTCTGTGTTTTCGATTAGTGAAAAGTTCGAAGGAGCCTTTATTTTAGAATAATCTTTAAATCGATTTTCTAAAATATATTTCTGACGTTCTTCTTTTGATTTCCCTTGAAGGTAACGCCTTTTGTTTTTCTTTTTTTTCTTTGATATAATCCGTCTTAATTCTTGCTTTTTGGCATGATTAATAAGGATTTTCTTTTCTCTTTCTGTTAATATTTTCATATATCAGTTATACACATTTTTATGTGTGTTGTCTATTGGGATGACAAAAGTACAAAAATAATCCCAGTTGTCGAATATAATTCACTATATTTGCACTATAAAATCGTATCAAAGAATGAAACTGAATAGAATAAAAGCAGTCCTTTCGGAAAAAGGCATTTCTCAAACGTGGTTAGCCAAACAGTTGGATAAGAGTTTTAGCATGGTCAATGCCTATGCGTGCAATAGGATTCAACCTAATTTGGAAACGCTTCAGCGGATTGCCGAGATTCTACAGGTTGATTTAAAGGATTTGATAACCGATAAAAAGGAAAGACTACAATAGAATTTAAAGCGATTTCGGTGGTCTTAGATGTATTTAATCTATATAAGATTGAAAATACACTGAATGTTAGAATACTAAATAGTAAGATAAAAATGTTGTAACTACTCATAATAAGGCAAGGATATGTCAACACAAAGTGAAGCGGCATTGGAAGCCGGATTGATAGCCACTCTTCAACAGATGGACTATGAATATGTCCAAATCGTAGAAGAGGATAATATGTATGCCAATTTTAAACGACAGTTGGAGGTTCATAACCGCAAACGACTGGAGGAACATGGGCGTAGCGAGTTTACAACAGAAGAATTTGAAAAGATTCTTATATACCTTGAAGGTGGTACTCGCTTTGAAAAGGCAAAGAAACTCCGTGACTTATATCCGCTTGATACGGCTGATGGACAGCGTATATGGGTGGAATTTCTAAATAGGCAGCAGTGGTGTCAGAATGAATTTCAGGTTTCCAACCAAATCACGGTGGAAGGACGTAAAAAATGCCGTTATGATGTGACGATTCTAATTAATGGTTTGCCACTTGTGCAGATTGAATTGAAACGTCGTGGCGTGGAACTTAAACAGGCATACAATCAAATACAGCGTTATCACAAGACTTCGTTTCACGGATTGTTTGATTATATCCAGTTGTTTGTTATATCCAATGGTGTTAACACTCGCTATTTTGCCAATAATCCAAATAGTGGGTATAAGTTCACATTCAACTGGACAGATGCCGCCAATCATCCATTCAATGAATTGGATAAGTTTGCTGTATTCTTTTTGGAAAAATGTACACTTGGCAAAATCATAGGAAAGTATATCGTGCTGCATGAGGGTGACAAGTGTTTGATGGTACTTCGTCCTTACCAATTCTATGCGGTAGAGAAGATTTTGGATCGTGTACAAAACTCCAATGATAATGGTTATATCTGGCATACAACAGGTGCTGGAAAAACATTGACCTCATTCAAGGCCGCACAACTTGTATCAGAATTGGATGATGTGGATAAGGTGATGTTTGTTGTTGACCGTCATGACCTCGATACTCAGACGCAATCGGAATACGAGGCGTTTGAACCGGGTGCAGTGGATAGTACCGACAATACGGATGAACTCGTGAAGCGACTTCAAAGCAATTCCAAAATCATCATAACCACCATTCAAAAACTTAATGCGGCAGTTAGTAAGACTTGGTATAGCAGTAAGATTGATGCTATCCGTCATTCACGCATCGTGATGATTTTTGATGAGTGTCACCGTAGTCATTTCGGGGATAGCCATAAAAAGATTATGAAGTTCTTTGATAATGCCCAGATTTTTGGCTTTACGGGAACACCTATCTTTACTGAAAATGCAGTGGATGGACATACGACAAAAGAAATTTTCGGCAATTGTCTTCATAAATATCTCATCAAAGATGCTATTGCTGATGAAAATGTGCTCGGCTTCCTCGTGGAGTATTATCACGGTAACGAGATTGTAGATAACGATAACCAAGCTCGTATGGAGGAGATAGCAAGATTTATCCTTAACAACTTTAATAAATCTACATTTGATGGAGAGTTTGACGCATTGTTTGCTGTGCAGTCTGTTCCTATGCTTATCCGCTATTACAAGATTTTCAAATCATTGAATCCTAAAATCCGTATAGGTGCAGTATTTACATACGCAGCCAATAATAGTCAAGATGATGAACAGACCGGTATGGGAACGGGAAAATATGTCAGCGAAAATGTGGGCGAAGCAGATGAACTGCAATCCATTATGGATGATTATAATGAAAACTTTGGTACATCTTTTACCACAGAGAATTTCCGTGCTTATTATGATGATATCAACCTGCGCATGAAAAAGAAGAAAGCGGATATGAAACCGCTTGACCTTTGTCTTGTCGTGGGTATGTTCCTTACCGGTTTCGACAGTAAAAAACTGAATACGCTCTATGTAGATAAGAATATGGAATATCACGGTTTGCTGCAAGCATTCAGTCGTACCAACCGAGTGTTGAACGAGAAGAAACGATTCGGTAAAATCGTATGCTTCCGTGACCTGAAAAACAATGTTGATACGTCTATAAAACTGTTTAGCAATTCCGACAATCCTGAAGATATAGTACGTCCTCCGTTTGAAAAAGTAAAGCAGGAGTACAAGAGTTTGGCAACAGATTTTCTGCAAAAATATCCAACGCCAAGTAGTATAGACCTTCTACAAAGTGAAAATGACAAGAAGAATTTTGTACTTGCGTTCCGTGACATTATTCGTAAACATGCAGAAGTTCAGATATACGAAGATTACAGCGAGGATGCTGAAGACCTCGGTATGACCGAACAGCAGTTTAACGATTATAAGAGTAAATACCTTGATATTACAGTTGGGTTTATTGATCCACCTGCTACACCGTCAACTGTTGCGGAAGATCCTGCCCCATACGGGAATAATCAAGGGCTGGAAGACATTGATTTCTGTCTTGAACTTCTGCATAGTGACATTATCAATGTGGCGTATATTCTTGAACTCATTGCGGAACTTGACCCATATAGCGATGATTATTCAGAAAAGCGCAAGCATATCCTTGATACAATGATTAAGGATGCTGGAATGCGAGGCAAAGCAAAACTCATCGACGGCTTTATTCAAAAGAATGTAGATGAAGACAAGGAAAACTTCATGAATGGGCGCAATAGAGCAGATGGAACAAATGAATTAGAGGAACGTTTGAACCAATATATTGTGTCAGAACGCAATAAGGCTGTAAGTGATTTGGCTAATGATGAACAAATTTCTGCCGAAGTGCTTAATCTTTACATAAAAGAGTATGACTATTTGCAAAAAGAACAGCCTGAGATTATACAAAAGGCATTGAAAGAAAAGCATCTCGGTCTTATCAAAACTCGCAAGGCTTTGACGAGAATTATGGAAAGATTGCGTAGTATTATAAAAACGTTTAATTGGGAATAATTAAAAGTTATTCAATCATGAAATTAGGTAAACTGGAGCAGATAACAGACCTTCGTTCTGTCTGGAAACATGAAGCCAAAGATTTTACTCCTTGGCTTGCAAAAGAAGAGAATTTGGAAATTCTCAGCGAGGCTGTAGGTATTGATATAGTCGTTGAAGAACAGGAATCCAATGTAGGCGATTTCAGTGTTGATTTATTTGCGACAGAGGAGGGGACGGGACGACGGATAATCATTGAGAATCAGCTAGAGGAAACAAATCATGACCATCTTGGCAAAATCATAACGTATGCTTCAGGTAAAGAAGCTGAAGTAATAATTTGGATTGTCAGAAAAGCACGTGACGAGCATAAACAAGCAATAGAATGGTTAAATCAGCATACGGATGACAAGTTCGAGTTTTTCTTAATAGAAATAGAATTGTGGAAAATCAATGATTCAGAACCTGCACCTAAGTTCAATATTGTAGAACGACCTAATACTTGGGCAAAGGCAATGAAAAAGACAGCAGCACTTTCAGAAACAGAAAACTTGAAATTAGCATTTTGGGAAAAGTTCAACAACGAAGCTCCAAAACACTCTGCCTTTATAAGGGAATTTAAGCTGCGTAAACCACAAGCTCAGCATTGGTATGACCTAGGTTTAGGATCATCAGCATATCATCTTTGTATGACATTAAATACTAAAAATAATTGTTTGTCAGCTGGATTGTATGTTAATGAGGACAAGGATATCATTACCCGATTTAAGTCAAATGAAGAATTGGTATCTAAAATATTAGGGATTATAAATCCTAATGAAATAGAATGGCGACTAGATGAAAATAAAAAGGCAAGTCGTTTCCTTATTCTTCATCCTATGGGGGATATGAATGATAAAGATAATTGGGATAATGGATGTGCATGGCTTTGTGATATGTGTGTAAAAATCAAACAAGTAGTAAAAGAAATACTAAAATAATATGAGCGAAGAATTACAGCAGAAACTCCGTGACCAACTTTGGGAGGTTGCAAATCGTTTGCGTGGTAATATGTCGGCAAGCGACTTTATGTATTTTACATTAGGTTTCATCTTCTATAAGTACTTGTCGGAGAAAATAGAGAAGTATGCCAACAATGCCTTGGTGGATGATGAAATAACCTTTAAGGAATTGTGGGAAATGGATGATACAGATGCGGTTGAACTACAAGAAGAAGCGAAAAATCAATGCTTGGAGAATATTGGTTATTTCATAGAACCAAAATTTTTGTTTTCGTCAGTAATTGAGGCTATCAAGCGTAAAGAAAATATCTTGCCTATGCTCGAACGTTCATTGAAGCGTATTGAAGACAGTACGTTGGGACAGGATAGTGAAGAGGATTTTGGCGGATTGTTTTCGGATATAGACTTGGCATCGCCTAAATTGGGCAAGACAGCTGACGATAAAAACACGCTCGTTAGTAACGTTCTTCTTGCATTAGATGATATAGACTTCGGAGTAGAGGCATCGCAGGAGATTGATATTTTGGGTGATGCTTACGAATATATGATTTCGCAATTTGCCGCAGGAGCCGGGAAAAAGGCTGGAGAGTTCTATACTCCGCAGGAGGTCAGCCGTATCTTAGCAGAAATTGTTTCCATCGGACACCAGCGTTTGCGCAATGTATATGACCCTACTTGCGGTAGTGGCTCGTTGCTTCTTCGTGCTGCCAATATCGGAAATGCAGTTGATATTTATGGACAGGAAAAGAATCCTACAACTTATAACCTTGCCCGAATGAATATGTTGCTTCATGGCATCAGATTCAGCAACTTCAAGATTGAGAATGGTGATACACTTGAATGGGATGCGTTTGGTGATACTCAGTTTGATGCTGTAGTTGCAAATCCTCCGTTCTCTGCAGAATGGAGTGCTGCCGACAAATTCAATACTGATGATCGTTTCAGCAAAGCAGGAAGGCTTGCACCACGTAAGACTGCCGATTATGCTTTTATCCTGCACATGATTTATCACTTGAACGAGGGCGGTACAATGGCTTGTGTTGCTCCGCATGGTGTACTATTCCGAGGAAATGCGGAGGGCGTTATCCGGCGTTTCCTTATAGAAAAGAAAAACTATGTGGATGCTATTATAGGATTACCTGCAAATATTTTCTATGGCACAAGTATTCCGACTTGTATTCTTGTTTTTAAGAAGTGCCGTAAAGAAGATGACAATATTCTGTTTATTGATGCAAGCAAGGAATTTGAAAAGGTAAAGACTCAGAACAAGCTCCGCGAGCAGCATATCCAAAAGATTGTCGAGACTTATCGTGACCGCAAGGAAATAGAAAAGTATAGTCACCTTGCCTCTCTTCAAGAAATAGCCGAGAATGATTACAATCTGAATATTCCCCGTTACGTTGATACCTTTGAAGAGGAAGAACCTATCGACATAAAGGCTGTAATGGCAGAGATAAAGGAGTTGGAAGCCAAACGTGCTGAACTCGACAAAGAGATTGAAGTGTATCTGAAAGAATTGGGACTGGTAGAATAGTTCAGAAAAGTAATAGCAATGGGTGAAAATGACAACATACCTCAGATGCCACCTTCATTTGAGAATATATGCCGCAAGGATGAAAACGGGAATGAATACTGGAGTTCTCGTGACCTTTGTGGTGCGATGGGTTATTCTGCTTATTGGAAATTTCAACGAGTCATAGATAAAGCCATTAAAGTAGCCGGAGAAAAAGGAATGAATGTGGACGAGCATTTCAACCAAGCGGTTGATATGGTCAAGATAGGAAACGGCTCATTTCGCAAGGTAAATATATTCCGACTCTCTCGTATGGCATGTATGATTATTGCGGAAAATGCAGATGGCAAAAAGTTGCTCGTCCAACAGGCACGAGGCTTTTTCTCACAATCTGTCTCAATGGCTGAACTTATGCATAATTCGCTAAGTTCTAATATATTGTTGTATAAAACAGCACAAGGAGAGGCACGTGTAGAAGTCATTTTCAATAGCGAAACATTCTGGATGTCACAAAAAAGGATGGCGGACTTGTTTGGGGTTGATGTCAGAACCATAAATTATCATCTCGGACAAATTTACGAAACAGGAGAACTTTCCAAAGAGGCAACTATCCGAAAAATTGGGATAGTTCAAACAGAAGGAGACCGGGAAGTGGAACGTATGCCGCTATTTTACAACCTCGATGCTATTGTTGCAGTGGGGTATAGGGTAAACAGCTATCAAGCTACTCAATTCCGCATTTGGGCTACTTCAGTGTTGAAAGAGTTTATCATTAAAGGATATGCCCTTGATGATGAGAGACTGAAACAGGGCAAACATTTTGGGAAAGACTATTTTGATGATTTGCTTGAGCGTATTCGTGAGATACGCACCTCAGAGCGCAGATATTACCAAAAGATAACAGACATTTATGCAGAATGTAGTGCGGATTACGACCCGAAATCAGAAGACACAAAGTTGTTCTTCAAGATGGTACAAAATATGATGCACCTTGCCGTTACTCATCATACGGCTGCGGAAATTATCTATCAACGGGCTGATTCCGAGCAACCTTACATGGGACTTACCACGTGGAAGAAAGCTCCTGACGGAAGAGTGCAAAAGTCTGATACCATCGTCGCAAAAAATTACCTGTCAGATTCTGAATTGTCCCAGTTGAATCTTATCACAACTGCTTTTCTTGATATGGCAGAATCACGTGCTGCACGTCATATTGTTTCAACTATGGATGATTGGAAAAAGTTCCTTCAACAATATCTTGCAACGATGGATTACGAGCCGTGCGATACAGCCGGAAAAGTGACACAAGAGGAAGCAAGAGATAAGGCTTATAGCGAATATGAAAAATATAAACTGATTCAAGATAAATCATACATATCGGATTTTGACCGTTTTAATGATGGAAATGATGAAACTCCGTTACTTCCATTTGACTTGAATCCTACAAAATAATAACAACTATGGCAATAGATAATAAAGATAAAAAAATCCTCAATGTTCCCCCTTTGAGATTTCCAGAGTTTACAGATGAATGGAAGGAGTCTGTGTTATCAGATTTTGTAGAGCGAGTTAAAAGGAAAAATAAAAACAATCTTTGCAAACTGCCACTAACAATTTCCGCACAATATGGCTTGGTTGACCAAATTTCATTCTTCAATAAAGTCATTGCAAGTGAGAATATGTCGAATTACTATTTATTACATAAAGGAGATTTTGCCTATAATAAAAGCTATTCTTCAGAATATCCGTGGGGTGCAATAAAGCGACTTGACTGTTATGAGCAAGGTACATTATCCTCTCTATACATTTGCTTTAAACCGTATAGTCATGTCTCATCGGATTTTTTAACTCACTATTTTGAAACTTCAAAATGGCATCAAGGTATTTCTGAAATCGCAGTTGAAGGAGCAAGGAATCATGGATTGTTAAATGTTGGTATTCAAGATTTTTTTGAGACAAGGCATTGCCTACCTCAAAGTCTCTTAGAGCAAGAGAAAATTGCAAAATTTCTCAACTTAATCGAAGAACGAATCGCGACCCAAAACAAAATCATTGAGAAACTGCAGTCCTTAATCAAAGGAATTGCACAGCATTGCATTAAAGAATCAACAAGTGGAAACACATATGTAAAACTTGGTGATATTTGTCAAATTACAACAGGGAAACTTGATGCAAATGCACAGGTAGATAATGGGATTTATCCATTTTTTACTTGTGCAGAACAACCATTCAAAATTGATAGCTTCGCTTTTGATACAGAAGCTTTACTAATCTCTGGAAATGGTGCTAATTTGGGATATATCAATTATTATAAGGGAAAGTTTAATGCTTATCAAAGGACTTATGTATTAGACTTGTTCTCCGAAAATATCCAATACATTAAATGGGCGTTAAAAGTACTGCTACCCAAAAGAATTGCAATAGAAAAGAGTTCAAGCAACACTCCTTATATAGTGCTATCAACTCTCACGGATTTAAGGTTGCCTATACCTTGTAAAAGTAAGCAAAGTTTCATCGCAAACCTAATGCAATCTTTGGAAAGAAAACTATCAAATCAAATCGCACAGTATGATTCCTATAATTATTTGAAGCAATACTTGCTCCGCCAGATGTTTATATGAACATTTGACGGAGTAGATACTGCTTTTGACCTATATAAAGATTTAATACTTTATGATTAATATCTATTTTGTCTTGAATTTTATCAAAAATAATTGCCTTCTGTTTTTGTTCAGAAATAGTGGGCAATGTTATTTTTAACTTTTCCAATGGAGTACGTACTATTTGCGGCTGTCCAGAGCCAGAAATAATACTATTGAAGTTATACGCAGAAAGATAATGATATAAATATCTCTTACACACCTTATCTTGATACTTATCTGTATTTATCACCATTGCATTTCCAGTTATCCAAGACATTGGTTTTGTATAATTTACCATACCACAAGTATTTCCACGGCAAGTTATACAAATTTGTTCCGTTTCATGATTGTAATCCTTATATTTGCCAATAATCCCATTTGCCCCATATACAAGAAAACCATCTTCTGTTAATTCTGTTGAAGATATTGTTTGCGGCTGATATATTTGTGCAATTTCGCTTAAATACACGTTATTGCCATAAACTCTTTGCATACAACATACTCTTAGTCCTTTGATTAAGGATTGTAAAGTTTGTAGGTCTGCGATTTCAGAAAGACTTTTCAAAAGCGTAAAAGGTTTTACTGTTCTACTGTCTGATCTATGTGACATTGTTAAGGGTAAACAAATCAATGGGGAAAATCTCTCTGATAGTGGTAATTATTATGTAATGAATGGTGGTACAGAGCCATCTGGCTATTATGACAATTACAATGTAGAAGCCAGTACTATTTCAATAAGTGAGGGCGGAAACTCTTGTGGGTATGTACAATTCAACACCTCACCATTTTGGAGCGGTGGTCATTGTTATTCCATTCAAAACATTGCAGACAAGGTGGATAATATGTACTTGTACCATTATCTTAAATCGAATGAGGATGCCATAATGAAACTGCGTATAGGTTCTGGCTTACCCAATATTCAGAAGAAAGACTTGGCAATGTTCAAAATAATAGTACCAAAAATTGAGTGGCAAATAAAAATCTCAACTTTTCTGTCATCGCTTGAAAGAAAAGCCGAGATTGAAGAAAGAATACAGAATGTCATGCAGAAACAAAAGCTATATCTATTGCAACAGATGTTCATATAAACATCTGGGCAAGGAAATATTGCTTCTGCATGGTTAGCAATGTTAGTTTCCGCTGCTCATTAATGATGTACTCATCGTATGAGTGTAATATTTTTGCGACCAAAAGAATGTTATTGACATTCGAGGAATATGGTAATACATAGCTTTCTACATCCCCTTTGCCAATATTCATTTGGGCAGCACCTTGACCACAAGCAATCATACTATTTTCAAATCTTTGAGAAGATAAAATTTGATATAGAAACTCTTGATTTACATTTTTCGCAAGTTGTAACAAACCAACTCGTTGGTTGAGCAAATAGTCTCCATCCTTACAAAGAGAAACACGCCCAACATTACCCGTAAGAGAGATTAAAATATCTCCTTCTTTTAAAACTTGGTGGTCTTGTATATCGTTCGGCAAGTTGATTATGCAATTGTAATCTTCATCGTTTATATATCGCTCGCCAGACACATTTGTTATTGTGAGGATTTTCCATTTGCCCAGTGCATTATACTTGCCACTCTGGAATGCGTAACCATTTTTCAATGTCGCAATATTCGACAAGCATATAGTAGTTTCTAACAAATCTTTTCGTGCAAACAAATGTTTACTAATCGCAGACTTTAGCTTTTTCAAATCCTCAATGATTTTGTTTTGAGTAGCAATACGCTCATCTATCAACGACAATAACTCTGCTATCTTTTGTTGCTCAACATCAGATGGAACTGACACTTGAATTTTACGAACTAA
>ERZ859894.769-NODE-769-length-11546-cov-2.516230_pt1 | contig 11546 bp, 8 predicted proteins | sample MGYA00510117_ERZ859894 | MGnify/ENA primary metagenome ERZ859894 (study PRJEB30046, sample SAMN00715164) | human gut metagenome | study: EMG produced TPA metagenomics assembly of the A metagenome-wide association study of gut microbiota in type 2... | reverse complement strand
CTTGATGCTCTGCAGGCTGATGGCCAGCACACCGGCAAACTGCCCTGCAGTCTCGTCGGCGCCCTCCACGAACACGGCATACTCAAAGCGCGCCGTGCTGGCCGAAAGGATCTTATACGTGCGCGCATCGGTCGAAAACAGCTGCTCCTGCACTTCTCCGACTGCAGCCTGAAAATCATCCAGGCGAGAGCCGATCATCGAGAGCTCGCTGCAAGCGATCACGAATCCCTGCTCGTCCACAACACCGATGCAGCGCGTAGTTGCATCCTTCATCTGAACGATCACGCCTTGAAAAATTCTGCTCGACATATCTTTTCCTCCTACGAACGGCCGCCGCAGTCGCCCACAGCACCTACCAATTTCCTGCCTTACATCATAGCCGATTTATGTGCATTTTTCAATAGAGAATTGGTCGTTTTTTGTGAATAATTTTCGAAATTTCGTGAGATAGACGGATAATTCTACAAGGTTTTGTCAACTATCACGAAGCGGGTTCTGCAAAAACAAGCATTGCTTCCTCCGCGCTCAGCTCTCGATAAGCCCCTGGAGCCAGCGTCGGATCGAGCGTCAGCGCTCCGATCGACAGCCGGTGCAGCTGCAAAACCGGCGTCCCGCAGCTGGCGAGCATGCGCTTTACCATGTGGTATTTCCCCTCATAGACCGTCACGCGGCAGCCGCCCTGCTCCGGCAGGCATTCGAGCCTCGCGGGCAGACACTGCGTCCCGTCACCGAGCACAACGCCCTGCGCGAAGCGCTCGGCATCCGCACTCGTCGGCATCCCGTCCGTGCGTGCAAAATAGACCTTCGGTACGTGCTTTTTCGGCGTGATAACGCGGTGGACATAGTCCCCGTCGTCCGTGATGAGCAGCAGCCCGGTCGTGTCCTTATCCAAACGTCCGGCCGGAACAAGACCGAAGCGCTGCAGCTCCGGCGGGAACAGATCCAGCACGGTCGGCTGACTGCGGTCGCTCGTCGCCGTGAGGACACCGGACGGCTTGTGGAGCATATAATAATGGTATGTCTGATAGTGCAGCGGCTGCCCGCGCAGACAGACGACTGCCGTCTCTGAGACCTTCTGCGCCGGCGCAGCGGCAGGTACGCCGTCGACCGTGACCTCGCCGCGGCGGATATACATCTTCGCCTCGCGCCGGGAAGCGGCGCCGGTGTCGGCCAGATATTTGTCCAGACGGATCATGTCGCTCCCCTCCTCGATCGTCAAACAGCAATAGTATAGCATATCCGGCGGCAAATTTGAATAGGTTTGTTCCGGGGTGTGGTTATGAAGCTCAAATCCTTTCATTGGACAAGACGAACGGCCGTCTATGCGCTCATCGCGCTGGCGGTGGTGCTGGCGCTTCTGGTTATCTGGCGCAGCAACGACGGCGTACTCTCGGCGCACTACAACGTCACCACGACCGAGGGGCGCATCACATATCTGCGCGCACTCGGCTGGGAGGCTGATCCTGCGACCGAAACTGCGCAGGAGATCGTGCTCCCGCGCACATTTGACGGCGTGTTCGGCGATTACAACGCCCTGCAAAAGCAGCAGGGCTTCGACCTGTCCATCTACGCCGGCGAGACATGCAGCGTCTACACCTATCGCGTGACAAACTATGCCGGAACATCGGACACGGTGCTCGCGCAGCTGTTCGTCTACCGCAACCGCGTCATCGGCGGCGGCCTCCCCCCGCCGCGGCGACATCCACGCGACCGCTATGGACGGCTTCATGCACGGTCTGCGGTGAGCGGAAAAACTTCAGAGCCAAGGGCAATCCGCCCTTGGCTCTGTCTTTTTGTGTTGTGGGAAGCGCAGCTTCACACTGCCGGGCGCGCGGTGTAACCGGCATCGAGCGAATCGATGAGCGCCAGCACATTCCGGATCGCGCGCTTGCGTTCGGCCGCTCTGCGCCGCGTCTGCTCCTTGTGCCAGCGCTTTGTGCCCTTTCTGGGCGGTTCCTTTTGCTTCGGCGGCTTTTTCGTAAGGGCAGCGCGGGGCGCTCCCGGGTGATGCATCCGGTATGCATCGTGACTCGTTATGTAGGTGAAATGCTGCAGCAAGCTCTGAAAGCGGATATGCTGGTTGTGATAGCCGCGAATTGCGGACGCTGCGTCAGAAGCGCGAAATTCTGTGTTTTTGTGGTACAGCATGGTTGTCCCGCTCGGGCTGACAGTCACGCGCCACTGACTGATCGGGCTGATGATCGAAAGATACCGGTCATTCAGATGAAAGGACATACCGTTTTCCCGGCAATAGTCGAGGATAGCCATCTGCTCTTTTTGATACTGGCGGAGGATGGGATTGCATCGCCTGCAGAGCCTGTACCCGGCGTCAAGCGCCTCGGGCAAGGTCTCGAACGTGCCGATCGCCTCCGAGTCAAAACCGCGAACGAGAAAACACGCGTGCGTGTGGACGATCCTGCGATGACTTCGTTTGCTGTAATAAAACATGAACCGCACCTGCCTTTCCGGTATGGTTCCATCATAGCAGGCGCGGTGTACAATAATACGGACAGTTGGGGGTATGCCGATACCAGCACAGCGGAAACGCAGAAAAACCGCCAAAAAGGCGGTTTTTCCAAGAAAGGTGGTCCGAGTGACAGGATTCGAACCTGCGGCATCCTGCTCCCAAACTTATCGGGAATACTTTTTCCGCTCGTTTATAGCGGTTTTCGGCGCTTTTTAATTTGTTTCACTTACTCTTTGACACTCTTATCTCCGCTGTTTCCGGGTGTTCCGGAGCCGTATGTGGTAATCTATGTGGTCAAAAACGCTTCCCGCCCGGTTTCCGGTGAAGGTTCGCCGGTACCGGACGGGAAGCGTTTTGCGTTTCAGGTCCTCTGCATTGTAACTCTAAGCAGGCGGTTATGCAAGTTGTTTCTGTAAGGGTGGCGGCTCAGCAGTTGCGGCGCTATAGACAAAGAAGAGTGAGTTTACAGCATGAAAATAATCGCAGGCTCTTTTCCATCAACTGAGTATAAACCCCTTAATACAGACATAATAGTAAGGGATTTATGGCACAGCCCATTGACTATTCCCTTATTTTATATTATCATTTAAGGGAAAACGAATGGAGGTGAGGGAATGAGAACCTTCAATTACTCCGCAATCAAGGAGCAGAGGTGGGACTCGGATGTTCTTGGCCTGATTGCGGCCATATACAAGGAAGTCGGCAAGCAGGAACTGTATTTGAAGCAGCGCCCGGAGGAACTCGAAAAGCTCGTGGAGATCGCCAAAATACAGAGTACTGAGGCATCAAATGCCATTGAGGGCATCGTTACCACGAGCACCCGAATCCGGCAGCTCGTCGAGGAGAAAACCACGCCGAGGAACCGAGATGAGCAGGAGATCGCCGGATACCGCGACGTGCTGAGTATCATTCACGAGAGCTTTGACGCGATACCAATTACGCAGAACTATATCCTGCAGCTTCACAAAATCCTCTACAGCCACATGAATAACCCGCTTGCGGGCCGCACAAAAAGTGTGCAGAATTATATCACTGCCACCTATCCGGACGGTCATGTGGAAACGCTGTTCACCCCGCTTGCCCCTTATGAAACGCCGGAAGCGCTGGACAGAATCTGCGAGGAATACAATCGTGTGATTGGCAACATGGAACTGGAGCCGTTGATTGCAATCCCGGTTTTCATCCATGACTTCCTGTGCATTCACCCGTTCAATGACGGCAACGGACGAATGAGCCGATTGCTCACAACGCTGCTTCTGTACCGAAGCGGATTTTATGTCGGCAAGTATATCTCCCTTGAAGCCAAAATCGCCAAAAACAAGGACCTGTATTACGACGCGCTTGCACAGGCGCAAACTGGCTGGCACGAAGGCAACGAGGATGTAGTGCCCTTCATCAAGTACCTGCTGGGAACGATCCTTGCCGCCTACAAAGACTTTGAAGATCGTGTGGCGCTTGTGGAAACCAAGCTGTCCGCATTGGAAATGGTGCGCAGAGCAAGCAAGAATAGAATCGGGCGGTTCAATAAGCAGGACATCCGCGAGCTTTGTCCGACGCTCAGCGACAGTTCCATAGAGGGGGCCTTGCGGAAGTTAGTCGCAGTTGGTGAACTGAAAAAAGAAGGTCGTGGGAAGAATACCTGTTACTTCAGACTGAATTAAATTTCTGTCAAATTAGAGGGCCGCACCTGTTCATACGAGCAGGTGCGGCCCTTTTAGTCGCCTTATAGTAGTTGGCGCACAGTTTAAGGGTTGAGCCTATAAACAAGGAATACACCCAAAGTCTCCTGCTGGAACACACACTCGCCTTACCCGAAGAAATACTGCTTCATATCTGAGACACTGCCATCTTTATCACAGAACCATTCGTAATCAGCGAGACAGTTCTGGCAGTGAGCAATTACATCAAATCCGCCAGGTGAATGCCTGTTGTCAGCAATGCTCATGATTTCCAATGGCTTTCCGCAGGCTGGGCAAGGTCTGATTTTCCTTGCCTTACGAGTGGCACGCTCTCTCCGCTCTGTCTCAAGTGCACCTAAAAGGCCATGCCAAAGATTCGGATTCATTTCATGCTCTGCATAGTCTTCAAGGTGCCGCCGGATATCATCGGCAGCCAGTACGAGAAACTTATCATCCAGAAGCTGAACGTGACGTTTGATATAATCGGAAACCACCACGGGCATGCATGTGTTTCTGCCCATCGCATACCGCATTGCCGACAGCAGGATCAAGCGAAAGTCAGAGTCGCAGATCGGGGCGAGCAGATCCTGAGGGAACAGCAGAAACTCTTTGCCATTATTCATGCATACGCGCAGCGGTCGCTGTTCTTCCGTTACCAGATTCAGTAGGCTGTTAGCTTGATCCTTCAGTTCGTCAATGGTGATCGATTCGTAGTTCTGAAATGAGTTTACTTCATAATTCATCATTTGACCTCCAATCAGTTTGTCCTCGTTATGAGGTGTTGGCATTGTAGCTCTGACTGTCCGGAGGTTCAACCGTTTCTTTCGCGGCTTGAAAAGAAATTGAATAGAGTCGGAATTCGTGCGGATTTATCATTTTCTTGCTTTTCCTACCCAAATGTGCTATCATTATAAACAACGCTGTCAAGTGTTGGAATGGGCCTTGGCAGTATGGCTGCAATAGACCGAATGCTCTGCCAAGCGGCAGAGCATTTTTTGTATATCGGTACGGAGGAGATATTTTATGTCTGTGAGTTATAAAAAACTCTGGAAGTTGCTCATCGATAAGGACATGAAGAAAAAAGACCTGTGCGAGAGGGCTGGTATCAGCCCAGCATCCGTCACCAAAATGGGACGGAACGGACATGTCACTACAGAAATACTCGTAAAGATTTGCGCAGCGCTGGATTGCCGGATAGAGGATATCGTGGAGATCGTGCCGGATGAAAAATATAGTGCAAATGGAGAAACGAGGTGTTGACTTGTGCAGGCAGTAAGCAATACTGGCCGTAGCGGTGTCTTGGTTTTAAAAGTCGATGAAGATGATGTAAATACTGTATTAATGAATACGGATATCGAAAACGACGGCTCTCTTAAATACGCATATGACAATTTTGCGGATGCTTTTTCAGAAAATATCTTGGAGTATGCGTTTGCCTACGCTGATATACCCAGAAATCAAATTACGAAAAAACAGAGAGAAGCTGCGCAGAGTCTACTTAAGTTACATGAGATTGAAAAACTTAGATATTATCTTGAACACGATGTGCCGGAAGAAGATTGGGAACCAGCATTTTTACGGTGGTACGAGAAAAAGGGAGTATTGGGAGAAATTGTACTACACATGTTTTTAAAGGAATTCAAGAACACGATTCCGCTTATTTCAAAAATGTATTTTAAGGATTCCTTTTCTCAAGAAGCAAAAGGATTCGATGCTGTTCATGTTAGTCAGGACAGCTTGACATTGTGGTTGGGTGAAACCAAGTTTTACAAAGCGTGGAAGACCAAGGGGGTCGTAAAAGGGGGCATTGATGAGTTGGTTGAAGACTTAAAGAAACATATAACCAAAGATTATCTCAGTGAACAGTATGTGATAATAAAACGTGGCCTCGAAACTCAATTGGAACACCCACAAAGGGAAGAGTGGATTGAGAAATTAAGCAGACCTATTCTACTAAAAGATGTGTTTCAATACATTCGCATCCCGCTTTTATGCATTTATGAAGATGATATCGCATTGGACTACCTAAAGGCAATCAACGATGCGGTCAAGGATGCGGGTATCGTTTCCCATACAGCGACACTTCGAGATTATTATAATTCAATTAATACATTTCCTTATCGTGAACAGGTTCAAACGGTACTAATTCTTATGCCGATTGAAGCAAAGAAGAAGTTAGTAAAATGTATGCTGGAGAAAATTTGGCATATGCAAAACATCTAACAGGAGGCATCTATGGATTTCTTTCAGCAAATTGACAATATTGCTTTGTTAGAGCCTGCTGCACACTTTGAATTGTTTCGCTCTATCTCTAATGCTTTGAATTCAAAGGATTCTGGTATTCAGGCAGTTGGAAGAAACCACCTAATAAAGGTTATTGATGTATGGGAAGACGTTCCCTCTACGCTAAAACCTATGTGGGAAGATTTGATTGAGGCAGTTGGATTTTACCCCTATATTGAAAAGTATAAAATGACCTTAACTGACCTTGACGCACGGATACGTCAGGAATACCATAGGTCAGAATATATCTTTGATAAAACCCTGCACAGTAAACAAAAAGAACTGTCCGATTTGATTCTTTCTAAACAAAATGTTGTTGTGAGTGCACCTACGAGTTTCGGGAAAAGCCTGTTGATTGAAGAAATTGTTGCCAGTGGCATATACACAAATATTGTTATTATTCAGCCCACGCTGGCGCTACTCGACGAAACTCGAATCAAGTTGAAACGATATTTTGATCAATACAAAGTAATTGTTAGGACATCGCAAAGCGCTTCCGCTGAAAAAGGTAATATCTTTTTGCTTACAGCAGAGCGAGTATTGGAATATCCTGATATGCCAGACATCGAACTGCTTATCATTGATGAGTTTTATAAGCTCAGCAAGCAAAGAGAAGACAACAGAGCAAATATACTGAATATAGCATTTCTTCGGCTAATGAAGAATCCGTCCTGCCGGTTTTATTTGTTGGGCCCCAATATTGATAATATTTCACCTGGGTTCTTAGAGAAATACAATGCTGTTTTTTATAAAACCGACTACTCGTTGGTCTATACTGAAACAGAGAATCTCTATGATACTGTAAAGAAAAAGCCAGGCGGCAAGGTGTCATATGAGGACATTTTTGCGGTATTAGATGCGACTGAAGATCAATCTTTGATTTTTTGCTCGTCTCCCTCAACTGCTCGAAAGTTGGCTTTTGCCTATAGTAATCATTTAGAAGCACAAGGAAACGAGCAAAATACAGATATTCCTTTGATTCAATGGATTAATGAAAACCTTGGTGTCGAGTGGTCCCTGGCTCACTGTCTTTCTAACGGAATAGGAATTCATGATGGTTCCATGCCGAAGCATATTACAGTATCGACAATTAAGTATTTTAACGATCAAAAGCTTAAATTCCTGTTTTGTACCAATACCATCATTGAGGGGGTCAATACTTCTGCGAAAAATGTGATTTATTATGATAGTAAGATTGGTACACGTGATGTTGATTATTTTGATTATGCCAATATTCGAGGACGAGCCGGACGTTTGATGGAACACTGCGTCGGTCGAGTAATAAATCTCAAAAAACCGCCTCAGGCAAAGGAAATGTCTGTTGATATTCCGGCATATACCCAAAATCCAATTGATGACGAAGTGCTGGTGAATATCGAAAAAGCTGAAGTTAAACCATTTAATATGGAGCGGTATCAACGTTTTGAAAATTTGCCTGAAGAATTGAAGATCATTTTAAAGCGCAATGCTGTGTCAATAAAAGACCAGCTCGAGTTATTGCCAATTATTCGTGCAATGCTGATTGATCCTCATCGTAGAGGTGATATAGTTTGGAGTGAATTGCGAGACAGAAATCTGTACAACCATCTCTGTATTATTTTTGACTTAGTAAAAGACCGTTTTGTTGAAGGAAACGATAAAAATGTGCTCATCTCCACAAAATGGATGGCAACTCAAACGGTAAGCTATATTTACAGCAAAAATATCCGTCAGATGATCGTTGAACGTGTTGCTTATCGCGCCAAAGAGTATCTCAAGAAAAATGTACCAAATTCTGCAGATATGCATTTTTCGTCGCAACAATTCCTGGTGGAGTATCCTGAAATGGCTCGGCAATTCGCAGACGAGGCAGTCGAAACTATATTCAAGTTTCAGAAAAATTGGCTACAATACAAAATTCCTAAGTGGCTGAATGTTGTTGATTCTCTTCAGAAGTATATTGCGGCTGAGTTAGGTATGGAAGCTGGTGACTATTCATTTATTGCTGAAGCAATCGAAAATGAGTTTACTGCCGCTAATATTCAAATTTTGACTGAATTTGGCATACCGAGTTCTGCAATTAGAAAGATACTTGATCGATATGGGCATCATCTAAAAGGGTTGACAGAAGACCAAGTAGTTGCTGCTATTATACGAAACCGGGAATTGATAAATCGATGCCTATCAGTTTATGAAATCGAAGCGTTAGAAAGGTGCTTGTAAGATTTGCGGTAATTTGATTCTAAGGGAGAAAGTGTATGAATGGTAACGCACAAAAACTAATCAAATACTTAGATGGCGCTTCTAAACGATTTATCATTCCGGTATACCAACGGAATTATGATTGGAAAATGGAACACTGCAAGCAGCTCTATGACGATCTGGTAAAAATCATCCGGCAGAATCGAAAGAGCCATTTCTTTGGGAGCATCGTCTCTGTCCAAAGCGAATCAGGCACAATGGAGGAGTTTCTTATCATTGATGGTCAACAGCGCTTGACTACCATATCTTTGCTTCTTTTGGCTATTTATCATTTGCTTTCATCTGGGAAAATGGTATCTCGCGATCATCAACTCACGGACAAAATCCTCAAAAAATATCTGATCGATGAATATGAGCCAGAAGAAAAACGCATTAAATTAAAGCCTATTAAAAATGATCAGAAGGCATTCGGTATTCTCTTTGACCAAGATGAAGAATATATCCCGGACTCTAATCTTACGATAAATTATCGATATTTTTACGACCGTATTCAACACGGCGAATTAGATATTGACGAGCTATTTGATGCTATCTGCAAGTTGGAGATCATCAACATATCGCTTAACCATGAGGATAATCCACAGCTTATCTTTGAAAGCTTAAACTCCACGGGACTTAACCTTAGCGAAGGCGATAAGATACGCAATTACATCTTGATGGGACTTCCAAATGATCAGCAAACGAAGTTCTATGAAAAATACTGGAATCGCATTGAAAGCTATACCGACTATGATGTTAGTTCCTTTGTTCGTGACTACTTAAGCATCAAACAGCAGAGCACCCCTAATATGAATAGTGTCTACCCAACATTTAAGAAATATGTCGAGGATGCAGAGGTGGCGGATATTGAACCTTTGCTTAAAGATTTACTCGAGTATGCAAAGCGATACGCATTTCTCATTAAAGGCGGTCATTCTGACGAGCGGCTCAATAGTTGTATCTATCGTCTCAATCGACTGTCCACATCGGTCACACGTCCGTTTTTGCTGGAAGTAATTCGCCTTAGCGAAAGTGGTGCTTTGACCGCCGATGAGCTAATTGAAGTATTCCATTTCACAGAAAGCTACTTGTTCCGCCGAGCTATTTGCGACTTGCCCACCAATGCGTTGAATAAAATCTTTCTTCTGCTTCATCGTGAAATCATTCGGTTTGATGGAGATGAAAGCCATTATGTTGAGAAGTTCAAATATGCACTTCTCAGCAAGAGAGAACGTACTCGGTTTCCCTCTGATGAGGAGTTCGCAGAGTGTATGTCTACGCGCAATATCTATGGGATGAATCCCAAAAACAAGCTGTACCTCTTTGAGCGTTTGGAGAATTCAGAAACCAGCGAGACCAAAGATGTCTGGGGGCACTTGGATCGTGGAGAGTACTCTATTGAGCACATTATGCCACAGCATCTTACTGCCGCATGGATAGTGAGCCTTGGGGATAATTATGAAGCGATTCACACAAATTGGCTCCACCGTTTGGCAAATCTAACCCTAACTGCGTATAATTCGCGCTATTCCAATAGCCCGTTTGCAGAGAAGCGCGATATGCCTCATGGCTTTAAAGATTCTGGCCTTCGAATCAATCAGTGGGTCGGCCGGAAGGAACAGTGGGGGTTGCCTGAACTTGAGGAACGTGACCAGCTCTTAAAAAATACGGTTATCGGAATTTGGCCCTATCCCACATCAAATTACCACCCTCAGAAAAAGCAGATGGATGCTATCGCTTTGGATGAAGATGTCATTCTCACGGGGCGCGTTCTCTCCAAGTATAGTTTCAAGGGTGCCGAACAGCCAGTGGCAAGCTGGGCAGATATGTATCAACAAGTCATCACAATGCTTCATTCTGAGAATAAGGCCGTCTTGACAAAACTGGCGGTATCGCAAGACCCCGCAGTAGATTTGTCGCTACATTTCAGTATGAGCCCGACATCTTTTAATTCCTGCCGGCAAATCGATACGGATCTGTATGTGTGGACGGGAACTGATACACAGTACAAAATCAATAATCTGCGAAAGATATTCGCTATATTTGATGTTCCCGAGAGTGAGCTTGTATTTTACCTCAAAGATGAGGATAATTCTGAGACAGTTGCTGGAAATCGTTATGAAATCCGCAAAAAATATTGGGAATACACACTTCCGCAGCTCAAAAATGCTTTTAGCGAAAATGGACTTTTCGGGAATGTGAACCCTGTAACGAGTAACTGGATTGCCGGTTTTGTGGGTATTCCTGGCATCCATATCGACTGTGTTGCAAACTTCGATGAATCCCGTGTCGAACTCTATTTGGGCATGGCATCAAAAGAGAAAAACAAGGAACTATTTGGTTTCCTATTTGCCAGGAAAGATAATATTGAGAAAGTTATAGGAACACAATTGATTTGGAGCCGCATGGACGACAATAAGGCAAGCAAGATACATACTTTTTTGCCCGGTGTTGATATTTCTAAAGATATTGATTGGCCTCGTATGGCAAAATTCCATGTAGATGCCAGCAAAAAATTATATCTTGCCTTTAAAGAGCATTTAGAGCAGTATTTTCACATTTCACTCTAATGTGAAAGAATACGAATCTATAGTGCGGCGCCCATTACAGTAGGATGCATTGAAGCGTTATAAAATCAGGAGGAATCAATATGGCACGAGCCGCCAATAAACCGAAAAAAGAGATTTCTATGGAAGAAGCTCTATGGAAGTCCGCAGATAAACTTCGTGGTTCAGTTGAGCCGGCAGAATACAAACACGTCGTTCTCAGTCTTTTCTTCTTGAAGTTTGCCAGTGATAAGTTTGAGACGCAAAGAAAAGCCATTGCTGAAAAATACGGCGAAAAGTTTGTTGACAATGTTGCCTTCTATACGAAGGACAACGTGTTCTTCCTGCCTG
>ERZ859894.765-NODE-765-length-11599-cov-4.234494_pt1 | contig 11599 bp, 10 predicted proteins | sample MGYA00510117_ERZ859894 | MGnify/ENA primary metagenome ERZ859894 (study PRJEB30046, sample SAMN00715164) | human gut metagenome | study: EMG produced TPA metagenomics assembly of the A metagenome-wide association study of gut microbiota in type 2... | reverse complement strand
CATCAGCCCTTCGGAGATCAGGGCTTTCGCCTCCGGTGAGCCGTCCACGCTGTAGACCAAAGTGGACGAGAGCACGCCCTTTTCTTCCAGCGCCGCCATTGCACCCAGAGCCGCCTGCTCGTTGACGGCCATCACGACGTCAATGCGCGGGAACGTCTCCAACAGCTGCACCATCGCGCGCATGGCGCGGTTCAGCTCGCCGCCGCAGTCCCGCAGCTCCAGGATCCGGTAGTCGTTGCCGCTTTTGGTCAGGGTCTGGCAGAAGCCCGAAAGTCTGTCCCAGCTGGAGAACGAATCCGAGTTGGACAGCAGCACGATGCGGGCGTTCTTGGTCTGGCTGATGAGGTGGCGGGCGTCCAGCAGACCGGCGCCGTAGTTGTTGGAGGTGATGGTGCAGGTGACAAGCTCCGGGTCGTCCACCTTGGAGTCGATGAGGATGACCGGCACACCCTTTTCCCTCGCCTTTTCCAGCGCAGGCGTCACGCCCACATAATCCACCGGGTTCACAATGAGCAGCTCAATGCCCTTATTGAGCATATCCTCGATCTCCTGATTCTGCCTCTCCTGGTCTTGTCCCGGGTCGCGCACCAAAAGCAGATCGCCGTTGCTCTTGATCTGCATCTGGATCTCATCGTTGATGGTCTCATAAAACGGGTCGCTCAGGGTCGTATACGTCGCCCCGATCACCCGCGTATGAGTCGGCAGACGCACCGCGTCGATAAACCTTCCCTGCACCCAGATGCCCGCTGACACCGCAACCACCAGCATCAGCATCCCCGCCAATGTCCGCCGAAACAGCTCCATCTGCATCCCCTCCTTCCGACTAACTGAGTGGCTTTATTATAGCCCAGTTTCCCTCCGGGAACAAGGGCAAGTTTTTCGGTACACCGTCTCCCCTTCATCTTGACAACCACACAGCGGCAGGGTATGCTTTAACCATCCAACCACATCTGATTTTACAAGAGGGTCTATGAATATTTACGATATTGCACGGGAAGCCGGAGTCTCGATCGCCACCGTCTCCCGCGTGCTCAACCACAAAGATACCGTCCGCGCCGACACCCGCGCCAAGGTGGAAAAGGTGCTCAAGCGCTGCAACTACGCTCCCAGTGCCATTGCACAGGGCATGGTCAGCAAGAGCCTGCACACGGTGGCCGTGCTCACAGTGGACATCCGGGATTCCCACTATGCCCGCACAGCCTACACCATCGAGCGCGAGTTTGGCCGCAGAGGGTACGAGGTCATCCTCTGCAACACCGGCGGCGACCGGGCGGAGACGCTGCGCACCCTGCAGGCTGTGGCGCAAAAGCAGGTGGACGGCCTCATCCTGGTCGGCTCGATTTTCAACACCATCTGTCAGGGGGCAGAGATGGAGAACCTTCTGCGCAAAATGCCCGTCGTCCTTGCCAACGGCACGCTGGCTCTGCCGGACGCCTATTCGGTCATGGTCGATGACTGCCGGGGCGTCGAGATGGCCGTGGAGCATCTGGTGAAGACCGGACGCCGGAACCTCTACTATATCAAGGATAAGTCCACCGATAGCGCCGCTGCCAAGGCGAAGGGCTTCCTCTCCGGGATGGCCGCTGCCGGTCTGGACGCGGAGGGGCATATTCTGGAAACAGGCGAGACGCTGGAGGACGGCATCCGCGCGGTGCAGCAGCTTTTGGCCGAGGGCATCCGCCCGGACGGCATTCTCTGCGGTGAGGATCTGACCGCCGCAGGTGTGCTGAAAGCCCTGCTCCGGGCGGGCATCCGCGTCCCCGAGGAGACCGCCGTGGTGGGCTATGATAATTCCACCTATGCCCGCCTGTGCGAGCCGGAATTGACTTCCGTGGACAACAAACCGGAGCAGGTGGCCCTGCTCTGCGTCCAGCTTTTGCAGAGCCGCATCGAGCACGGCGAGGACTATTCTTCTGTCACCTTGCAGCCGGAACTCGTTCAGAGACAGAGCAGTTAAAGTGTAAAATCTTAGGAGAGTGCGTGTTCCTCAAAATGTAAGCGGTTACACTTTCTCCTCAAAAGTACTTGATTTTTATTTGTGGTGTGCTATAATCAAGTCAAGAAAGCGCTTACATTATTCTTTTTAAACACTGCTCAGGAGGAGATTTTCATGAAACGTGTCGCCTACGAAGAAATGGTCGCTCAGTTCACCCGCGTGCTGGAAAAGCACGGCTTCACCCCGTCGGACGCCAAAGACGCCGCTGTGATTTTCGCCCAGAACAGCCTTTCCGGCGTGTACAGCCACGGTCTGAATCGCTTTCCGCGGGTGGTGAGCTACCTCGAAAAGGGCGAGATCGACCCGCTTGCCCGCGCCGAGTGCATCTCCCGCATGGGCAGTATGGAGCGCTGGGACGGCCACCGCGGCTTCGGCCCGCTGAACGCACAGCGCGCAATGGAGCGTGCCTGCACCCTCGCCAAGGAGAACGGCGTCGGCATCGTGGCATTGGGCAACAACAACCACTGGATGCGCGGCGGCACCTACGGCTGGCTGGCCGCCGAAAAAGGCTGCATCGGCATCTGCTGGTCGAACACCGCCCCCAATATGCCTGCCTGGGGCGCCAAAGACTGCCGCATCGGCAATAACCCGCTCATCCTCGCTGTCCCCCGCTCCGACGGTCAGCACGTCATGGTGGACTGCGCCTTGAGCCAGTTCAGCTACGGCAAGCTGGAGAGCACCCGTCTGGCTGGCAGGCAGCTGCCCGTACCCGGCGGCTGCGACGAGGACGGCCAGCTCACGACAGACCCCGCCGCCATCGAAAAGAGCGGCCGCGCACTGCCCATCGGCTACTGGAAGGGCAGCGGCCTCTCCATCCTGCTGGATTTGATCGCCACCCTCCTTTCCGGCGGCAATGCCGTCCACACCATCGGGACCTTCGGCGACGAGATCGGTCTGACCCAAATCATGATCGCGATCGACCCCACTAAATTTGGCACCGTCGATGAAAACGACGCCGTCATCAACGCCATCCTTGCAGACATCAAGGCCAGCACCCCGGCCAGACCGGATGGCGAAGTCCGCTGGCCCGGCGAGGGAATGCTGCGCACCATCAAAGAAAACCGCGAGCTTGGTATTCCGGTGGTCGAGGAGATCTGGGAGTCGGTTTTGAAGATGTAAGAAAACCTCCATGTTTTTCACATTTGCTTCTCCTGCAGTGGAAAGTTCTGTCTGTCCGTTTGCAGATCCATAAAAGAAAAAGCCTGAAACTTCTCGTAGTATCAAGAAGTTTCAGGCTTTGTTGTACTTATAAAAAGAGAGAGGGCTGGACGGTGCCAGCCCTCTTGACGGCGATTTAGATTAACGTAGTGTCCGCAAAAATTTCCACTTGACAATCCAATGTTGCCTTGCTATAATCCAATTTGCAATCAAGTTGCAAATTCAAGAAAGGAGGGCAATGGAATGAACTGCACTGCAAAACAACGCTGCGCTGCGTGGATCCTGCTGGTTGGTTTCCTGCTGGCCATTTTGGGTGCATTGACATTCTGCGCGGAAGAAGTCCACCACGACTGTACCGGGGCAGATTGCGCCGTCTGCGCACAGCTGAAACTTTGCGAGAATATCCTGCACGCCGGAAAAGATGGTTCCGGGCCGTTCATTCTAACACCCGCGCCGCATTTTGTGTTGGCGGCCTTGCTGTCGCTTTGCTCTCCGCTTTTGCTGATAAAAACACCGATTCGACTAAAGGTAAAACTGTCGGATTAAGAAATGCTTGTCCGTATGATTCTTGATATCAAACAATGGAGCGCATTTCTATGAAAAAACTCAAACGTATATTCGCTGTATTTTTTTGCCTTTTACTGGCTGCTGGTATTTTGGGCGGCTGTGGGAAGGCCGCATCTTCGTCCGCTCCTGCACCGTCTGCATTGCAGAGTGGCAACAAGCCGCTGAAGATCGTCACGACGATTTTCCCGGAATATGACTGGGTACGACAGATCCTTGGAGAGCATGCCAAGAATGTAGAACTTACCATGCTGCTGGACAACGGTGTAGACCTGCACAGCTACCAGCCTACGGCAGATGATATCATCAAAATTTCGGATTGCGACCTGTTCGTCTATGTGGGCGGTGAATCGGATGGCTGGGTCGAAGATGCCTTGAAAGAAGCCACCAACAAAAATATGAAAGTTATCAATCTGCTTGATGTGCTGAAAGATACTGTTAAGACAGAGGAAGCAATGCCCGGTATGCAGGCAGAGGAAGGACATCATCACGGATATTCCCACTTTGCCGATAGCGATGTGCAGGATAGAAGCCTGTCCGATTGGGATGGTGAGTGGCAGTCTGTTTATCCTTATCTTCAAGAGGGTATTCTGGACGAAGTGATGGAACGTAAAGCAGAAAATGGGAACAAAACGGCGGAGGAATATCGTGCCTATTACGAAACGGGTTATAAAACGGATGTTTCCAAAATTACAATCAATGCCGAAAATAACACGATGTGTTTTGTGAAAAACGGTGTTGAAGCAACGGCTGCCTATCAATATAAGGGCTACCAGATTTATGACTATGAATCTGGCAGCAGAGGAGTACGATATTTCTTCGAGGCAACCGATGGTGATGCTGATGCGCCTAAGTATGTGCAGTTCAGTGATCATGGCATTGCTCCGGGCAAAGCGGAACATTTTCACATTTATTTCGGGAATGAAGGCTTCGATGCGCTCTCTCAGGAAATGGAGAATTGGCCGACTTACTATCCGATGGATATGAGCGGTGATGAAATCAAGGAGGATATGCTGGAACACGCGGAAAAAGAATATGACGAGCATGTATGGCTGTCGCTGAAGAACGCTGAAACTCTCTGCAATGCAATCACCGATGCACTGGAAGAGATCGACCCGGCTAACAAAGATGCCTACGCTACTAACGCTGCATCCTATCTGGAAAAGCTGGCCGCTCTGGATGGCGAATATCAGACGGTGGTGGACAATGCCGCCCGGAAAACTGTGCTGTTCGGCGACCGTTTCCCGTTCCGCTATCTGGTGGACGATTACGGTCTGAGCTATTATGCCGCGTTTGCAGGCTGCTCTGCGGAAACGGAAGCCAGCTTTGAGACCATCTCCTTCCTTGCACAGAAGGTGGATGAGCTGAAGTTGCCCTGCGTCCTGACCATCGAGGGCGCAAAGCACAAGATCGCCGAGACCATCGTGCAGAACACGGCAGAAAAGAATCAGTCCATCCTGACGCTGGATTCCATGCAGTCCACCACATCCACCGATGTGGCAAACGGCACGACCTACCTTTCCGTGATGGAAAGCAATCTGGATGTGCTGAAACAGGCTCTGAACTAAAGGAAGGAACCGTCATGTCTCAGCTCATTTGTAAGAACCTTCTCGTTGGCTATGAGGGAAAGGCCATTCTGGATCATCTGAACTTTGAGATTCACGCAGGCGACTATCTTTGTGTAGTTGGTGAAAACGGTGCAGGAAAAAGTACCTTGATGAAAACTCTGCTCGGTTTGCAGCAGCCTATTTCCGGGCAAATCGAGATGGGCGATGGCCTGCGCCGGAACGAGATCGGCTATCTGCCTCAGCAGACCATCGTGCAGAGGGATTTTCCAGCGTCGGTGCAGGAAATCGTGCTGTCTGGTTGCCAGAGCCGTTGTGGACTCCGCCCATTTTACAGTCGAGAGGAAAAGCAGCTTGCGCAGGATGCCATGCACAAAATGCAGATCGGATCGCTGGCAAAATGCTGTTACCGGGAGCTTTCCGGCGGTCAGCAGCAGCGCGTCTTGCTGGCGCGCGCCCTCTGCGCTACCCGGAAAATGCTGCTTCTGGACGAGCCTGTTTCCGGTCTTGACCCAAAAGTGACTACGGAAATGTACCATCTGATTGAAAAACTGAACCAGCAGGAGGGCATTACCGTCCTGATGATCTCCCACGATATTCAGGCTGCGGTTTGCTACGCAAGCCACATTCTTCATGTTGGTGAAACGATCTTTTTCGGCACACGGGAAGCGTATCTGCAAAGCCCGCAGGGGCGGCTGTTTGCGGCTGGGAAAGGCGGTGCCGTATGAACGTGTTGGAAAAGCTGATCTTTTACTGGAACTATCCCTTTGTCCGCTATGCGCTCATCGTGGGCGTTCTGATTGCCCTGTGTTCTTCGCTGCTGGGCGTGACGCTGGTGCTGAAACGGTTTTCCTTTATCGGAGATGGCCTTTCTCATGTGGCGTTCGGCGGCATGGCCATTGCGACCGTGCTGGGAATGTCCGACCATATGCCGCTGACGCTGGCCGTGACTGTGGCCTGCGCAGTCCTGTTGCTGCATACCGGACAAAACACCCAAATCAAAGGTGACGCTGCCATTGCTATGGTGTCCGTTGGCGCGCTTGCAATGGGCTATCTGCTGATGAATCTGTTCTCGACCTCGGCGAATCTGTCTGGCGATGTGTGCAGCACCCTGTTCGGCTCTACCTCGATTCTGACCCTGACAAAATCGGAAGTTTGGCTCTGCATCGGGCTTTCCATCATCGTGGTCGCAGTGTTTATGCTGTTCTACAACAAGATCTTTGCAGTCACCTTTGACGAAACCTTTGCACAGGCCGTCGGAACCAATGCAAACGGATACAATCTGCTGATTGCCATTGTCATTGCCGTCATCATTGTGCTGGCAATGAACCTTGTCGGCTCTCTGCTGATTTCTGCACTGGTGATTTTTCCGGCTCTTTCGGCGATGCGCCTGTGCAAGAATTTCCGCGCTGTCACCATCTGCTCGGCGGTATTGTCCGTGAGCTGTGCCTTTGTGGGCATCGTGGCTTCCGTCCTGGCCGGAACGCCGGTTGGTTCGACCATTGTTGCGGTTGACATGGCGGCGTTTGGCCTGTGCTGTCTGGCCGGAAAACTGCTGGGGAGGGCATCATGAAACGACTTTTGAAGGGCTTTCTGCTGCTCTGTGCCGCCGCTGCATTGACCGCCTGCGGTGCAAAGCCCGAAGCGGCATCTTCCGTGGCGACGGTCTTGCCGGAGTCTGCATCTTCTAGTGCTGTTACTGCACCCGCCCCGGAACATTCTGTGCAGCTCCCGGAAAGCAGCACTGCTGGCGCAAGCGATATTCACACCGGTATGGATGCAGACATTGACCTGACCTTACTCAGCGATACGGTTGTGAACGCAGAAGTTTACAATATGCTCGTTACCCCGGAGAACTACACCGATAAAATTGTTCGTATGACGGGCGAATATCAGGAGTACACAGATGAGCAGACTGGTGAGCTGTACCATTCCTGCGTCATCTACGATGCGCTTGCCTGCTGCCAGCAGGGAGTGGAGTTCGTGCTGACCGATGGCGATTACCCGGAAGAAGGCACAACCATTACCGTAGTGGGGCGGTATGAAACCTATACTACGCCCTATTATGATTATTTTCATCTGGTGGATGGAGCAAGGGAAAAGTAAATCAAACAAAACGAATCCCGGCAAGTGCCTACCTTGTAGAACACCTGCCGGGATTTGTTGTTATGTTGGGCTTAATCTTCCAGTCTGCCATGCTCACATCCCAGTGACAGATAGTGCTCAATCTCCCCACTCAGCACAAGCTGTGTGTATTCCAGAGGTTTGTTGTACAGCAGCCAGTCCAGTTCTGCCCGCTGTGCCGGGGTATTGCCATATTCATCCTCAATGGCGATGCAGTCGATGGCAACAGCAGAGCCGTCGACGAACCGGGATTCTACCCGGTTGGTGTCCATGTTGTAGCGGCAGGAAAGCAGTTTGTTCATAGGAAACCTCCATGTTCTTCACAGTTTCTTCTTTTGCGGTGGAAAGTTCCGGCTGTCCGTTTGCAGATTCATGAATTCGCTTTGTGATGCAGCCCTTTGCAGGTCTACATCCATCCACCACACGCTCCAATTTTACGCTAAATGCGAACAACGCTCTTTTTGCTCTGCACAAAATCCTGCATCGTTTGGCGTAAAATTGGCGTATGGTGTAGTTTTCGCTGGAAATCCGTCAAAAGAAAAAGCCTGAAACTTCTCGGTACATCAAGAAGTTTCAGGCTTTGTTATCTTAAAATTGGAAATTTACTGCTCAATCGGCTTCATCGTGGGGAACAGCAGAACATCGCGGATGGAGGCGCTGTCGGTGAGCAGCATGACCAGGCGATCCACGCCAAAGCCCAGGCCGCCCGTGGGGGGCAGGCCATACTCCAGAGCGTTGACGTAATCGTAATCCACCTGAGCCTTGCAATCGGGCTCAATGGCCTTGCGCTCGGCGACCTGACGCTCAAAGCGGCCCTTCTGGTCGATGGGGTCGTTCAGCTCACTGAAGGCGTTGCCGTACTCGGTGCAGTCGATGAAGTACTCAAAGCGCTCGGTAAAGGCGGGATCATCCGGCTTGCGCTTGGCCAGCGGGCTGATCTCGACAGGGTAATCATAGATGAAGGTGGGCTGGATCAGCTTGTCCTCAACAAAGGCATCAAAGAACTCGGCCAGAATGGCACCCTTGGTGGGAACCTCGGGCAGCTCCACATGATGCTCCTTGGCAGAGGCAATGGCATCCTCGTCGGACTTCCAATCGTTGAAGTCCACGCCGGAATACTTCTTGACAGCCTCCACCATGGTCAGGCGCTCCCAGTGACCCATATCGATCTGCTTGCCCTGATAGGGAATGACCATGCTGCCGCAGATCTTGAGGGCCAGGCGCTTGTACAGCTCCTCCACCAGATCCATCATGCCGTGGAAATCGGTAAAGGCCTGATACAGCTCGATGCTGGTGAATTCGGGGTTGTGCTTGGGGTCCATGCCCTCGTTGCGGAAGATGCGGCCAACCTCATACACGCGGTCCATGCCGCCCACGATCAGGCGCTTGAGGTACAGCTCGGTCTCGATGCGCAGCACCATGTCCATGTTCAGGCTGTTGTGGTGGGTGTAGAAGGGACGGGCGGAGGCACCGATCTCAAAGGGGGTCAGGATGGGGGTATCCACCTCCAGGAAGCCCTTCTCGTCCAGATAGGCGCGGATCTCCTTCAGGATCTGGCTGCGCTTGACGAAAGTATCCTTCACCTCCGGGTTTGCGATCAGATCCACATAGCGCTGACGGTAACGCATCTCGGTATCGGTCAGGCCGTGGAACTTCTCGGGCAGGGGGCGCAGGCTCTTGGCCAGCAGGGTCAGCTCGGTGGCACGAACACTCAGCTCGCCGGTCTTGGTGCGGAACACCTCGCCCTTGACACCGATGATATCGCCCACGTCCAGCTTCTTGAAGGCGGCGTAGGCCTCCTCGCCCAGCTCGTCGCGGCGGACATACAGCTGGATATCGCCCTTGTCGTCGCGCAGGTGGGCAAAGCTTGCCTTGCCCATCACGCGCTTGGACATCATACGGCCTGCCAGCGCGACCTGCTTGCCGCTGTCGGTCTCGTTGGGCAGATCCTTATACTCTTCCTTCAGGTCGGCAGAATAAGCGTCCTGCGGGAACTTGGTCAGGGTGAAGGGGTCGTTGCCGGCAGCCTGCAGGTCGGCCAGCTTCTGACGGCGCACCTGTACCTGCTCGCTCTCGGACAGACCCGCAGCGGGGTTTCTCTTTTGCTCTTCCATGGTTACTCCTACTTAGTTTGCAGAATGGGTGATAGCCAGCACAGTGTACTCCACGGTCTGGCCGGTGGGCAGCAGCACTTCGACCTTTTCGCCCACAGCCTTGCCCATCAGGGCGTGGCCCACGGGGCTCTCATCGCTGATCTTACCGTTGAAGGCATCAGCCTCGGTGCGGCCCACGATATCATATTCCTCGGCCTCATCCTCGCCGGTCTCGCGGATGGTAACGTGGGTACCAACGGAAACGTTATCCATGCTCAGCTCGCTCTCGTCGATTATAACTGCGTTCTTGATGGTCTGCTCCAGTTCGGTGATGCGGTTCTCCACCAGACCCTGCGTATTCTTGGCCTCGTCGTACTCGCTGTTCTCAGACAGGTCGCCGTGGCTGCGGGCTTCCTTGATCTCTTCAGCCAGTTCCTTGCGGCGGACGGTTTTGAGGTATTCCAGTTCCTCCTGCATTGCCTTCAGACCGGCAGCGGACATCTTGATCTCTTGTGCCATTTGAGAATCTCTCCTTGTTATTAGCTGTATTTGTTTCGCGCAGCCACAAAGCCGCACAGGAATGCCATTTTGACTACACTATTATAATAGCAAGCCGGTGCCTTGTCAACAAAAAAGGCGGTGCTGGGGCAAAAAAAGCACGCAGAACGGAAGAACGGCAGGGGCAGAGCCGATCAAAGAGTGATACTTTCGATAATTCGTGCTCTTTTTGGGCATTTTGTGCCATTTCCCTTTCAAAATACGATAAAATGTAATATAATGGAAGTACCGTAATACATACCCCCCCCCCGTAAATAATACGAGGGGAAAAAGGAGGTTGTACCATGAAACAAGGCAAATTTATCCGACGTGCAGTATCGGCGGGGCTGGCCGGATGCATGATGTTCACCCTCTCGGCCCCGGCGCTGGCTGAGAGCACTGATGCACTGATGCAGTTGAACATCAGCGGCAACCGTGCGGCCAGTGTGCTGGATGCGGAGAACGTCGCAGAGGAGATCAAAATCAATAATAATGTGATCGACCCGGCGGATTATGAGAACATTGTCGTCACCCCAGGCAACTATACCTTCCACTATGACCCGGTGCAGAAGATACTGACATCTACCAATACTACTAAGACGATTAATACTATTACCATTGAGGTGCCGGATGATGTTGACGTGGTGCTGGATGGCAAGGAAAACATTGCAGTCCACAACTTGACCATCAATAGAGCCCACGACGTGACAATTTCCAGCGACAACTACTCCGCTATCGGCCGCAGGGCAGTGATCACCTGCACCGGAAAAGTGACTATCAATGCACCGGAAGGCACCTATGCTATAGGCTATACGAGCAATGCAGATGGTACGCTGATCATCCACAGAGCTAACGAAGTGGAAATCGATGCATCGGGCAGTTCTCGGGTCTTGAGCGGCTATGGCAAGGCTGACATCACTTGCGACGGCCCTGTGACGATTCACGGTGAGAAAGATGGCGGCAGTGTACTCGCAAATGCTGGTAACTTTACCTACCAGCGCACGGATGGTGCAGACTACGTCTACTACACCAGCGAAGACGGGGAAGAGGGAGCCATTGATGCCGGTGTTACCCCCATTGAGGCGAGTGCACGCTACAGCTATCTCCGTATTGAAGAAAAGCAGGATGCTCACCTCAAGGTGAACAATGGAACCGCCACAGCAGGCGATACAACCAGCGGAGAACTGGACAGCTTCAAGGGCCAGAAAGTGACCGTGGTTTCTAAGGTTCAGGAAACTGACGACCGAAAATTTGACGGCTGGGAATTGACCAATGCTCCCGCAGGCTTTACGCTCTCTGCCGAAAAACTGGCGCAGAAGGAATTTTCGTTCATCATGCCTACAGGCAATGTAGAACTGACCGCACACCACAGCAACAAGCTTGAGGTGTCCGGCGGTACTGCCAAAGTGAACGGTAACAGCAATGCAGATTTTGCCCGCCCGGGCGCAGCCGTTACCGTGACCGCAGGCAGCCCCGAGGATTACCAGTTTGACCACTGGGAGGTATCTGGCGGCAATATCGGCAAGACCGAAGAGGAGCTGAAGGTCAGCCCTCTGAGCTTC
>ERZ859894.758-NODE-758-length-11728-cov-2.174848_pt1 | contig 11728 bp, 9 predicted proteins | sample MGYA00510117_ERZ859894 | MGnify/ENA primary metagenome ERZ859894 (study PRJEB30046, sample SAMN00715164) | human gut metagenome | study: EMG produced TPA metagenomics assembly of the A metagenome-wide association study of gut microbiota in type 2... | reverse complement strand
TGCGTTTTGCAGCGCCGGAAACGGACGGTGACGCTTATGGCGCGCAGCGTGATAGCGACCTTTTCAAAGCCAAACCGATCAGCAAGCTGTCTTGCAACGGACTTGTAGCCCTCGCGGTTGATCTCGCCGGCATAGATATCGGTCGCCTCCGCCTCAATGCCGAACACATCCTTGGCATCCTCCTCGTTGGAAATGCATACGTCCACGTACTGACACAGATCAGTCATGGCCTCCCGTGCCTGCTGACGGCTCCACAGCTTGCCGCGGTAGTTGAGATCACAGCTAATCCTGACCCCGTGTGCCTTCGCCGCCTTGCAGGCGTCACGGCAGGCATTCACCATGTTGGGGCCGAGCGCAGGCGTGATGCCGGCAAAGAGGAACCAGTCCGCGCCTTTAAAAATCACATCCCAGTCGAAGTCGGAGGGAGTGGACTCCTGAATGGCAGAATGCGCCCGGTCATAAATGCAAACGGAACCGCGCTGAGACGCGCCTTTCTCATTATAGTAGATACCGATACGGTCGCCTCCACGCACGATCATAGAGGTATCCACGCCGTAGCGGCGCAGAGAGTTGACCGCAGCCTGTCCGATGGCATGCGCGGGCAGTTTGGTGACGTAGACGGCGTCAAGGCCGTAGTTAGCCAGCGAAACAGCTACGTTAGCTTCCCCGCCACCGAAAGAAAACTCCAAGTGGTCGGCCTGAACAAAGCGCTCGTAATTGTATGGCTGGAGACGAACCATTCAACCGCGCAATATCCGACCGCCATACAGCTTTCCACCTTGATAAAAAGGGGGCCTGAGGAAATCTTCCTCAGGCCCCAAAACAGGCGCTTACAGCTTATCCTCACGCATAAAATGAGCATTGGTCCCATCAATGGAGAAGAACTCATCTGCTGCACGCCGACCGATGTCATCTGGGTACTTAGATATCTCATTTAAGTACTCTTTTTCATCTACATTGGTAAACGCGCCGTCTCGCATTATGACCTTGCCGTCCACTGCAACCAGCGAAACCTCGGATCCCCTGGCACTGTAAACCAGATTAGGTACCATGTTGCGCATTGGGTAGGTGTACACCGGCAACATGGAGGGACAACTGAGATCGATAGCAATATAGTCCGCGCATTTTCCAGGCTCAAGAGAGCCTACGGTATCGCCCAAGCCAATCGCTTGGGCACCCTCAATGGTGGCCATACGCAGGGCTTTCCAGGCGGGCATAACTTCCGGATTCTGATACTTGATCTTGTTGAAGAGGCAAACATTTTTCATCTCATTGATGATGTTATGGCAGTTGTTGCCCGGAGCCTGATCGGAACCCAAGGCCACCACACCGCCCGCCTGCTGGAAAACAACACTTGGGCAGACAATGCCATCAATGATGCCGATCGAACCCGGATTAACGATCATTGAGGCACCTCGTTTGGCAATAAGGGCAGCTTCCTCATCTGTACAGTCAGTAAGATGGACTGCAATAAGAGATTCATCCAGATAGCCCAACTCATCCAGAAAAGCTGTAGGACGCTTGCCATAGCGCTGGACGATCTGATAGGTCTCTCGATCTCCTTGCTGCACATGCATATGGATTTTGGTACCCCGCTCCTTGACCGCCTTTTGGATACGCAACAGCATCTCCGGGCTGACAAAGTCAGCGCCCTGCGGGCCAAACAGGATCTTAATCCGTCCCCCTGCCTTGTTGTTCCATTTATTATACAGATCAATGTTTCGATTCAGGCTCTCCTCTCCCATGGCATCATCAAACTCATAGAGTTCGCCCGGTTGATAAACCCGTCGTTTAGCCGCTCGAATCGTCTGTGCAATATTCCCTCGGGCGCCCACCTTATCGATGAAAGCACACACATTTTCCATTTTGGATTCATAGTCGCCCAGTGTGGTAGTGCCTGCCCGGACGGCCTCCAGAATGGCCACTCGGCTGCCCACATCCCGTTCCTCGTCATTAACCGCGTTGTCAAAGGGCTGGAGGCCGAACATCATCCAACTGTTGGTGTCTTGGGCCAATCCGCGCATAATATTGCATGCAGTATGCATATGGCCGTCGATAAAACCAGGCAGCACCATATGATGATCCAAGGTGATCATTTCCTCAGCTGTATATTCCGCTAAAATCTCAGGCCGGTTGCCCACCTTCAAGATTTTGCCTCCGTCTACAGCCATAGCGGCATCACTATGATAGCCTACGCCGGCACCCTCCATCGTATAGAAATGCGGGGCCACCACAATGGTATCAATCTTTTTCATAAATGTCTCCTATTCCAACGGCAAAGCAGTTAGTGTACCTTCTCAGGGTAACGCCGTTTGGTAAGCTGAGTCAGAGTAATCAGGCTCACTGTCAGAATAGCAGCAGTAACCGCAATACTCAAGACATACTGTCCGGTCAGTCCGCCAAAAAGGAATCCCACGAAAGCCGAAATACCAACCGTAATTCCGTAGGGGATCTGCGTCATAACATGGACGATATGGTTGCAGGAAGCACCGGTAGAAGAGAGCACAGTCGTATCGGAGATAGGGGAGCACTGGTCGCCGAACAGGCCACCGCCAATCACGGCGCCAACAACAAACGGAATGGAAATATCAAAGGCGACGGCCATCGGGAAAGCAATGGGCATCATAATAGACCACACGCCCCAAGAGGAACCGGTCGAAAACGAAATGAGTGCGCCAAACAGGAATACCAAAGCCGGAACCATGCCGGGAGTCAGGTAATGCTCCACAATATGGATCAGGAACTCGCTGGTCCCCATACCCTTGACGATAGAGCCCAAGGACCATGCGCACACCAGAATAAAGGGAACCGAGATCAGTTCGGCCATACCGTTGACAAAGGTATCGAACGCCTTGGTCACGCTGAAGAGCTTGGTGCTTACACCCATGATGCCCGCACCCAGCGCGCCACCCATAAAGGCGATGCAAATAGCAAGTGTAATGTTGGCATTGCGGAAGCATCCCACCAACCCGTTGTTAACCAGATCGCCGGACCAGAAAATGGTGGCAAAGAGAGAACCAAACAGGCAAACAATAGGGATAATAAAGTTCCACATAGTAAGCTTATAATCTGCGGGCAGTTCATTCTTCACCTCTGGAACCAAGGGCTGAACCCCGTCGTCCAGCAGCTTTCCGGTCTCTCTGGCCCGCTTTTCTTCCTTGTACATAGGGCCAAAGTTCAAGCCGAAAGCAGCAACGATCAAAACAGAAATCATGGCAAATACGCCATACAGATTGAACGGAAGCATATTCAACCAGATGCCCCATTCGTTGCCCTCAACGCCGCTTGCCAACAGCTCTGCGGCAATCAGTCCCGTGATAAAGGGACCATAGCTGCTAATGGGAGAAAGCGCAGCTAAATTGCATCCCATGGAATCCAAGATATAAGCCAATTTTGCTCGAGAGATGCGCACCATGTCAGTAACGGGCCGCATGATAGTACCAAGCATGAGGCAGGGCTCCGTATAGCTGAAAATGAAGGCGCTTAGGCAAGTAACGATCTGCCCCTTCTTGGCAGTATTGATAACCTTTGTCACCCTGGTAGCAAAGGCCTCTGCAGCACCAGTGGTACGGAGCATGGCGATCATACCGCCGGAGAGTGTAACCAAAATGATCAAAGATGCATTTCCGCTGAGAGAGGGGATCATATAGTCCGAGATAATTTTGACAAAACCAACCAAAGGGTTAAAGCCGTTCATCATTGTGGACCCCAACCAAACCGCGATGAATAAAGAGAAAATCGTCTGTTTGGTCCACAGGGCCAATCCGATTGCCACGATGGGGGGAATGAGACACAACACTCCATATGTAGTATCCATATAACAAGCCTCCTGTTATAAATTATCTGTGGTTTTTTTCATGGAATCTCTGCTTCCGCAACTACAGGCCCTATCCGAATCTGCAAATCACACCTCCTCACTTTCTCGGTCCAGGGATGCGCAAAACGTAAGTCTTGCAAAATCAAGACACGGCATATCAGCTTTGAACGAGACTGATCATACGATATACCGTATATTTTCATGAACAGACCAAACGTTTTGCTCACTCCGGTTTCCAGCCTCCCACCGCTCCCAACATCTTCGGTTTTGGCAGCGCGAGTAACTACGGATCACACTTGGTTAATTTCGGTTTTCGTAACCGGATGCGTACATATTTGCAGGGATGAATTTTCCCTGGCCGTAGCGGCCCACAAACTTGGCGTTCTCCACCACAACCTGGCCTCGCAGCAGAACCGTCTCCACCCGACCAGACTGACGACGGCCCTCATAGAGGTTGTAGTCCACGCCGTTAGGATTATCTGCCAGATGAACTGTCCCCTCATAATTGGGATCGAAAATGACAACATCTGCGTCAGAACCTACCGCCAGCGTTCCCTTTCTCGGATAGATACCGTTGATTTTTGCCGGCTGAGTGGCAATAACATCTACAAATTTCTGGCGGGTCAGCTTTCCCGTGCATACACCTTCGGTCCACACCATATGCAGTCGATCGCCGGCGCCGGGGGAACCGTTTGGAATCTGAGTAAAATCATTCCTGCCGGCCTGCTTGAGCTCTGCCACATCTATACCGCAGTGGTCGGATGAGACCGCCGTCAGCAGTCCGTCGGATAATGCCTGCCAAAGAGCCTCGCAGTCCTCACGATCCCGCAAAGCGGGGGAGCAAACGAACTTAGCCGCTTCATTGAAATCCGGATTATCCAGAACTTCCTTAGTGGTGGTCAGATAGTGAGTGCAAGTCTCGCCGGAAACCCGCTGGCCAGTTCCCTTGGCCTTTTGTAATTCGGCAATGGCTTCCCGACAGGTCATATGAGCAATATAAAGAGGCGTATCGGTCTGACCAGCCAGATAAATAGCCCGGCGCACCGCCTCCGCCTCAGTAAAAGGCGGACGGGAAACATAATGGTAATGCGGCGTCAGTTGGCCCTTCTTTACACACTCGCTGCGGAGGAAATTCAGGATCTCTCCATTCTCTGCGTGCACAAATACCGTAGCGCCAACCTGTCGGCTCTTCTCCAGAATACGGAAGAAAGTACCGTCATCTACATGAAGCGGAGAGCCGTTGTAGGCCATAAAAATCTTGATGCTGGAAATGCCTCTCCGAGGAAATTCTTCGATCTCATCAAAGATACTGTCCATAATATATGTCACCATGGAATGCAGTGCAAAATCCACACAAGACTTATCCTTCGCCCGCACATTGATTCGATAATCAATGGAATCCAGCAGTCCACGATCCGGATCCTGCGGAGCAAAGTCCACAATGGTGGTCGTGCCGCCTACAATAGCAGAGTCGGTCGTCTCATATCCGGCGGTGTCACGGTTGCCGACATTGCACAGGGCGGAAAAGTGGGTGTGCTGGTCTACGCCTCCCGGAAACACATATTTACCTTTGGCGTCTATCACAAGATCTGCAGCTTCGTCCAAATGTGTCCCCATTGCGCGGATCACATCGCCCTCCACCAGGATATCCCCCACATACTCTTGTTCTGCGGTTACGATTGTGCCTCCTTTAATCAAGGTACGCATACTGTCATCTCCTAAAATATCAATTCTTGTTTGGTAAACATGGGAAAGCCTACGATATTCTTCTGCTCTGGGAAGCCCCAAGTAGACACCTTGCTGGTACGCAGCCCCATATCTACCATGGCTTCCGCAAATTTAACTGCTGGCATTACCCCATCCAACACGGGAACGCCCAGCTGGGCGGACAGGTCCTCAACAAAGTCCACGAAACCAGCGCACCCCAGCAAAATACATTCGGCGCCGTCCTGCTGCACGGCTAACTTTCCCTGATAGGCTAACGCTTCCAATCCCTTCTTGGGGTCCCTGCCAAATTCCAGCACGCTCAAACCTGTGGATCGGATAGAACGGCAAAACTTTTCCGCTCCATAGTTGGACACCACATCCTCTGTGACCTTGCGGGGACGACCGATCCAACACCGATACGATAGAAAAGTACGGCGCTATAAATTTGGCAGCAGCAATGGCCGACTCACAGATACCCAGCACAGGCTTGGAGGTGACCTCTCTGGCTGCCTGAAGCCCAGGGTCACCAAAGCAGGCGATGATAAATGCATCGGCGCCTTCCTCTCGGTCTCCCCGGATCACTTCTTTCAGGACCCCCGGAACAGCCAAATACTCATCCACATAACATTCGATGCTGTCCGGCCCGGATGCCGGAGTAACCGCCCAAACCTGAGTGTCGCTGCGTGCCACTCGACGTGCTAAATTTTCTATACTTTCAGTCATGGATTGCGTCGTATTGGGATTGATGATTTTGATCTTCACAATTTTCCCTCCTCTTGGTCCAAAGCCTGAACCATCTCCATCAGCAGCTCAGCTCCCTGGTACAAGTCCTCAGGAGCGCTGTATTCTCGGATAGAGTGGCTAATCCCGTCTTTGCTGGGAATGAACAGAAGCATAGAGGGGACCGCTTTTCCCCAATTCATCAGATCGTGTCCTGCACCGCTGAACATTCTGCGAAAACGGATACCGCGGTTGCGGCACAGTGTCTCGCTCAGCTTTATCAGCTTAGAACTGCACTGGGTAGGCGACTGGCGAATATATTCTTCGCCTACCAGCTCCGGGTGCTCTTTCAGCACGGAGTCAATGACCTGATCCATGGGCTCCATCGTTGGGTTGCGCAGTTCCACAATAAACTCCACCTTGCCCGGAATCACATTGACCGCTCCTGGGAACACCTGAAGGGTTCCTACAGTGCAGACCATATCCGGCGAAGCGGCCTCAGTCCGTTCCATAAGCTGGGTAATGATCCGGCAGGCTTTCACCAGCGCGTCATCCCGCAGATGCATGGGTGTGCTGCCTGCATGATTGGCACAGCCGGAAACCGTCATGCGATAGCGCACGATGCCCACAATACCATCAACCACGCCTATTTGCATTCTTTCAGCTTCTAATACCCCGCCCTGCTCAATATGTAACTCCAAGTAACACTGATATTGGGTCAGATCTCTTCGGCAGGCGCCGACCTGCTCCATTGTAAGTCCGTGGAGGGCCAGATTTGGCCGCATAGCTTCATCGATCTCTCCGCCGGTAAATGCCTTACTTCCAAAAGTTCCGCCAATGACATTGCCTTCCTCCTCGGTAAATGCAATCACCTGGATGGGATGCCGATTTTGATATCCCAACTCCTTAAGGCGCTGCACACACTCGATTCCGGACAACACACCATAGGTTCCGTCGTAAATCCCGCCCCCCGGCACCGTATCGATGTGGGATCCAATGCAAATGATCTCTCCCTGACCAGGAAGCGTACCGATCAGATTCCCTACAGGATCGACGGATGTCTGAAGTCCTGCCTGTTCCATGCACTGTTGAACATAGATTCGTCCTTCGTCATAGGCAGGGGTATACGGCAATCGTGTGGTTCCTTCTTTCGGCACAAAACCGATTCGCCCAAGTTGGGTCAAATGATCATATAAGCGGGTGCCGTTGATCATACTCATGCGGGGTCCCCCTCAGTCTCATGGGATCTGACAAACTCCTCCAGCTCCTGCAGCCCCTGCTCCAGGCACTGCATGGATGTCGCATAGGACAGACGGATATATCCCTCGCCAAATTCGCCAAAGGCCGTACCGGGTACCACTACCACCTGCCGTTCTTCCAGCAGTTTCATGGCAAATTCTTCACAAGGCATACCCAGTTGACTGATGTCAATAAATGCGTAGAAAGTCCCAGCCGGAGCATGGCAGGACAAACCAGGGATCTCGGATATCCGCTTCATCACATAGTCACGGCGCAGGCGGTACTGCTCCACCATATACTTCAAGTGGTCTTGTGGACCTTCCAAAGCTTCAATAGCCGCGACTTGGCAGGGAGTGGCCGCACAAGCACTGACATTTTCCTGCAGCTTGACCATATTCCGGATCACATTTTCCGGTCCGGCAGCATAACCGATACGCCAACCGGTCATCGCATAGGTTTTGGAAAGGCTATCAATAACCAGGGTCCGTTCTTTCATTCCGGGCAGAGCAGCAAAGCTTGTATAAGTCCTTCCATCAAAGAGGATGTGCTTATACACCTCATCAGCCAAGATCACCAAGTCCTGCTTCTGGGCCAATTCGGCCAGTTGGAGCAGCGTTTCAGTGCTGGCTACAGCTCCTGTGGGGTTGCATGGGCTGTTTAGAATAATGGCCTTTGTCTTATCGGTAACAGCTTCGGCAATAGCGGATACATCCAAATCAAATCCCCGTTGTGCGTTGGTTTTCACCGACACCGGCACGCCGCCGCACATCCGGATCTGTTGGACATAATTAGTCCAGCAGGGTTCGTTGACGATAACCTCATCCCCAGGATTCAGCAGCACTTTCAGCGCCAAAAACAAGGCTCCCATGGCTCCAGGCGTCACCACAATTTGGCTTGCGGGATCGTAAGAGAGTCCCTCTGTGCGATGGAGATACTCTGCAATCGCCTGGCGCAGAGCCAGCAGCCCTGCATTTTCTGAATACTTGGTCTTTCCTTCCCGAATGGCCCTGCACCCAGCCTCCACTACGTTCGGCGAGGCAGTAAAATCCGGCTCTCCCAGTGTAAAACTAATTACATGATCGTACTCCAGCGCCTTATTGAACATTTTTCGAATCTTGGAGGGTTGGATCTGCTGAGTGTTATCTGAAATTTGAATCATATAGGTAACTCCTTTCTACTCCGATTCTTCCGTTCCCTTAATTTGAGAACAGTCATCAATATTCCAAATGCCAAGGAAAGCACCGCTGCAAATACGATACGATATTCTTGCGGAAGAAGAAATCCCACGGTATTGACTGGGATCCAAAAGAGAGGAATCGTTTTAAACAGAGTAAAATCGATCAATTCTCCCCAATCTACAGAGTCCACCGCTTGGCGTGGAGTGATATGCTGCCCCGCCAAAAAGCGGATTTCAGCATAATTTCCACATACTCGCATCAGAGCGGAATGAATAGGAGCAAAAAACAGATTATTGGTAACGCTGGTAAAAAAGGCCTCTGCCAGAGCATTTCCATATCCCGGAAGAAGACCTGCTGCCATGGCTTGCCGGGTACCTTGGCTGAACACGGTAAAGGCCAGCGTGACAAGGACGCCTCCTATTCCCCAACTCAGGCTTTTGAACCAAGTCGCCCGGTTGATCTGCCAAGTTCCCTCCAACAGACGTCCGGAGAGCAACTCACCCGCCGTAGCATAGACAGCGAATTGTGCAAAACCTGCCAGATAAGGATACGCTGTATTGACCTTGGCAAAGCCTCCTGTGACGCAAAAGAGTACCGTGAACACAGCCAACAACCCATAAGCAACTGCCCACCAAATATCGCTTCGTTTCATATGCATCCCCTAACTTTTGTACCCCAAATATAGCAAAATGGAACCGGCGTTAAAATTCAGCGCCAGTTCCATTTTATGTAGTCTGTATATTATTTGGACAAGCCTTCTGTGTCCCGATGTAAGACCAACGAATCTTTATATACTACCAAAGGATAATGCAGTTTAGCCAATACAGGCGGTACATTTTTCCTGAGTTTTATTTATAGCGCATCAAAATCGATCTTGTTGGTTGATACAGGAAGACTCTGGATCATCTGTACCCGGTTACGCACATTCATTTTGGTATATATGCTGTGGAAATGTTTTTTTACCGTATGGATACTGATATTCATTTTTTGAGCGATATCTTCATTGGACAGCCCGTGTACGGCCAAATCTAACATTTCCCCTTCTCGACTGGTCAAGCCGTACTGGCTGCACAACTTTTCATGATATCCTTTTGCGTAAAAATAGCGGGTGTCTCCCTTTTTTGCTTCATATACTAAACGGTATGCAAAGTGCTTGTGCAACTGCTCCAATACAAACATATCCCGTTCGCTAAACGGAGGCTTATCAGCTTGCCGGTACAATTTCAATAAGCCGACCGGTTCTTCTCGAAAGGAGATGGAAAGGCCGACGGAATATGCCAAGTGATTGGGCAGATAGAAGTTCCGGTAGATTCCGCTGCTATTCACCTGTTCATCCGAAGATGGCATAGATTCCCGAAAAGCACCGCCTTTACAGGTATACAGCGCCCAGCGAAAAGCATCTGAATTCAGGCTTTCCTGCATCCAGACATCGACAGCCTGCTGAGGCAGATGAAAAGCCGCTGGGGCCTGAAACTGATAGGATCCATTCTCCGCAATAGAGATTCGGGCAAAAATTGCGCTATCATACGAAATCAAAAAAGGAAGCCATCGGTTGAGAATTTCATGCTGCATTTCCTCTACTGTATAGATAAATGAAATATTGTATGCGATCTCATTGAGGCGTATCCATTCGTTTTCATTTAAAAATGCCATATCAATATCTCCCTTAACATTTGTATCCAGCCATAAGCAAAGCTCAAAAAGATAACAGTATCAATGAATTCCGACCACAATTGCAATGAAAGCGTTCCCATCGTAGAAAGCATTCTAACTCGGTCACGGGTGTAGATGTTCGAAATGCAGATGTGCCGCATTATCTCTGACATAACATTCTCCCCACCCTTTCTTTGTCCGATCAGGTCTTGGCGTTCACATAAATACACCCGATCCTATCGATAAGCTTCTCGCGTTATGCTGCCATTATTATATCAGGCAGAAGGCTGAAAAGCAATTCCAAACAGAAAGCTAAAAAGCAAAGTAATAGGGCTGCATCTCCACGATCACGATGTCGGGACATTAAAAATCTCAATTTTGAAACCATTCTTGACAGCAGGCATTTTCTTCACCTTTTCAGAGGCGAACGAAGCATAAACTTCCGTACGCAATCTATCTCTGCGCGGGCGGTATCATCGCGTTTTCGCCGCTGCTCATCCGCCTGCTTGCAGCGGAGAACTATCGTGTGATTGTATCCATACCGCCGATAAGATTTCAAATTTCATATTGCTGAATGCTCCTTGTATCTCTTTTACTATGTCCTTTGCAGTTGTGAAATAGATGTTTTTTACAAGTGTAGGGTCATCATACAACTGCCTTCTTACTAGCGTAGCTGCGATTCCAGAAGTGGCGAAGCCATATATCTGATTGTCTATTATGTGTTGCCTTCTCTTCTGTTCTTCTGGAAATGCCTGTTATGGCTTGGAACCTGTCAAATAAATCTTCCATAGGAACACCATCCTCAAAATCTTATTTTCTTCTGAATATCAGTAAGCTTGGTTTTAAGACAGCAGGCAAAGGAAAGAGGATACCCTAAAAATAGGTATCCTCTCGGAAATTAGGTATCTGGGGCACGCTTTTGGTGAAATCGACGGAGTTTTTACCATCAACACAAAAGGTAAAAGGGACGCCGCGCTTTCCTCATTGACAATTCGACGGGGAATGCTATAATCTGCTATGTCTGAAAAAATGTAAAATTGTATCGCAGAGGTGCCGCCGCGAGGCGGAGAATAGAGAATCCGGTGCGAATCCGGAACGATGCAGTCACTGTGTACGGGAACGGCCTGCGTAGCCACTGGGAAACTGGGAAGGGCAGCGCCGCGATGAACGAAGTCAGGAGACCTGCCTCTGCGGGGAATCTCAAGCCCGCTGCACACAGGCTGATATTTCTGCGAGTTTACCCGCGGCGCGATTTTTTCGCGGCGCGGTGTTGCTGGTTGGAATCGTGAGAGCGGCTGTGGGTCACCATGGCCGCTTTTATATTTCTTTCAGAACGATTTTTGAAGAAGAAGGTAAAGAGAAACATGAAAAAAGCACTTGCAATCCTGCTCACAGCCGTAATGCTGCTGGGCGT
>ERZ859894.736-NODE-736-length-11965-cov-13.097985_pt1 | contig 11965 bp, 9 predicted proteins | sample MGYA00510117_ERZ859894 | MGnify/ENA primary metagenome ERZ859894 (study PRJEB30046, sample SAMN00715164) | human gut metagenome | study: EMG produced TPA metagenomics assembly of the A metagenome-wide association study of gut microbiota in type 2... | reverse complement strand
AACTGTAAAATATAAAAGAGGTTGTGCCAACGTTTTGACACAACTTCTTTCTTTTATGCCTTGCCGCGCGGAGATTATTCCGCGCTGAATTTCTTTACCTGCTCTGCGATAAGTTCCGCATCATCGAAATAGTTAATCTTCATGGCACGACGCACGTCGTCCAATGTCGCTGCGGCTGTTTCGCGTGCCGCTTCACAGCCTTTCTTCAGCATATCGTAGATAGCCGGAATATCTTTTTCGAATTCCTTGCGGCGGTTACGAATCGGCTCCAACGTTTCCTGCATGATATTGTTGAGGAAGCCTTTCACTTTCATATCGCCTAAACCACCACGTTGATAGTGGGCTTTCAGTTCTTCCAGAGAAGGATAGTCGGGCAGGTAACGTTCGAAGTGTTCGGGGCGGCAGAAAGCGTCCAAATAAGTAAATACGGTATTCCCCTCAATCTTGCCCGGGTCTTGTACGCGCAGATGATCGGGGTCGGTGTACATGCTCTTCACTTTCTTCTGAATCTCGTCGGCTGTATCGGAAAGGTAGATACAGTTGCCCAAAGACTTACTCATCTTGGCTTTTCCGTCTGTACCCGGCAGACGCAGACAGGCTGCATTGTCAGGCAGAAGGATTTCCGGTTCTACCAATGTGTCGCCGTAGATAAAGTTGAAGCGGCGTACGATTTCACGGGCTTGTTCAATCATCGGTTCCTGATCTTCGCCAACGGGAACGGTGGTGGCGCGGAACGCCGTAATGTCCGCAGCCTGGCTGATAGGGTAGGTGAAGAACCCCACCGGAATACTTGTTTCAAAGTTGCGCATCTGGATTTCCGTCTTTACCGTCGGATTACGTTGCAGACGCGATACGGTGACAAGGTCCATATAATAGAATGTCAGTTCGCACAATTCCGGAATCTGCGACTGGATAAAGATGGTACTCTTCGTAGGATCCAATCCGCAAGCCAGATAGTCGAGAGCTACTTCGATAACGTTCTGACGTACCTTTTCCGGGTTTTCCATGTTATCTGTCAATGCTTGTGCATCGGCTATGAACACGAACGTCTTGTCATACAGTCCGGAGTTCTGCAACTCCACTCTGCGTCTTAATGAGCCTACATAATGTCCGATATGCAGGCGTCCCGTGGGGCGGTCGCCCGTAAGGATGATTTTTTCTTTTGCCATATCTGTATTGATTATTTTTTCTTCATAAAACGCTGTCTGTTATAATGGAATGCAAAGATACCATTATTTTTATCGAATGCAGTGCATTACTTTAAAAATTAAACAGTGAAAGTACGCTCTGTCGTCCAAACCTCGTTATAACATCCGGGAAGGCTGATGCTTGCTTTTCTGTTTTTATCCCCTCCCCCATATCCTTTGGTGTCTGTTTGATTTTTCTTCAAGAAGTATCCTTCCTGTTATATTCAAAGATTGCATTGCGGTAAAAGTAACTATTCTTTTCGGATAAGAAATTTATTCCTTTGATTAATTTGCTCAAATCGTAAATAAGTCGTTACTTTGCAGAAATTTTAGAGATAACTATGCAATCGCAGGAAAAGAGAAGTACATATAACCTACGTTCGAATGAATTTCATTCGCTGGCTGTCGGTTTCTCTTTTTCCGAAAACGATATTTTTAGTTCTTTGGTAATGCGTTAATCCTTATTCGGGGTAACGCATTTTTTTTGTGCCGGAATGTGAAGAATGAACTTAAATAGACAATAAGAGAATATGGAAAAGAATTTGAAGAAAGTGCTTGTCTTGGGCTCGGGTGCGCTCAAGATCGGTCAGGCCGGAGAGTTTGATTATTCCGGTTCGCAGGCTTTGAAGGCTTTGCGCGAAGAAGGTGTGGGTTCGGTATTGGTAAACCCGAATATTGCTACAATTCAGACATCAGAAGGTATTGCCGATAAAGTTTATTTCTTGCCGGTAACTCCTTATTTCGTAGAAGAAATCATCAAAAAAGAACAGCCGGACGGTATTCTGCTGGCTTTCGGCGGACAGACTGCGCTGAACTGCGGTACGGAACTTTACCTGAACGGTACTTTGCAGAAATACGGCGTGCGTGTGTTGGGTACTTCGGTAGAGGCTATCATGTACACGGAAGACCGCGACCTCTTTGTGAAGAAGTTGGATGAAATTCCTATGAAAACTCCGAAGAGCCACGCTGTGGAAAGCATGGAAGATGCCTTGAAAGCTGCCCGCGAAATCGGATATCCGGTAATGGTACGCTCGGCTTATGCTTTGGGTGGTTTGGGCAGCGGTATCTGTCCGGACGAGGAAGCGTTTGTCAAACTGGCTGAAAGTTCTTTCACGTTCTCCAAGCAAATCCTGGTGGAAGAATCCCTGAAAGGTTGGAAAGAAATCGAATTCGAGGTAATCCGCGACGCCAACGACCACTGCTTCACCGTAGCAAGTATGGAAAACTTCGACCCTCTGGGCATCCATACCGGTGAGTCTATCGTGGTTGCTCCTACCTGCTCGCTTACCAACGAACAGGTGAAGATGTTGCAGGAACTTTCTACCAAGTGTATCCGTCACCTCGGCATCGTGGGTGAATGTAACATTCAGTATGCGTTCAACGCCGAAACCAACGACTATCGCGTAATCGAGGTGAACGCCCGCTTGTCCCGTTCTTCTGCATTGGCATCCAAAGCTACCGGTTATCCGCTTGCTTTTGTTGCCGCCAAGATTGCATTGGGTTATACGCTCGACCAAATCGGTGAAATGGGAACTCCTAATTCTGCTTACGAAGCTCCGCAATTGGACTACCTGATTTGTAAGATTCCCCGTTGGGATTTGACGAAGTTTGCAGGTGTGTCTCGCGAAATTGGTTCAAGCATGAAGTCTGTAGGTGAAATCATGTCTATCGGCCGTTCTTTCGAGGAAATTATTCAGAAAGGTTTGCGTATGATAGGTCAGGGCATGCACGGCTTTGTGGGTAATGATAGTGTGGAATTCGAAGATTTGGATCACGAATTGGCTCACCCCACCGATCTGCGTGTGTTCGCTATCGCCCAGGCTCTGGAAAAAGGCTATACAATCGACCGTATCTTTGAGCTGACGAAGATTGACCCTTGGTTCCTCGGCAAACTGAAGAACATTGTAGACTATAAGAATAAACTCTCACAATATAATAAGGTGGAGGATATTCCTGCCGATGTGCTGCGTGAAGCGAAAGTGCTCGGTTTCTCCGACTTCCAGATTGCACGTTTCGTACTGAATCCGGAAGGTAATATGGAAAAGGAAAACCTTATGGTACGCGCCCGTCGTAAGGAACTGGGTATTCTTCCGGCTGTGAAACGTATCAATACCGTCGCTTCCGAGCATCCGGAACTGACGAACTACCTTTATATGACGTATGCCGTACAAGGGTATGATGTGAACTATTATAAGAATGAAAAATCGGTAGTTGTATTGGGTTCGGGAGCTTACCGTATCGGGTCTTCCGTTGAGTTCGACTGGTGTTCGGTGAACGCTATCCAGACTGCACGCAAGTTGGGGTACAAATCCATCATGATTAACTATAACCCCGAAACAGTATCTACTGACTACGATATGTGCGACCGTCTGTACTTCGACGAACTTTCTTTTGAACATGTGCTCGATGTTATAGACCTCGAACAGCCGCGCGGCGTAATCGTATCCGTAGGCGGTCAGATTCCTAACAATCTGGCAATGAAACTCTATCGTCAGTCTGTTCCTGTATTGGGTACTTCGCCTGTTTCTATCGACCGCGCAGAGAACCGTAATAAATTCTCTGCCATGCTCGACCAGCTCGGCATCGACCAGCCGGCTTGGCAGGAACTTACCAGTCTGGAAGATGTGAAGGGCTTCGTTGAGAAAGTAGGCTATCCGGTATTGGTGCGTCCGTCGTATGTGCTTTCCGGTGCTGCAATGAATGTATGCTACGATGAAGAAGAATTGGAGAACTTCCTGAAAATGGCTGCCGAGGTTTCCAAGGAATATCCGGTAGTGGTTTCCCAGTTCCTGCAGAATACGAAAGAAATTGAGTTCGATGCCGTGGCACAGAACGGCGAGGTGGTGGAATATGCCATTTCCGAGCATGTTGAGTTTGCCGGTGTGCACTCCGGTGACGCTACGCTGGTATTCCCGGCACAGAAAATTTACTTCGCTACGGCACGCCGTATCAAGAAAATCAGTCGTCAGATTGCAAAGGAACTCAATATCTCCGGTCCTTTCAACATCCAGTTCCTGGCACGTAACAATGAGGTGAAAGTTATCGAATGTAACCTGCGTGCTTCACGTAGTTTCCCGTTTGTATCCAAAGTGCTGAAACGTAACTTTATCGAGACGGCCACGAAGATTATGCTGGATGCTCCTTACTCTCGTCCGGACAAGTCGGCGTTTGACATCGACTGGATTGGCGTGAAGGCTTCCCAGTTCTCATTCTCCCGCCTGCATAACGCAGACCCGGTATTGGGCGTGGATATGTCTTCTACGGGGGAGGTAGGCTGTATCGGCGACGACTTCTCCGAAGGCATGGTGGAATCATTATTGCTGAACTCCATGATTGCTACCGGTTTCAAGATTCCGCGTCCAGAAAAAGGTGTGATGTTCTCTTCCGGTGCAATGAAATCGAAAGTGGACTTGCTGGATGCCAGCCGCATGCTTTTTGCGAAGGGATATAAGATTTACGCTACGGCAGGTACCGCTGCATTCCTCAATGCGCACGGTGTAAGCACCGAAGCTGTGTTCTGGCCGGATGAACGTGCCGATGCGGAGAATAATGTAATGACAATGATTGCCGAACATAAGTTCGACTTGATTGTAAATATTCCGAAGAACCACTCTAAACGCGAGTTGACCAACGGTTACAAGATTCGCCGCGGTGCTATCGACCATAATATTCCGTTGATTACGAATGCCCGTCTGGCAGGTGCTTTCATTGAAGCTTTCTGTGAGATGAAGATGGAAGATATTCAAATCAAGAGCTGGCAGGAATATAAATAAGCCGGTTGATATATTATTGTAATAAAGCGGACATCCGGCAACGGGTGTCCGTTTTCCTTAAATAAGCATTGGTATATGATAAAAAATATATTATTTGATATGGGCGGTGTGATATTCCGCCAGAATTCGGAAGAGGCTTTCCGCCGTTTTCGTGAAGCAGGAGTGAATACAGATGAGTATATGGGAGAATACGGTCAAAAGGGATTTTTCCTGGATGTAGAGACGGGAAAGATTGATGCCAGTGAGTTTTGCCGGAGAATGGCTGAGGCTGCCGGGCGCGAATCTGTCGGTTGGGATGAGGCGCAATATTGCTGGCTGGGCTTTATACGTGATGTGCCTCTGAGCCGGCTTCACAATTTATTGAAGTTAAAAGAGGAATATCACATTTGCCTGCTTAGCAATACTAATCCGTTTATTATGGCTTTTACCCGCAGTGATAAGTTCAGTGACGAACATAAACCGATAAGCGATTATTTTGATACGCTGTTTTGCAGCTATGAAATGCAGGCTTACAAGCCTGAACCGGATATTTTCCTGAAAGCATTGGCTGCTGACGGTATGAAAGCTGAAGAAACGATATTTGTAGATGACAGTTTAAAGAATATCAAGGCGGCGGAAGCACTTGGCATACGCGGATTGCATGTGGCTCCCGATGAAGACTGGATGGAGAAACTGACGGCATTGCTGCATATATGTAATGGCTTGTAGTATATTGTACAATAAAAATGGATAAGAATATGGATGAGGTAGATAAAATGCGGAGTTCACAATTGGCGAATACGGCTTCCCCGGAAATTCAAGAGCGTTTTAAACGTGCGAAAAAACTGTTGCTGAAGCTGAACGCTATGAGCGGTTATGAGGAAGAATGCCGGAGTGTATTGGAAGAATTGATACCCGGTATTCCAGCTTCTGCCACTATTTGCCCGCCTTTTTGTTGCGATCATGGTGATGGTATCCGCCTTGGGGAACATGTCTTTATCAACTCCAATTGTACTTTTCTGGACGGTGGCTATATCACTGTTGGGGCATATACGTTGATAGGGCCTTGTGTGCAGATTTATACCCCTCAACACCCGTTTGATTATCTGGAGAGGCGTGTAGAGCAGGAGTATGCCTATCCGGTGACGATAGGTGAAGATTGCTGGATTGGCGGTGGCGCTGTTATTTGTCCCGGGGTAACTATTGGCGACCGTTGCATTATAGGTGCGGGAAGTGTAGTGACCAAAGATATTCCGTCCGATTGTGTGGCTGTTGGGAATCCGGCAAAGGTAATCCGCAAAAATGATATAAAAAAGTGATGAAGCTAATTGGTTGAAATTCAATAGTGGTTAATGTTGTATGAAAAAAAACTTGAAAAATAAATGGCGAAAGTTTTGGTAATTTCAAAATAAGCTGTACCTTTGCATCGCTTTTGAAACGGAAGTGTACGGGCGTTTAGCTCAGCTGGTTCAGAGCATCTGCCTTACAAGCAGAGGGTCGGCGGTTCGAATCCGTCAACGCCCACACAAAAAACAAACACTTTCGTTCATCAAAAGGGCGTTTAGCTCAGCTGGTTCAGAGCATCTGCCTTACAAGCAGAGGGTCGGCGGTTCGAATCCGTCAACGCCCACACATTGTTACGAATTTTAGCTTTGTATATAGCATACAAAGCTATTTTTTTATTCTGAAACTTCATTTTTTTAATTTATTTCCCCATTATACCTGATTACTCGGAAAAAAGCCGTAATTTTGCAATCTGATAATTATCATAAATACGACGTATGGAACTTGATTTACTTACCGCAATCTCCCCGATTGACGGTCGCTACAGGGGCAAGACAGATGCTTTGGCTGCCTATTTCTCAGAATTCGCACTGATAAAATACCGTGTACAGGTTGAAGTGGAATATTTTATAACCTTATGTGAACTGCCTTTGCCTCAGTTGAAAGGGGTGAATAAGGATGTATTCGAAACTTTGAGGAATATTTACCGTAATTTTTCAGAAGCCGATGCCGGACGTATCAAGGATATTGAAAGCGTGACTAACCATGATGTGAAGGCTGTTGAATATTTTTTGAAAGAAGAATTTGATAAGTTAGGCGGAATGGACGACTATAAAGAGTTTATCCACTTCGGGCTGACTTCACAAGATATTAACAATACTTCTATTCCTTTGTCTGTAAAAGAGGCATTGGAACAGGTGTATTATCCGCAGATAGAGGAATTGATAGCGCAACTCCGTGCTTATGCTGAAGAGTGGGCGAATATTCCGATGCTCGCCAAAACGCACGGACAGCCGGCTTCTCCTACTCGTCTGGGAAAAGAGATAATGGTGTTTGTATATCGTTTGGAACGCCAACTGGTTGCATTGAAGGCTTGTCCGGTTACTGCTAAGTTTGGCGGTGCTACGGGAAATTACAATGCACATCATGTGGCTTATCCGGAATATGACTGGAAAGCTTTCGGTACTAAGTTCGTTGCAGAGAAACTGGGGTTGGAGCGCGAAGAATATACGACTCAGATTTCCAATTATGATAATCTATCTGCTATCTTCGATGCGATGAAGCGAATTAATACGGTGATGATTGATATGAACCGTGACTTCTGGCAGTATATCTCCATGGAATATTTCAAGCAGAAGATCAAGGCTGGTGAGGTTGGTTCGAGTGCAATGCCGCATAAGGTGAATCCGATTGATTTTGAAAATGCCGAAGGTAATCTGGGTATAGCAAACGCTATCCTTGAACATCTGGCTGTGAAGTTGCCGGTGTCACGTTTGCAGCGCGACCTGACGGATTCTACCGTATTGCGTAATGTGGGCGTTCCGTTCGGACATATCATAATAGCCATTCAGAGTTCATTGAAAGGATTGCGCAAGCTGCTGTTGAACGAAACGGCTATCTATCGTGATTTGGATAACTGCTGGAGTGTTGTGGCCGAGGCCATTCAAACAATCCTGCGCCGTGAGGCATATCCGCATCCTTACGAAGCGCTGAAAGCATTGACACGTACCAATCAGGCTATCACAGAGAATTCTATCAAGGAATTCATAGAAGAATTGAATGTAAGCGAAGATATAAAGAAAGAATTACGTGCAATTACTCCCCATACATATACGGGGCTTTAAGAAGCGACAAGGGAAACCGGAGATTTCAACTTTTTTAATCCGGAATTTGTTATAAGCTAAAATAAAGGTAATTAGAGATAAAGAAAGAATGGCCGTGAGGCCAGTAGGTTTAATTTTATTCGAATAAAACAATGAGTACAGAAAATGAAACTTGGCGTGATGCTTCTTCTTCAGAGGAGAATTCAGGCGCCGGCCGTGATGGTAACCAATTTAACAGAGAGGGAAGCTATAGTCGCCCGTCTTATAACCGTGAAAATGGTGACCGCCCTTATCGTCCGAGATTTAATAGTGAAAATGGCGACCGTCCGCAACGTTCGTACAGCAGTGACCGTCCTTACCGTCAGCGCTTTAATCCGAATGCGGAAAATGGCGACCGTCCTCAGCGTTCCTATAACAACGACCGTTCTTACCGTCCTCGCTATAATAGTGAAGGTGGCGACCGTCCTCAACGCTCTTACGGTAACAATGCCGGCGGTGACCGTCCTTACCGTCCCCGTTATAACAGTGAAGGTGGCGACCGTCCTCAGCGTTCTTACGGTAACAATGCCGGCAGTGACCGTCCTTACCGTCCCCGTTATAACAGTGAAGGTGGCGACCGTCCTCAGCGTCCTTACGGTAACAATGCCGGCGGTGATCGTCCTTATCGTCCCCGTTATAACAGTGAAGGTGGCGACCGTTCTCAGCGTCCTTATGGTAACAATGCCGGTGGTGACCGCCCTTTCCGTCCGCGCTATAACTCGAACGGTGACCGTCCTCAACGCCCTTATGGCAACAGAGACAGCTACAGTCGCCCGATTCGCCGTACGGGAGATTACGATCCCAATGCCAAGTACAGTAAGAAGAAACAGATAGAGTATAAAGAACAATTTGTCGATCCGAACGAACCGATTCGTTTGAATAAGTTTCTGGCTAATGCCGGTGTATGCTCGCGTCGTGAAGCGGATGAGTTTATTACGGCAGGCGTAGTGTCTGTAAACGGAGAAGTGGTTACGGAATTGGGTACTAAGATTAAGCGTGGCGATGAAGTGAAGTTTCACGACCAGACGGTCAGCATCGAACGTAAGATATATGTCCTGTTGAACAAGCCGAAAGATACGGTGACAACTTCCGATGACCCGCAGGCGCGTCGTACTGTAATGGACTTGGTGAAAGGTGCTTGTGACGAACGTATCTATCCGGTAGGTCGTCTGGACCGTAATACTACGGGGGTATTATTGCTGACGAACGATGGCGACCTGGCTTCCAAGCTGACCCATCCCAAGTATCTGAAAAAGAAAATATATCATGTGCATTTGGATAAGAATCTGACTAAAGCCGATATGGAGCAGATTGCAGCCGGTATTCAGTTGGACGATGGTGAAATCCAGGCAGATGCTATCAGCTATACGGATGATTTCAAAAAAGATGAAGTGGGCATAGAAATCCACTCCGGCAAGAACCGTATCGTGCGTCGTATTTTCGAATCGCTGGGATACAAGGTTGTGAAACTGGATCGTGTATTCTTTGCCGGCTTAACCAAGAAAGGCTTGCGTCGCGGCGAGTGGCGTTACCTCACGGAACAAGAGGTGAACTTCCTGCGCATGGGCTCTTTCGAATAATATATATAATCAAGTTATAATAACTGTTTTATGGAAAAGATTAGTAGAACAAAGATTGTTGACCTGCTGAAGCGCGAGGATTTTGGCGCTATGGTCAACGTGAAAGGTTGGGTTCGTACCCGCAGAGGTAGTAAGCAAGTTAATTTTATCGCGCTGAACGACGGTTCTACAATAAATAATGTGCAGATTGTGGTGGATTTGGCAAACTTCGATGAGCAGATGCTGAAAGAAATTACCACAGGAGCTTGTTTGAGCGTGAACGGTGTGCTGACGGAATCGGTAGGCTCCGGTCAGAAAGCTGAAATCCAGGCACGTGAAATTGAAGTGTTGGGTACTTGCGACAATACGTATCCTTTGCAGAAAAAAGGGCACTCTATGGAGTTCCTTCGCGAGATAGCCCATCTGCGTCCTCGTACGAATACATTCGGTGCTGTGTTCCGTATCCGTCACAATATGGCTATTGCCATTCATGAATTCTTCCATAAGAAAGGGTTCTTCTATTTTCATACGCCTATCATTACGGCTTCCGACTGCGAAGGAGCCGGACAGATGTTTCAGGTTACTACGATGAACCTTTATGATTTGAAGAAAGACGAAAACGGTTCTATTATCTACGATGACGATTTTTTCGGAAAGCAGGCGAGTCTGACGGTTTCCGGTCAGTTGGAAGGTGAACTTGCCGCTACGGCGTTGGGCGCTATCTATACGTTCGGGCCTACGTTCCGTGCGGAAAACTCCAATACCCCCCGTCACTTGGCTGAGTTCTGGATGGTGGAGCCGGAAGTTGCGTTCAATGACATTACCGATAACATGGACTTGGCGGAAGAATTCATCAAGTTCTGCGTACAGTGGGCTTTGGATAACTGCGCCGATGATGTGAAGTTCTTGAATGATATGTTTGACAAGGGTTTGATAGAGCGCTTGCAAGGTGTACTGAAAGAAAACTTCGTTCGTCTGCCTTATACGGAAGGTATCAAGATTCTGGAAGAAGCCGTAGCACAGGGGCATAAGTTTGAATTCCCCGTATACTGGGGGGTCGACCTGGCTTCCGAGCACGAACGCTATTTGGTAGAAGACCACTTCAAGCGTCCGGTTATCCTAACGGATTATCCGAAAGAAATCAAGGCGTTCTATATGAAGCAGAACGACGATGGTAAAACGGTACGTGCTATGGATGTGCTCTTCCCGAAGATTGGCGAGATAATCGGCGGCTCCGAGCGTGAGTCCGATTATGCTAAACTGATGAACCGCATCGAAGAACTTCATATTCCGATGAAAGATATGTGGTGGTATCTTGATACCCGCAAGTTCGGTACGTGCCCGCACTCAGGCTTCGGATTGGGCTTTGAACGTCTGTTGCTGTTTGTAACCGGTATGACTAATATTCGTGACGTGATACCGTTCCCGCGTACTCCGCGCAATGCGGAGTTCTAACCGCCGGAGAACGAAATAAAATATCCTTGATGGATAAGCCCGCATAAACTTTGGTTTATGCGGGCTTTTTTATCGGATAAACTGTTATTTTCTCGAAATAAATCTTTATATTTGTGTCAATAGGAATGGCATAGCGTTAACCAATATCATACGAATATGAAAAAGAATTATTTCTTTACCATGCTGGCAGTGGTGCTGCTTGCGGTAACAGGAGTCCGGGCGCAGGATAAGGCTGCTTTTGAGCCGGCGCATCTGGAAGGTATTTGGCAGTTGTGTCATTATGTGTCTGAAAATCCGGAAATTCCCGGAACATTGAAACCGAGTAATACATTTAAGGTACTGAGCGATGACGGTCGCATTGTTAACTTCACGATACGGCCCGGTGCAGATGCCATTATTACGGGGTATGGTACCTATCGGCAAATATCGGGCACAGCCTATAAGGAAAGTATCGAGAGGAACATCCATCTGCCTATGTTGGATAATAAGGACAATATCCTTGAATTTGAAATGGGTGAGGGAGGTGTGATGTACCTGAAATATTTTATCGCGAAAGATTTAAACGGAAATGAACTGAATACATGGTTCCATGAAACATGGAAACGGGTAAATATGCCATCCGCGTTTCCGGTAGACATTGTTCGGTAGTATAAAACGAATGTTGTTTTATGTCCCTTGCGCAAATCCGGAAAATTTTCTGTTTATAAGTGTTTGCGTGTGCGGGCGGGAACTTTTAAAATTCTCTTCCGAGGAAATCTGTATTTCCTCGGAAGAGAATTTCTTTTTGTTGTATATCAGCCAAGTGCAAATCAAAAAAAAGAAGAAAACGTTTGCCAGTTATAAGAAAATCCGTACCTTTGCAAGCC
>ERZ859894.718-NODE-718-length-12282-cov-2.148606_pt1 | contig 12282 bp, 7 predicted proteins | sample MGYA00510117_ERZ859894 | MGnify/ENA primary metagenome ERZ859894 (study PRJEB30046, sample SAMN00715164) | human gut metagenome | study: EMG produced TPA metagenomics assembly of the A metagenome-wide association study of gut microbiota in type 2... | reverse complement strand
CCTGCGGCGGGCGGACTGGTGAACCCGCTGGATGTTATTGAGCAGATCACCTATCTGATGTTCATCCATGATCTGGATGACACCGACAATCTCCGGGCCAAGGAAGCTGCCATGCTGGGACTGCCGTATCAGAGCATTTTTGCGGATGAGGTGCAGGTCGGTGACCGTACCATCGACGGCCAGCAGCTCAAATGGAGTGTATTTCATGACTTTCCGGCAGGGAAAATGTACTCCGCCATGCAGGAGTGGGTGTTTCCCTTTATCAAGAACCTCCACGGTGACAAAAACAGCGCCTATTCCAAGTACATGGATGACGCCATTTTTAAGCTGCCCACGCCGCTGCTGCTCTCCAAGGTGGTGGATGCGCTGGACGAGATCTACCGCATGATGAGCGAATCGCAGGCGGTGGATGTGCGCGGCGACACCTACGAATATCTGCTCAGCAAAATCAGCCAGTCCGGTCGCAACGGCCAGTTCCGTACCCCACGCCACATTATCCGCATGATGGTGGAGCTGATGGACCCGAAAGCCGATGACATGATCTGCGACCCGGCCTGCGGCACTTCCGGCTTCCTTGTTTCTGCGGGTGAATACCTGAAGGAGCATCGTAAAGAAGAAATTTTCTTCAATCGCCAGAAGAAGGATCACTATATGAACCACATGTTTTTCGGCTACGACATGGACAGAACCATGCTCCGCATCGGCGCGATGAACATGATGACCCATGGTATCGACAACCCCTTTATCGAGTACCGGGACAGCCTTAGCGACCAGAATCCGGACAAGGAGAAGTATTCCCTGATTTTGGCCAACCCGCCATTCAAAGGCAGTCTGGATGCCGATACCGTGTCAGCAGATTTACTGAAGGTCTGCAAGACCAAGAAAACCGAGCTGCTGTTTCTGGCTCTGTTCCTGCGGATGCTGCGCATCGGCGGACGCTGCGCCTGCATCGTGCCGGACGGCGTGCTGTTCGGTTCCTCCATCGCGCACAAGGCTATCCGAAAGGAATTGGTGGACGGCAACCGGCTGGAGGCCGTGATCTCCATGCCCAGCGGCGTATTCAAGCCCTATGCAGGGGTGTCTACCGCGGTGCTGATCTTCACCAAGACCGGCCACGGTGGTACAGACAATGTGTGGTTCTATGATATGACCGCCGACGGCTTTTCGCTGGACGATAAGCGCAGCCCGGTGGCCGGCAACGACATTCCCGACATCATCGTCCGCTTCCGCAAGCTGGAAGCAGAAAAAAAACGCCAGCGCACGGAAAAATCCTTCTTCGTGCCCAAGGCGGAGATCGTAGAAAATGGCTATGACCTGTCCATCAACAAGTATAAGAAAACCGAGTATAAGCCCGTGGAGTACCCGCCCACCAGCGAGATTATGGCGGAGCTGCGGCGACTGGAGAAGGAAATCGGTACTGCGATGGATGAACTGGAGGAAATGTTGAAATGAAAAAGAGAGTATATGACTACATTTGCTGTCACCCGGATGCAAGAAATTGTTCCGCTCAGCCCGGAGAATTCTGATAGCTGCCGGTACTCTGCGACTGGCAAGCAATATTTTGGTGATTAAATTCGGATTTGTGGGAGACAAAATGAAAGTTAAATTAGGAGATTTAACGAAAATTAGAACAGGGAAACTGGATGCAAACGCTTCGTCTTCTAATGGAGAATATCCATTTTTCACTTGTTCTAAAGAGCCATTGTGCATTGATAGCTATTCATATGATTGTGAGTGCGTTCTTGTTGCTGGAAACGGCGATCTAAATGTTAAGTACTATCATGGAAAGTTTGATGCATACCAACGCACATATATAATTGAAGATAATGGGAGCGGGCAGTTATATATGCCATATCTCTATTATTTTATGGATAGTTATGTGGAAGAATTACGCAAGTTGTCAATTGGTGGAGTTATTAAGTACATAAAACTGGGAAACTTAACGGATGCACTTATTGAGCTTCCAGAAATTAACAATCAAAAGGCAGTTGTCAACATTCTCAATAAGGCAAAGTGCGTTTTAACCTATCGCCAGCAGCAGCTCCAAAAGCTGGACGAGCTGGTCAAGGCCCGATTTGTCGAGATGTTCGGGGACCCGAAAATCAATCCAAACAACTATCCAGTATGTCAGTTGTCGGATTTTATTGTATTCCTTACTTCTGGTTCTCGTGGATGGGCACAGTATTGCGCAGATGACGGAACAGAATGGTTCATCACTATAAAAAATGTCAAAGACTGTCATATCGAAACGGATAATATGCAACCAATCAATGCTCCCGATAATGCGGAGGCGAAGCGCACGAGGGTCCAAGAAGGCGACTTGCTGATTAGTATTACGGCAGACTTAGGACGTACTGGCGTCGTTACGAAGGAAATTGCGGAACATGGGGCATATATCAATCAACATCTTACTTGTATTCGACTCAAGCAAGATGTTCTAGACCCATTATATGTGGCCTATTTCATGGAAAGTCCCGCAGGAAAAGAACAATTTGAGTCAAAGAACCAAAGCGCGGTAAAAGCAGGGCTGAATTTCAATTCTATCAACTCTCTGCGTCTAATGGTACCACCATTAGATGGCCAAAATGCATTCGTTGACTTTATCAAACAGACCGACAAATCAAAGGTTGCCGTACAGAAGGCATTGGACGAAGCACAATTGCTGTTTGACAGTCTGATGCAGAAGTATTTCGGATAAGCCAAATGCTATATAGAAAGAGAGATGTATTATGTTAGTAAATGAATTAGATGAAGCGTCTCTGGACATAGCGAAAGAGACAGCAAAAGCAGTGACAAAAGAGGTTTATGCAGATGTGGGTCATCCAATTGCCAAACCTACGGGAGAGCTTGTTGGGTTAGTGCCAAGAGCAATCAGGGCAGCTCTTGCACCGGTTGAAAAGTGGGTCCTTGAGCGGGAGTATAATGTTGCAGAGACGAAAAAACTGCTGGAAGAAAAGCTAAAAAACATTCCGCCCGAGCAAATTGAGGCCCCGGAGGCGCATATCGCGGTTCCAGCCCTGCAATACATAAGCTACTGTATGGATAATGATGAACTACGAGATATGTATGCAAATCTCCTTGCGAATTCCATGAATAAGGTGGTTAAAAATGGAGTTCACCCGGGTTTCGTAGAGATAATCAAGCAGCTTTGTCCCGATGAAGCAAAGTTTTTGAAATACATGATGCATCATAATCGAGTTCCCACCATTGGCATCAACTATAAAAAAGATGATGGTAGCGAGATAAATGTTATTAAAGATTTTTCGCTTGTACCTAAGCTTTCCGGATGCGAACGGATAAATGATAGCGAGAAATATATTGACAACTTAGTTCGACTTGGCTTATTGCAACGATCGTCACTTTCTTCTCTATCAAACAAGGAACTATATAAAGACTTAAAAAATGATCCCTATGTTACGCAATTTAATGTCATTGAAGAGGCAAAAAAGCGGGGCTTTGATAAGTGTGAATTTGAAGAGGGATATGTTGATTTGACGGCTTACGGAAAGAGTTTTTGTTCTATTTGCCTAGCAACAACGAAAGTAATTATCGCAAGAGTAGACAAGCCTTAAATAGTGTACCGAGGTGACCCCCATGACCAACTTCGATTTTCTGACCTCCGACCCACAATTTAATACCTTTTCCTCCGTCGCTGTCTCCGCCGAGCGCATCCTACATATCGACCCCGCCGCCTGTGTGCTGAACTGCCGCAGGGCGATGGAGTTTGCGGTGAAGTGGATGTACTCTGTGGACAAGGCGCTGGTCATGCCTTATCAGGACTCTCTGGTGAGCCTCATGAATACCGAAGACTTCCGGGACATCGTGGGCGCGGACATCTGGCGGCGGATGGATCTGATCCGCCGCATGGGAAACAACGCCGCCCACACCGGCAAGAAAATCACCCAGGAGCAGGCGGCGCTGTGTCTGGAAAACCTCTATGTATTCTTGGACTTCGTGGCCTATTGCTATGGTGAGAACTACGCCGAGGGGCATTTTGACCCTGCGCTGCTGACGCAAAAAAGCGAAGTTTCCGCCGCTTCGGTGCAGGAAGCGCCGGAGGTGGATCTCGCCGCACTGATGGCGGAGAACGCTGCGCTGAAGGAGGAACTCACCGCCCGCCGAGCCGAGCAGCAGCAGACCTATGTGCCTAAGCCCCTCGACCTGTCTGAGTACAAGACCCGCAAGCTGTATATCGACACCATGCTCACAGATGCGGGCTGGACAGAGGGCAGGGACTGGCTGAATGAGGTAGAACTGCCCGGTATGCCAAACAAGTCCGAGGTAGGTTATGCGGACTATGTGCTCTACGGTGATGACGGACGCCCCCTGGCAGCGGTGGAGGCCAAGCGCACCTGCGTGGACGTAGCTAAGGGCCGCCAACAGGCAAAACTCTACGCCGACCTGTTGGAGAAGAAGTATCACCGCCGCCCGGTCATCTTCCTGACCAACGGCTTTGAGACCCGCGTCACGGACAATATCTATCCCGAACGCAAGTGTGCCGCTATCTACTCCAAGCGGGATCTGGAAAAACTGTTCAATCTCCAGACCATGCGGACAAGCCTCAAAAATATTATGGTGGACCGCAAGATAGCCGGACGCTATTATCAGGAGGGCGCCATCAAAGCTGCCTGCGATGCCTTTGCACGCAACCGGCGCAAGGCGCTGCTGGTCATGGCCACCGGCTCCGGAAAAACGAGAACAGTTATTGCCCTATGCGATGTGCTGCTCCAGCATGGTTGGGTGAAAAATATTCTCTTCCTTGCTGACCGCAACAGTCTGGTCACGCAGGCCAAGCGCAGCTTTGTGAATCTGCTGCCCGATCTCTCCGTTACCAATCTCTGCGAGGAGAAGGATAACTACACAGCGCACTGCGTATTTTCCACCTATCAGACCATGTACAACGTCATCGACAGTGTACAGGACGAGGAGGGCAAACTCTTCACCTGCGGGCACTTTGACCTTGTGATCTGCGACGAGGCGCACCGTTCGGTGTATAACAAATACCGTGATATTTTCAATTATTTTGATGCGCCGCTGGTAGGACTGACGGCCACCCCGAAAGACGAAATTGATAAGAATACCTATGAGATATTTGAGCTGGAAAACGGCGTGCCGACCTATGGCTATGAGCTGGCGCAGGCGGTGAAGGACGGGTATCTGGTGGACTTCCTGTCCGTGGAAACGAAGTTAAAATTCATGGAACAGGGTATCGTCTACGATGAGCTTTCCGACGAGGACAAGCAGGCCTATGAGGACACCTTCGAAGATGAAAACGGAGAATTACCGGAGCGCATTGCGTCCTCGGCGCTGAACGAATGGATCTTCAATGAAGATACCATCCGACAGGTGCTGAACACACTGATAACCCACGGCTTGACCATCGACTACGGCAACAAACTGGGCAAGACCATCATCTTCGCAAAAAATCACACCCATGCAGAGAAGATCCTTTCGGTTTTCAATCAGGAATACCCGCATCTTCCCGGCTTTGCCAAGGTCATCGACAACTACATGACCTATGCCCAAAGCGCCATTGACGAGTTTTCCGACCCGAAGAAACTGCCTCAAATCGCCATTTCCGTGGACATGCTGGACACCGGCATTGACGTGCCGGAAGTGCTGAATCTGGTGTTTTTCAAGAAGGTCATGAGCAAGGCAAAGTTCTGGCAGATGATCGGGCGAGGCACCCGTCTGTGTCCGGGGTTGCTGGACGGTAAGGACAAGGACAAGTTCTACATCTTCGACTTCTGCGGCAACTTTGAGTTCTTTCGCATGAACAAGGGACGGCCCACCGCCAATATGATCGCCCTGCAAGGTGCGATCTTCCATCTGAAGGCCCAAATCGCCTTCAAATTACAGGACTTGGCGTATCAGACGACGGACTTGATTGCCTTCCGCAAGACGCTGGTAGAGGACATGGTGCACAAAGTGCAGGAACTGAACAAAGAGAACTTTGCAGTGCGCCAGCACCTGAAATATGTGGAGCGGTATGCCGAACCGGACAGTTACAATGCCTTGACCTATGAGGACACGCTGCTCATGGGGCAGGAGCTTGCACCGCTCATTACACCGGAAGAGGACGATGCCAAGGCACTGCGGTTCGATGCGCTGATGTATGGCATTGAGCTTGCCTATCTCGCCGGAAAGAAATACAGCAAGGCCCGCAGCGACCTGTTTAAGAAAGTTTCAGCCGTTGCATCTGTGGCGAATATCCCGGAGATCATGGCTCAAGCCGAGCTGATCGACAGGATTTTGCATACAGACTATGTGGAGACTGCCGGAATCAACGAATTTGAGCATATCCGGGAGAATCTGCGTGACCTCATCAAGTATATTCCGGTCAGTAAAGTGCACTATGATACGAATTTTGATGACGAAATTCTGTCTGTGGACTGGAAAGAATCTGAGCTGGAGAACGACGACCTGAAGAACTACAAGGCCAAGGCGGAGTTCTACGTGCGTCAGCACATGAATGACGCCGTTATTGCCAAGCTAAAGAGCAATGTTCCTTTGACTGCGGAGGATGTGCAGGCGCTGGAGAAAGCACTCTGGAGCGAGGTCGGTACAAAACAGGATTATGAAGCCGAGTATGGCCAGAAGCCGCTGGGGGAGTTCGTGCGGGAGATCGTCGGGCTTGATATGAATGCGGCAAAGGAGGCTTTTGCGCAGTACCTGAACGATGCCAGCCTCGATAGCCGACAGATCTACTTCGTAAATCAGATCGTGGAGTACATCGTCCACAACGGCATGATGAAAGACCTGTCCGTTTTGCAGGAGTCTCCGTTTACCGACTATGGCAGCATCGTGGAGGTGTTCACGGATCTTACAGTTTGGATGGGAATTCGAAATACCATAGAGAAAATCAATTCAAATGCTGTCGCATAAAAATAAGCACGGTTACTGCTATTTCCAGTAACCGTGCTTATCTTTACATTTCCAATAACTTTTGCGCTCTTCGCTGCACCTGCCGCTCCACCATCCTCAATCTTTTTTCGGGCAGGTTATAGCGCGAGTGCTTCTTGAACTTGAAGCTTAGCAGATGCCGCAGCTTCTCGCGCAGCTCCGGCGTTAGCGCGTCCTTGGCTGTGCCGAGAAAATCATCGTACACGCTGGGGTACAACGTTTCGATATATTCCTCCAGCGCGGTCTCGTCCGTCCAGGCGTCCGCGCCTGCAAAGTTAAAGAGGGAATTGCCATGGTCGAACAGGGGAGCGGGGGAGACAATGGTATTCGTCCGGTTATCGACCATCACGCCGAAGTTTCCAAAATGCCGGTCCACATTGCAGATCACCGCATCGAACACCAGCATTTCGTTCAGCGCGTTGACAAACTTATCTCCCATCATTTCGTAATACGCCCTGACAGCTCCCATGCCGCCCTTAGAAACGAGATGGCCGATAGGGAGGTAGGCATACGCCTTGTCGGTAAAAAGCTCGCAGGTGGAGCAGAGGACGCCCTTCCAACGGGATAAACCGTAGGGGATCGCGTGAATGCCCATGGCGGCGGCGATCTGCGCGGCGTAAAACTCAGAGTATGGTTCGTTGCCGGTATTGGCCGCGCCCTCCGTGCCGCCCTTATAGAGATACACCTTACCGCCGATGCGCCGCCAGCATTTGCGGAGCATTCCGTTGGTGGTAAACTCCGGGCTGGAGAGCAGGGAAGCTCGGACGCTGCTGCCATAGCCGGTAAAGGCAAGCTCTGCCAGAACATTGCTGAATGGGTTGTCATAGAGATTTACCTTGCCGAAAGAAGCGGTGTCACCGTCCTCAACGACCCAATAGCAATCGTTAAGTGATAGTCCTTTACAAACTCTGATAATACTGAGCGGTCGGTTGAGGTTTAAGCCGCATTTTGCCAAAAGGCTATGGACGTAGGCGCGGTTTTTGGGAATCGTGCGGCGGCGCAGCCAACGGCTCAATCCGTCCGGCGTCAGCGTCAGATCAAGCGGCAGCAATGCCGCTTTTTCTTCCCTTGTCCAAAGAATTTGGATCTCCGGCTCACTGGTATCGGTCGTTGCGGAGAATTTAACGAGCGGTTCATCGAACTGCTTTAAAATATAGTTCATGATAAATCCTCCTCAAAAGTTACTTCAGACCACACAGGAAATTTTCTACATTCAAATACTGAACACCCTCAGCAAACGTATCTTTTCCGCGATAAAGAACGAATTTACCGCTGATCGGGCCAAAGCGATTTTCAACGATTTGGCATTTCTCTGCATCACGCAGATGAATTGTCTGCTTTTCGTTGACCTCGGTGCTGTGCTTGATTTCATAGATGCGGCAATTTTGACCTGCTTTATCGTAAATCACCATGTCAAACTCGCCGCCGGTATCGAACTTGAATTTGAACGCTTCCATCGTACTGGGGGCCGCTTTGCAGACTTCCAGCAAAACAATGTCCTCCAGCATCCGGCCCTTTACATCGTCCAGAATCTTTCCTGTGATATATGCCTTATTCGTTTCGGGAATCGATGCAAAATAAGCGTCCTGCATCAGGGAATAAACCAAAGCCTTTGCGATGGCATAGCGCATACCGGACTGGGAAAAGACGATATGCTCTGCCTGCTTACCGCTTTCATACCGTTCCGGACAGTTGACGATCAGATCCAGCATAAGCAGATACTTCTTCACTTTGTCGATATGCTCCTGCGTGATCGGGACGGTTGTTTCACTCTTTTCCTTGACCTCAATGATGGCCTTTAATCGCTCCAATATTTGCTTTTCATTGACATCATAGAGAACGGTTGCCCGTTCCGCAGGGAGATCATGTAAAAGCAGTTCCTTTGCGGAGCCAAAATCATGGGACTTAAACTCGTCCTCTACCACGCGCAGCACAAAGCGGTGGTTCATGTGCTGCACAATGCGGTTGATAACATTGGTCAGCTCACCTTTTTCGTAAAGCTCACGCAGTTGATTGAAATATTCACCGTAATGGTCATTTTTCAGCGTGTGCTGAATGTTGCGGCTGATGGCGGTATCAATATACTTCCGTGTGCTTTCGTCGTCCCGAAACGCGACCTCGTCAAAGGCGGCATCCGGATCGTCAAAGCTCATATTTTCCATTTTCAGCGTTCCGCCGTATTCAATATAAGAATCGACAGAACGGATGTTCAGGAGCCGCGCATACTCCCGAAAGGGAATAAAAGAGGTGTGGATCGTCACGCTTCTGTCGTACAGTTCATCGCGGTTTGCCATAGCGAAGCCAAGAGAGTCCGTACCGGAAACAACGATTTTCATGCCCATCATGCTGAACACATCGGAAAGCACGGCAGCGGTGTCGATGAAGTCGCTCAGGAGCGTAATTTCATCAATAAACACATACCGATAGCCCTGCTCAAACAGAGCTTTCAAGTCCTTTGTCAGCCGCGACATATCATCGGTGGTCTGCACCTTGATGTAGGCCGTTTTTTCTATGGGCAGTTCGGAAAGCAATTGAAACAGAAGTGTTGTCTTTCCGGTCCGGCGGAGACCGTATAAAATACAGATCTTCCCATCATAGGAGCCGTTCACAAACTTCTGTAAGGTGCTGAAGCAGTCCCGCTTGCCGTATTTTGCCACGCTGTTTGCCAATGCCTGCAAGCCCGCACCTGTGACAACATTCGTATGAAACTCTGGCATTTGCGAGGGTACAGCGGCTGTGACAACAGGCTGACCATAGCTTTCCAGCTTTTGATAAATCGCATGGTATCTGGCTGTATTTGCCTTTGCGGCATCGTTTTCGTAATTCTGATAGTTGCGCGTGGACATACCGAGGTATTCCGCACATTGGGCCTGATTCAACCCTTTTGAAATACGCAATTCTTTTAAGGTCACACTTATCACCTCGCCTTTATTATATCACAGTATACGCAAAGCACAAGAAAACTACGCATATATTTCGTATTTTCTTCGCTTATTATTCGCCTTTCTTCTTTGGGAGCTGCGTAAGCGCATCTAATTCTTCATAGGTCAATTCGCCGTTCACGTAGCGGTTTCGTGCATTCTCCGCTTGTGCTTTCCAGATTTGAAATGCGGCATCTGTGTAAATAGCCGGAGTACGGCGAACACGCATATCATAGGTTTTGATCCGCTGCCGGATGAGCTTTAAGCCATCATCGGCAGCGATTTTCTTTTCATGCTTCTCTTTGACTGCGAGTTCTTTGCAGCTTTTTCCGGTATCACCGACTGACCGATCACAATAAAGAGCTTTGGAAGAGAACGGGATAAAGTAACGATGACAATATTCACACTTTTTCAATTCAATTCCTTGCTCGACCATCTCCAGCAGTTCTGTCAGCAGCGTCGCGCCCAAATCGTCCGAGCCCTCGATGCGGGCAAACCGGACGGACTTTGGTGGCGTCGAAATGCGGTCTGCCGCCAACACCGGATCAAAATTCTGCTCATCTACATACAGCTTTCGTTCCGCGCGCATCTTGAGGTCCAAACCGGCGATCGCTGTGGCAGCCTGAAAATCGCGGCTCATATAGAGCGCCAAACGCTGCTTGGCGCTCAACTTGGATCTGTCCGGCACGAGCACGGCATCTGCAAAGGCGGAAAGTTCCTTTTGCAGTTTCTCAAAACCTTCCATGCGTTCATCAAGCACGTCTGCCAGCTTTTCTTCAAAAAAGAGGGACTGCACAAAGCGTTCCCCGAAAGGATGGATCGCGCTCAGCGCATTTTTGATCTCGGTAATGGCTTGATTTTCCATCATGGACGTTGTTCGCACCAGTAATTTCGCCCGTAAAGAAGCGAAATTTGTGGACAAAAAGGCAATAAGGGTTGTCCCGAGACGATATTCCACGGGCTTGAAATCCGTTTCTACATATTCCTTTTTGGGGCCAAAACTCAAGCAATACAAGGCTCTCAAGGCTTTCCCTCCATTCGTTGACACAGCTGTGCAATGCGTGTGGTATATCATTTGTAACGCAATTAGTTTACCACATATTGAAATCTCCGTCAACGCTTGCTATCATTTTTGTGGAAGTTGAAATTCGATGCAAACGATCTTCCACAAAATTGAATGACCGCCGGAGCGTTTCTCTTTCGGGGAAGCAGGCCATGACCGTCTGATGACGCGAGCGTGCCAAGGAGCAGAAATCGAGTTTCCGTCAGGCAGGAAACCGCTTCCGGGAAAACGGCAACAAGTTCACCGGTCTCTCCGCATAGTTTCAAGGAAAGGGGGGAGCAGGATGGCAAGCAAACCGGAGTTGCTGCATAATCAGGCGGCAGACGAGATCGGGCAGGACTTTCTTCTCGCATACCAGCGAGCCGTCCTGCTCGCCTTGCAGCGTCAAGGGGTTCTTAACGAAATGCAGTGTAGGAACTGCGTACAAAAATTAGAAGATCAAAAAAGAAATACAAGAAAATCAAAATCTGTAAAGGAATAGTGCCTTTCAGTATTCACACAATTGCAAAGGCACATTCTGTATCGTATGATACCACGAAAAGGAGGAGTTTTTATGTTACAAGTAGCAGCGTATTGCCGTGTATCCACGGATAAGGAAGACCAGGCAAATTCCTTTGAAGCGCAGCAGCGGTATTTCCGCGAGTACATCCAGCGCCAGCCAGATTGGGAGCTGCAAGGCATCTATGCTGACGAAGGATTTTCCGGCACATCGACCAACAAGCGCGTGGAGTTCAATAAAATGCTCCATGCGGCGGAGCTGGGACAGATCGACCTGATCGTGACCAAGGAGGTCAGCCGTTTCACCCGCAACACAGTAGACGCGCTGCAAATCACCCGCGAGCTGCGGCGACGCGGCGTCGGCGTGCTGTTTCTCAATGACAGCCTGGATACCCGAACCAACGATGGGGAGCTGCGGCTGACGATTATGAGTTCCTTCGCACAGGACGAAAGCCGAAGGACCTCTGAACGCTCCAAATGGGGACAGATGCGCAGCATGGAGAAGGGCGTCGTTTTTGGCGGCTCGCTGCTGGGTTACGACGTGATTGGCGGCAAAATGACCGTCAACCCGGAGGGCGCGGAAGTTGTCCGGCTCATCTTCCATAAGTATCTGCAAGAGCGCAAAGGGTGCAGCGCCATCGCGCGGGAGCTGCGGGAGGCTGGGATTCTCAGCAGCAAGGGCAACTGCCTTTGGTCGTCTGCCACCGTGACAAAGATCCTAAAGAATGAAAAATACTGCGGTGACCTGATCCAGAAAAAGACCTACACGCCGGACTATCTGACGCACGAAAAGAAGTACAACCACGGCAAGGAACCGCTGGTAGAACTAAAAGATCACCACGAGCCCATCATCGACCGGGAAACGTGGCAGGCGGTGCAGCGGGAGCTGTCCCCCAT
>ERZ859894.715-NODE-715-length-12298-cov-7.325329_pt1 | contig 12298 bp, 7 predicted proteins | sample MGYA00510117_ERZ859894 | MGnify/ENA primary metagenome ERZ859894 (study PRJEB30046, sample SAMN00715164) | human gut metagenome | study: EMG produced TPA metagenomics assembly of the A metagenome-wide association study of gut microbiota in type 2... | reverse complement strand
AAGATACTAATAAGTTTTGAATAATCAATGCACTACAAGTTTTTTTTTGATTTTATGCTTCCCCCTTGATGTTGGGCAACGGCGGGAGGGGCTGTTCGTCCGGCATGCGAATGGGACCAAAAGCGCGTTCATATTTGCCTATGTTCTCTTCGAGCGCGCGCAGCAGGCGTTTGGCGTGTTCGGGCGCCAGCACGATGCGCGACTGCACTCCGGCTTTGGGCATCCCCGGCATCACCCGCACAAAATCCACGATAAACTCCGAGCTGGAATGGGTGATAATGGCAAGATTGGCATACGTGCCTTGCGCTACTTCCTCTTTCAGTTCAATCTGCAATTGTCCGTTATTATTCTCCTGATTTTCCATAATTGTTTATACATCATTATTATTTATATAGATAGGGGCAAATATACTTCTTTTCATCGGGAACACACAACATACTCCGGTGTAAAAAAAGCCACTGCCCCCCATAAAGCACAAAAAAAAGTTCCGCCCCTGCAAGCCGGCCGGCCTGCAAGGGCGAAATCTTTACACAGCCGCAGTGCCGTCCACCGCCAGCCGCCTGTCGCAATTCTCCCGCATGCAGCGGCAAGTCAACGCTTTCGCCAGCTCCGCTTTCAGCGAGAAGATTTCGGTGTGCATCTCCTTCACGCGTGCACTCAGCCCGAAGTAGTCCTGCAACACCTTCTCCAGTTGCCCGACGAGGAAGCCGTACTGTTCCCTCACCAGCTCGCTGAACTCTTTCATCTTCTCCACTTTCTTCTTGCTCCGTTTGGAGAGGAACGGGAGGAACGCCAGCAGGCATTCCAGCATTTTTTCAATAATCGCTTTCATCTTTCACTCCTTTCTTTTTGTTCATACCACAGATACAGATCATCCCAACGGGTCCTGTTCCTCGCCGCCGCCCGGCACACCGCCGCCTGCATCCTCCTCTTCTTTCTGCCCGTTCAGGTAGGTTTGCAGATCCACGAACTCCATTGCGTCTTCGGCGCGTGTAGAGGCCAAATCGGGGCGCACGCCGGTCGAAGGGCGGAAGTTGATGCGCACTGTCCGTATCTTCTTTGCCGTACAGTCCTTCTCCGTTTCCGAGCCCTCGGTACGCGCCGAGAGGCTGAACACCCCGAAATCGCGGATGTTCACCGAATGTCCGTTGTACAGGTTCTTGCGCATGCACTCCACGAAGTTGGCAATCACGCTGAGAATATCACCTTTGGAGAGCGAACTGTTCTCTTTCATCTGGTACGCAATCTTGTCGATGCCCACGCTCTGTCCCAAGGTGAGCAGTTGCGGGTAATACTTCGCCGCAGCCGTTTGGTCCGCCACATTCTTACGCAATGCTTTTTTAAATACAATAGCCATACTCTTGTCTCCTTTTTACTTTTTTTAAGTGAATATTGTCTTTGGTTTCTCCACCATCCCGGCTACCGGTTCTGCCGGATTGGTGAAACAAAGATAACACCGAGCGGAGGCAACACCGACCGCCGGGCGCCGCCGAACGTCGCCCATGTATCCGGATGTATTTATAAAGTCCTTAGATGCAAGAAGGGGGCATCCTCTTTCGGACAGCCCCCAAGCACAACTGATTGCCACAGATCACCACATCTGCTGCTACGAGACGGATGCACAAGCATCCGACCGCACATCGTTTATTCCAACTGGTTATTTCATTTATTAATGCCAGGCGATAGTTCCACATTTACCGCCGTCAGCTCCGGCACCAACTCCTGTAAATCCTTTCATTCTTCCCAAAAAATTTTCTTTAGTATCTCCTTGCTTCAGAGTAATAGTTATATTGCCGCACGTTCCTCCTCTCCCGCTGCCAATCCCGGCTCCCCCTGTGGCTCCGGTCGAAGTTATCCATGCATTTTTAATAGTAATGTTACCGCAAGACGCACAACCACGCGAACCAATACCTGCCGGATCACTTCCATTCGCTTGTGCTATAACCGTACAATCCTCAATATTAATATGCCAGCCACCGGTAGCACTATATATCGTACCTATTCCACATCCTAAATTTCCACCTATTGCCGTCAGTTTCCCGGAACCTACAATCTTAATGCTTCCACTTGTCCAATCATTCCCCAATTGAATGCCCGAGGCACCATAATCAGTACTTTTCAAGGTGTTACTATTTACTACCCTAACAGTAGGGTTACCATTTTGAATATGGAATGCTATCCCGGCAGATACATTTAAGCCATCAATATATATGGTTGGAGCGCCATTTACAACAGTGATATTATTACCGGTAGTCCCGGAAGAACTTTGTGTAATATAATAAGAGTCATTACCTACTATTGTCAGAGAGCCTACCGATAGGTCCCAAGGTATATGTCCATCTTTGTTTTTCCATTTATTTACATTAAAAGTATATTGCTTTCCCTCAACCATACCGCCACCTACATTACACGTAATTTCAAACTTTGCTCCGCCTTTTTTGCAATTCATTTTCAGTTGCGTCTGTCCCGGCACAATGCAAGCCTTCCACTTCCGCGCACTCTCTCTATATGGTTTGATTGAGGAACTCCCCGTAACGGCACTTGTATTCAGTGATTGATTGAGAATGGTTACCTCCGTTACATCTTCATTGAATGTAAAGATCACTTTTGCCATGCGGTGAGCGAACCGCAGCCCTAGTGCGCTATTGCTGATTGTTCCGTTGGCTGCAAGAGCATCGCTCTTATAGTAATTATCGCTGCTGCTTTGGTCGGCTTCCACAAAAGCGGTGGAATAGGCTCCGTCACTCCGGTAAGGATAATAGGCTTTCACTGTCGAAGCAGAATGCTCCCCGCAATAGATTTTTTCGCCTACCGCCACCAATGCCGAACCGCTTGCAGGGTATTTGTACTGCACGTTCTGATAGGCCGCACTGCCACCCACCGACACACCGATGTGGCAGCCGGGAGTGAATTTCGTATCGGTTTCTCCACCGTCGCCTGCTCCGGTAAACGTGCTTCTGGACACCACGATGTCTACGGGAATATCCCCGTCGTCCTTGCCGGTATCGTCCGGCAGGAACGGCTGCCCGTCGCGCGAACAGGCGGCAAGCAGCAGGAGTGCGAAACAGAAACTGAAAAATCTAAAGATTGCGGTTTTCATACATGCGTCTTTTTTTTATTGCAGGATTGCGTCAGAGTTGCCACCGTTCTCCGGTGTCCAAGGCGTAATATCGCTGCTTTCCACCACCAGTTCCAGTTTCTTCACAGTGACAGTTACGGTATAGCATTTGCCGGCCGTCAGTTCCTTTCCCGACAGGATTCTGGCACTCAGATAGCTGTCGCTGCCCGATGCAATCGTCAGAAAGACATCCGCAGAAGCCGTTTGGGGAGGAACGATTGCCACGAAAGACTGTTGGGTAGCAGTATTAGCAGTCTCCGTCTGGTTGGACAGGAGAAGGTCTACAACCGCGGCATCACCGGCAAGAGCCGCCACACCATTAGCCAGGCTGAACGTGCCTTTGGACTTCAGGCCCTTCAGCGTAGGCGCCATTGTGCCCAAGTCCTCCACAGAACTGCCGTCGGCCTTTAGCACAATAATAATTTTCGTCATGGAATGTACAAACTGGAAATTCACATTGGGACTGTTCTTGCTTCCGACGGGTGCATTTCCACTCCCATCCTTATCCGCAAACAGGGAGTCGAACTTCACCTGTCCTGCAAGGCTCTGGTCGGTGGCTTCGAAAGCGATTGTCCCATCTTTCTTTTCTCCTGCGCCGTCCGTAATATCGGCATCCGCTGTATACGGATAGTACGCCCTGAAAGTCACCATAGCATCTGCCGGATTTTTGAAGCGGAAAGCGGTAGTCCCGCCGTCCCAAGCAGTTGAGCTACGGGTGTATTTCAGGTTGACCGCGTTGTTGCTCTGCTCCACATCGTCTATCATCACCCCCTGCATTTCATCATTCAGCGAGAAGATACCGATGGCATCGTCCTCCGCCCACTTGTCGTCCGCCATACGTGTCTGCACGCGTCCGTCCAGATTGGTGGTGAATACTGCCGCCACGCCGTTGGCGTTGTCTGTCGGCTCATTGTCGTTACTGCAAGCACCGAGCAACAGCCCCGCAGCCAAAATCATAAATACGTTCGCTTTCATTGTTATTCGCTATTTTAAAATTATTCATCCGTCTATCCGTTTCACACAGCATCCCCTCTTCGCTTCCGGAGGGCACCCAGTCGGTGATGTCCGCATCGGGCAGCGCATCGTTCATCAGCTCCAGCGTGGCGTCCAGCATCATGGGGGCTGTTCCCCGGTTGAAGTCGGAGAGCGCCCCGGTCATGTCACGCGCCAGCGTCTGCCGCTGTCCGTCGGTGGCAATGAGCACGATGATGAACTCCTGCCGCACATCCGCAGCCGTACCCAGCAAGTTGAGCTCCGCCGTCAGCACATCGCCTTCGCGCACAAAGACAGGACGCACCGTAGCAGGATCGCCCTGCAGCTTCAAAGCAGCGATGTCCAATGCAGGGGCAATGCCGGTTATGGAGGCTTCGGTTCCTGCCAGAATGCCGGGGTTGCCGCCCGCCAGTTTCATCTTCAGCGTCAGGCGGCGGGTGAGCTGCTTCATCGGAAGAGTCACCGCAAGGGTGTCGTCCGCCGCAATGCCTATGGTTGCGGCATTGCCATAGAGCACTCCGGGTTGCGGAAGCAGCGTGCCGTCCGGCAGGGATGCCACGCCCACCCGGTTGTCCGCACGCTCCATGCCTTCGGGCAGGTTGAATACGGAGAGCGTATAGCTGCCGGGAGCAAAGACCTGCGGACAGGGGAAATCGGCCGCGGGAACGCTCGTGTGGTAGTCCTGCACCTTCATGTAGTAGTTGCCGGCATAGCCGGTGTGCAGCAGCAAGGCGCCTTCGGCGGGATGCGGCGTGTTGCAGAAAGTGTCGTCGCGCTCGCAGGCGGCAAACGCCACCCACAGGGCAAGCCACCCAAGACATGATTTTGAAAATATAGGGTTCTTCATAAGTTCATCGGTTACTGTTCGTTGTTTTCAGAAATCGTACAGCAGGGAAACGCCCAGCTGATTGATGCCCCAATAATCTTTCACGAGTTTTCCGCTTTTGTTGCGGAGGACGTTGACCGTCCCGATGCGGGTGTATTCGTCGTATTCGGCACGAGTATAGCCTGCGGCGGCATGGAAGTCGAAAGCCCAATGACGGGTGAGGGGCAGGCGGTAACCGCCCGTAATGCCTCCGCCCTGATAGTCGCCGGCCTTGCCCGTAACATCCAGTTTGTAGTGGTAGCTGCCCCGGTGGTACATGGCTCCCAGAAAGCCGCGGCGGCGGGTGCCGAGATAATAGCGTGCTTCGGGGGAGACACGCCAGATTTTGTAGCGGCGTTGCTTCTCTTTCCAGCCCCAGTCGGCATAAGTGCCGTTCAGGAGAATGGCGATGCGGGCATCCGCCATGCGATATTCCAAGCCGAAATCGGCGGTGAGGGTGGCAAGGCGCAAGAGGTTGGTGCGGAGCGCAAAGGCCGACCCGAAGTCGTGCCGCCCGTCTTTGTCCGGCTGCGAGCCAAGCGGCGACGCAGACAAGGAGGCTGCCGGAACAACCGCCGTATCTGCAGCGCAATGAGTGGTATCTATGTCATGGGGCATATTCTCCGTTTCGGAAACCGCGTCTGCATCATCCGCCTGCTCCGAAGCCTGCGGTGCGGCGGGAAGCCTCAGACGCACTTCCACATAATCGCCTTCCTGCACATGGTTGACGGTGCGGAAGCATGCTTCGTGCAAACCGCCCCGCAGTATCATTTCGCTCTTCACGCGGTTGCTGCGCTCGCGGGCAGTCTTGCGGTCGGGGCAAAAACCCTCCACAAATACCGGAATGTTGCCCGAAAGGATATCTTCCCGATGCATGCCTATCAAGACCATAAGGCGTTCCAACGCTTGCCCGTTCCCCTTGTAGGGTACGTAGAACATACCTTTGCCCCGAACAAAACGAAAACAATACAGAGAATCGTCAGCAAGAGCGCCACTCGCCCTACTTTCTACAAAGCATGCCATAAACAGCAGTATTACAGCGAGTTGTTTCATGTGGTCTGTTTTTTAAACGTTCGTTTAAAGAACACCCTTTCAGCATCCTGTCACATATGCATGTTACCGGTTATTTGAAAAAGATTTTTTCACAACACATAAATCGCCTAAGTAATTGATAATAAGAGGTATTGATTTGTTTTGATAAATTATAATTAAAATATTTTGAATAAAATTTGCAGTTCCATCTTCATGTTCTTATATTTGTGTTTTCAGACGAACGTTTAAAAAACAGACCACATGAAACAACTCGCTGTAATACTGCTGTTTATGGCATGCTTTGTAGAAAGTAGGGCGAGTGGCGCTCTTGCTGACGATTCTCTGTATTGTTTTCGTTTTGTTCGGGGCAAAGGTATGTTCTACGTACCCTACAAGGGGAACGGGCAAGCGTTGGAACGCCTTATGGTCTTGATAGGCATGCATCGGGAAGATATCCTTTCGGGCAACATTCCGGTATTTGTGGAGGGTTTTTGCCCCGACCGCAAGACTGCCCGCGAGCGCAGCAACCGCGTGAAGAGCGAAATGATACTGCGGGGCGGTTTGCACGAAGCATGCTTCCGCACCGTCAACCATGTGCAGGAAGGCGATTATGTGGAAGTGCGTCTGAGGCTTCCCGCCGCACCGCAGGCTTCGGAGCAGGCGGATGATGCAGACGCGGTTTCCGAAACGGAGAATATGCCCCATGACATAGATACCACTCATTGCGCTGCAGATACGGCGGTTGTTCCGGCAGCCTCCTTGTCTGCGTCGCCGCTTGGCTCGCAGCCGGACAAAGACGGGCGGCACGACTTCGGGTCGGCCTTTGCGCTCCGCACCAACCTCTTGCGCCTTGCCACCCTCACCGCCGATTTCGGCTTGGAATATCGCATGGCGGATGCCCGCATCGCCATTCTCCTGAACGGCACTTATGCCGACTGGGGCTGGAAAGAGAAGCAACGCCGCTACAAAATCTGGCGTGTCTCCCCCGAAGCACGCTATTATCTCGGCACCCGCCGCCGCGGCTTTCTGGGAGCCATGTACCACCGGGGCAGCTACCACTACAAACTGGATGTTACGGGCAAGGCCGGCGACTATCAGGGCGGAGGCATTACGGGCGGTTACCGCCTGCCCCTCACCCGTCATTGGGCTTTCGACTTCCATGCCGCCGCAGGCTATACTCGTGCCGAATACGACGAATACACCCGCATCGGGACGGTCAACGTCCTCCGCAACAAAAGCGGAAAACTCGTGAAAGATTATTGGGGCATCAATCAGCTGGGCGTTTCCCTGCTGTACGATTTCTGAAAACAACGAACAGTAACCGATGAACTTATGAAGAACCCTATATTTTCAAAATCATGTCTTGGGTGGCTTGCCCTGTGGGTGGCGTTTGCCGCCTGCGAGCGCGACGACACTTTCTGCAACACGCCGCATCCCGCCGAAGGCGCCTTGCTGCTGCACACCGGCTATGCCGGCAACTACTACATGAAGGTGCAGGACTACCACACGAGCGTTCCCGCGGCCGATTTCCCCTGTCCGCAGGTCTTTGCTCCCGGCAGCTATACGCTCTCCGTATTCAACCTGCCCGAAGGCATGGAGCGTGCGGACAACCGGGTGGGCGTGGCATCCCTGCCGGACGGCACGCTGCTTCCGCAACCCGGAGTGCTCTATGGCAATGCCGCAACCATAGGCATTGCGGCGGACGACACCCTTGCGGTGACTCTTCCGATGAAGCAGCTCACCCGCCGCCTGACGCTGAAGATGAAACTGGCGGGCGGCAACCCCGGCATTCTGGCAGGAACCGAAGCCTCCATAACCGGCATTGCCCCTGCATTGGACATCGCTGCTTTGAAGCTGCAGGGCGATCCTGCTACGGTGCGTCCTGTCTTTGTGCGCGAAGGCGATGTGCTGACGGCGGAGCTCAACTTGCTGGGTACGGCTGCGGATGTGCGGCAGGAGTTCATCATCGTGCTCATTGCCACCGACGGACAGCGGCAGACGCTGGCGCGTGACATGACCGGGGCGCTCTCCGACTTCAACCGGGGAACAGCCCCCATGATGCTGGACGCCACGCTGGAGCTGATGAACGATGCGCTGCCCGATGCGGACATCACCGACTGGGTGCCCTCCGGAAGCGAAGAGGGGATGCTGTGTGAAACGGATAGACGGATGAATAATTTTAAAATAGCGAATAACAATGAAAGCGAACGTATTTATGATTTTGGCTGCGGGGCTGTTGCTCGGTGCTTGCAGTAACGACAATGAGCCGACAGACAACGCCAACGGCGTGGCGGCAGTATTCACCACCAATCTGGACGGACGCGTGCAGACACGTATGGCGGACGACAAGTGGGCGGAGGACGATGCCATCGGTATCTTCTCGCTGAATGATGAAATGCAGGGGGTGATGATAGACGATGTGGAGCAGAGCAACAACGCGGTCAACCTGAAATACACCCGTAGCTCAACTGCTTGGGACGGCGGGACTACCGCTTTCCGCTTCAAAAATCCGGCAGATGCTATGGTGACTTTCAGGGCGTACTATCCGTATACAGCGGATGCCGATATTACGGACGGCGCAGGAGAAAAGAAAGATGGGACAATCGCTTTCGAAGCCACCGACCAGAGCCTTGCAGGACAGGTGAAGTTCGACTCCCTGTTTGCGGATAAGGATGGGAGTGGAAATGCACCCGTCGGAAGCAAGAACAGTCCCAATGTGAATTTCCAGTTTGTACATTCCATGACGAAAATTATTATTGTGCTAAAGGCCGACGGCAGTTCTGTGGAGGACTTGGGCACAATGGCGCCTACGCTGAAGGGCCTGAAGTCCAAAGGCACGTTCAGCCTGGCTAATGGTGTGGCGGCTCTTGCCGGTGATGCCGCGGTTGTAGACCTTCTCCTGTCCAACCAGACGGAGACTGCTAATACTGCTACCCAACAGTCTTTCGTGGCAATCGTTCCTCCCCAAACGGCTTCTGCGGATGTCTTTCTGACGATTGCATCGGGCAGCGACAGCTATCTGAGTGCCAGAATCCTGTCGGGAAAGGAACTGACGGCCGGCAAATGCTATACCGTAACTGTCACTGTGAAGAAACTGGAACTGGTGGTGGAAAGCAGCGATATTACGCCTTGGACACCGGAGAACGGTGGCAACTCTGACGCAATCCTGCAATAAAAAAAAGACGCATGTATGAAAACCGCAATCTTTAGATTTTTCAGTTTCTGTTTCGCACTCCTGCTGCTTGCCGCCTGTTCGCGCGACGGGCAGCCGTTCCTGCCGGACGATACCGGCAAGGACGACGGGGATATTCCCGTAGACATCGTGGTGTCCAGAAGCACGTTTACCGGAGCAGGCGACGGTGGAGAAACCGATACGAAATTCACTCCCGGCTGCCACATCGGTGTGTCGGTGGGTGGCAGTGCGGCCTATCAGAACGTGCAGTACAAATACCCTGCAAGCGGTTCGGCATTGGTGGCGGTAGGCGAAAAAATCTATTGCGGGGAGCATTCTGCTTCGACAGTGAAAGCCTATTATCCTTACCGGAGTGACGGAGCCTATTCCACCGCTTTTGTGGAAGCCGACCAAAGCAGCAGCGATAATTACTATAAGAGCGATGCTCTTGCAGCCAACGGAACAATCAGCAATAGCGCACTAGGGCTGCGGTTCGCTCACCGCATGGCAAAAGTGATCTTTACATTCAATGAAGATGTAACGGAGGTAACCATTCTCAATCAATCACTGAATACAAGTGCCGTTACGGGGAGTTCCTCAATCAAACCATATAGAGAGAGTGCGCGGAAGTGGAAGGCTTGCATTGTGCCGGGACAGACGCAACTGAAAATGAATTGCAAAAAAGGCGGAGCAAAGTTTGAAATTACGTGTAATGTAGGTGGCGGTATGGTTGAGGGAAAGCAATATACTTTTAATGTAAATAAATGGAAAAACAAAGATGGACATATACCTTGGGACCTATCGGTAGGCTCTCTGACAATAGTAGGTAATGACTCTTATTATATTACACAAAGTTCTTCCGGGACTACCGGTAATAATATCACTGTTGTAAATGGCGCTCCAACCATATATATTGATGGCTTAAATGTATCTGCCGGGATAGCATTCCATATTCAAAATGGTAACCCTACTGTTAGGGTAGTAAATAGTAACACCTTGAAAAGTACTGATTATGGTGCCTCGGGCATTCAATTGGGGAATGATTGGACAAGTGGAAGCATTAAGATTGTAGGTTCCGGGAAACTGACGGCAATAGGTGGAAATTTAGGATGTGGAATAGGTACGATATATAGTGCTACCGGTGGCTGGCATATTAATATTGAGGATTGTACGGTTATAGCACAAGCGAATGGAAGTGATCCGGCAGGTATTGGTTCGCGTGGTTGTGCGTCTTGCGGTAACATTACTATTAAAAATGCATGGATAACTTCGACCGGAGCCACAGGGGGAGCCGGGATTGGCAGCGGGAGAGGAGGAACGTGCGGCAATATAACTATTACTCTGAAGCAAGGAGATACTAAAGAAAATTTTTTGGGAAGAATGAAAGGATTTACAGGAGTTGGTGCCGGAGCTGACGGCGGTAAATGTGGAACTATCGCCTGGCATTAATAAATGAAATAACCAGTTGGAATAAACGATGTGCGGTCGGATGCTTGTGCATCCGTCTCGTAGCAGCAGATGTGGTGATCTGTGGCAATCAGTTGTGCTTGGGGGCTGTCCGAAAGAGGATGCCCCCTTCTTGCATCTAAGGACTTTATAAATACATCCGGATACATGGGCGACGTTCGGCGGCGCCCGGCGGTCGGTGTTGCCTCCGCTCGGTGTTATCTTTGTTTCACCAATCCGGCAGAACCGGTAGCCGGGATGGTGGAGAAACCAAAGACAATATTCACTTAAAAAAAGTAAAAAGGAGACAAGAGTATGGCTATTGTATTTAAAAAAGCATTGCGTAAGAATGTGGCGGACCAAACGGCTGCGGCGAAGTATTACCCGCAACTGCTCACCTTGGGACAGAGCGTGGGCATCGACAAGATTGCGTACCAGATGAAAGAGAACAGTTCGCTCTCCAAAGGTGATATTCTCAGCGTGATTGCCAACTTCGTGGAGTGCATGCGCAAGAACCTGTACAACGGACATTCGGTGAACATCCGCGATTTCGGGGTGTTCAGCCTCTCGGCGCGTACCGAGGGCTCGGAAACGGAGAAGGACTGTACGGCAAAGAAGATACGGACAGTGCGCATCAACTTCCGCCCTTCGACCGGCGTGCGCCCCGATTTGGCCTCTACACGCGCCGAAGACGCAATGGAGTTCGTGGATCTGCAAACCTACCTGAACGGGCAGAAAGAAGAGGAGGATGCAGGCGGCGGTGTGCCGGGCGGCGGCGAGGAACAGGACCCGTTGGGATGATCTGTATCTGTGGTATGAACAAAAAGAAAGGAGTGAAAGATGAAAGCGATTATTGAAAAAATGCTGGAATGCCTGCTGGCGTTCCTCCCGTTCCTCTCCAAACGGAGCAAGAAGAAAGTGGAGAAGATGAAAGAGTTCAGCGAGCTGGTGAGGGAACAGTACGGCTTCCTCGTCGGGCAACTGGAGAAGGTGTTGCAGGACTACTTCGGGCTGAGTGCACGCGTGAAGGAGATGCACACCGAAATCTTCTCGCTGAAAGCGGAGCTGGCGAAAGCGTTGACTTGCCGCTGCATGCGGGAGAATTGCGACAGGCGGCTGGCGGTGGACGGCACTGCGGCTGTGTAAAGATTTCGCCCTTGCAGGCCGGCCGGCTTGCAGGGGCGGAACTTTTTTTTGTGCTTTATGGGGGGCAGTGGCTTTTTTTACACCGGAGTATGTTGTGTGTTCCCGATGAAAAGAAGTATATTTGCCCCTATCTATATAAATAATAATGATGTATAAACAATTATGGAAAATCAGGAGAATAATAACGGACAATTGCAGATTGAACTGAAAGAGGAAGTAGCGCAAGGCACGTATGCCAATCTTGCCATTATCACCCATTCCAGCTCGGAGTTTATCGTGGATTTTGTGCGGGTGATGCCGGGGATGCCCAAAGCCGGAGTGCAGTCGCGCATCGTGCTGGCGCCCGAACACGCCAAACGCCTGCTGCGCGCGCTCGAAGAGAACATAGGCAAATATGAACGCGCTTTTGGTCCCATTCGCATGCCGGACGAACAGCCCCTCCCGCCGTTGCCCAACATCAAGGGGGAAGCATAAAATCAAAAAAAAACTTGTAGTGCATTGATTATTCAAAACTTATTAGTATCTT
>ERZ859894.714-NODE-714-length-12322-cov-6.842260_pt1 | contig 12322 bp, 7 predicted proteins | sample MGYA00510117_ERZ859894 | MGnify/ENA primary metagenome ERZ859894 (study PRJEB30046, sample SAMN00715164) | human gut metagenome | study: EMG produced TPA metagenomics assembly of the A metagenome-wide association study of gut microbiota in type 2... | reverse complement strand
TTTGTTGCTCAGGTACTTAAAAAAAATATTTTATAATAGTGTTGCGGAATTAAGGCTAATGAAGATACTAGTTTGCGTTCTATATGGATGGTGTTGACCAATATACAACACTACATGTTGAAATACATGCAGTTGGCTATTCCATTGAAGAAAGGTTCTGCCAGTTTGAATACAAAAGGCAACAAACTGATTGCTCAGATAGATTCACAAATCCACTTTGATAATTTCAAGAGCGAGGTAAGAAGATTGTTTAGCACAAATGTTGTTCGTCACAGTCAACTGTCTGGATTTTGGTATTTTGAAACAGATGCTGATTTGTATTCAGATATGCAACAGTTTGTTGACTCCTGCAATAATATGTATGTTACCGTTCGTCCAAACCCAGTTGTTGAGATACAGATTAAGGGTGCGGACTCAACTTCAAAAAGAATCATCAAGACTCGCCTTCAAAACTACTATTCTCAGTTGGATTTTTTTGAAATCAACGAAAATCTAATGGTTGTCACTGTTCCATACGAGAATCGTGTTGCATTGGAGGATTTGAAGGAAGAACTCGGCTATGCTCTCAACGGCATTCGCAATGGTGTGCCAGACTTAGCAGAAGAAGGCAAACAAACCACCTTCGAACCAGCAAGATTTGTTTACGAAATCAATTATCCGCAAGATGGAGCTGACCGCTTCCTGTTGACTCTTGACAATGAAGCTTTATTGGACAAAGAAGGACTTCGCTTTGGCGGACTTTATGGACAAAGTTTCGTCATCAAAGACGGAGAGAATGAATACAAACTTGGCAAGCTCTGCAAGATTGAATATCCAAATGTTACGTTTAATCTTTTGCCAGAAGATTGCGGCAAGATAAAGGAAATGGCTGATAATGATTGCATCACTGCTGTTATTCCCAACATGGACGATATGACTGGCGAAATAGAAAAGGTCAATCGTCTTAGAGATTCGTTCGATAGAATTACTGAGCATCCCGAAGATTTAGTCAACCCTCAACTGGCTTCCTATTTGTTTGATGCTTCAAAAGCAACCAAGTTGGAAGATGAAGCTATAGAACAACGAGTCGAACACATAAAGAAATGCCAACTTAACGAGTCTCTCAATGAATCACAAATTCAGGCAATAGCAAAAGCAGTTGAAGCCAAAGATCTTGCCATCGTACAAGGTCCTCCTGGAACAGGCAAGTCAACAGCTATAGCCGAACTAATTTGGCAACTGGTACAGCAAAAGCCAGACAGTAGAATATTGCTTACATCGGAAGCCAACCTTGCAGTTGACAATGCTTTAGACCGACTGAAATTCTCTCTCCACAACATAGTTAAACCAATTCGTGTGGCTGCTGGTGACAAATTTTCAGCCGAAGGTTTTGCGTACTCACAAGTGGAGATGAAGAAGTGGGCAGGAATTGAAATGTCTGATATTGATACAGAAGACAATGCTGTTGCCATAGATACAGACGAATACAAGTCGTTTAATCCGCAGGAACTTGTATTGAACAGATGGATGAAAAACATCTACAAGCGTTCACAACTTCACTTGCAACGGGAAGACTTGAAACGCTTGTGGTTTGATTTCCTCACAGATTTACCGTCCGAATGGCGAAAGGAAGTATATCAGGAATACGTCAGCCATTGTAATGTCATAGGAGCTACTTGTAGTTCTATTTCCGATACCAACTACTCTGCCACAGAAGCAAAGGGTAAACACAGGGATTCGCGTTTCTTCAAACGGTTTCGTGCAATCTTTGGCGAGACAGAGAAAAACGGTTATCCTGTCTTCTTGCGTTTCAACACGGTCATTCAGGACGAAGCCAGCAAAGCAACTCCAGCCGAGTTGTCTCTTCCTCTTGTATATGGCGAGAAAGCTGTGGTCATTGGCGACCATCGTCAGCTGCCTCCTAATCTTGATAGGGAAGACATTTTGTTCAAACTGCACATGCAAAAACTGAAAGCCGACAGCAGGGAGGAACATGACCATATAGAACAATTAGAGTCATATGTAAGAAAGAACTTTGACATTCTGGAGAAGTCGCATTTTGAAAGACTCTTCCGACAAATAGATTCGTCTCTACGCGGCACTTTCGACACACAATATCGTATGCACAACGACATCAATCGTGTTATTGAGCAGTTCTATGTTGATGATGGTGGACTAAAATGTGGTGTAGCAAACGAAAGCCGGAAACATGACATAGATATTCCAAATTTCATTTCGCCAGACAATCACGTAATTTGGATAAACACATCTTCTCCTGAAGTGCGAGACGGAACATCGCGAGCAAACAGAGGTGAGGTAGAAGCCATTGAGTGGGTGTTGTCGCAACTCTCAAAATCAGAGAGTTTTCGCAGTTATCAGGAATCTCAGCACACCAATGAAGACCGAGAAATCGGGCTGATTACATTCTATGGCAGTCAGCTGAAACGACTGAAGGGAATCGTGGAAAAGGAAACGAAGAAAGGGCTCAGCATCAAGATGAGTTCTGTTGACCGATTCCAAGGGATGGAGCGCAACATAATCATTGTTTCGATGGTAAGAAGTAACTCCATAGCACAGAAATGGGGACAAAAACCAGACTACAACAGATTCCCCAATGCGGGTTATCCAGCACAAAAAGAATACGGATTTGCAAAATCCCCCAATCGTCTTAATGTTGCTTTGTCACGAGCAAAGAGACTGCTTATCATCGTTGGCAACGGCGAACATTTCAGCAACTATACCAATCCGCAAGGACAAGCCATTTACAAGAATGTATTTGATGAGGTAAAGAACAATCCAAATGGTAGGATTATTGAATGGAATGTTCGCAAACCGAAACAAGAGCATGTAGCAAAGATTGTCAGAGTGCCAATGCCTATACAGCGTTCTGTAAACCTGAATACTCGTGACATCAACGCAGAGACAGACAAGAATCTACGTATAAAGGAAACATGGCTTACGCCAAACGGACAACCTATTGAAAATCCACATTTCGCAGTCCTTGAACTGTCAACAAAAGCGGTGAAACTGCTTATTGGCAGAGATGAGGAAACAATCAGGACTGCAACACTATTCGATTTCAACAATTTTATCCGTGATGCTGCCAAACCAGAAACAGGCAAAGGATTGGACAGTCAGAACGTGATGAATATGGGATACTTCAGAGATCGGGTTCTTCCTGTAATTAAAAGAATGAAACAGAAGATGCGTTCTGAAGGTGTCGACGTGGTTTACACCGTTGCCACTGCTGCCTATCGTACAGCAAAGAATCGTGACGAAGTGATAGAATGCATCCGTCGTGAGGCCGGAATAAATGTGCGCATTCTGTCAAAGAAGGAAGAATCTGTATCAACAATGTTTGCCTACGGCATATCATCACGCTACAAATTGGATATTCAGAAGTCAAGACATTCTGTGATGGTTGACCAAGGTGGTGGTTCTACCGAAGTCAGCGTGTTCAATCAGGGCGAATTGGAAGGTTCATACAGTATAAACCTCGGTACAACAGCTTTGCGTAATATTTTGACAAAAGACATTCCATCCGCCACACTTTTGGTCGATGCATTCAAAAAGAGCGACCAAATGCTAAAAGAAAGAATGGTGGCGTTCATCAAGAATATGAACACAACTATGCAAACCAACGAAAACACATTCTGTGTCAGCGTAGGTTCTGCCATAACTCATGCAACAGGAAAGAAAAAGAACGCACAACAACATGATTGTATTCTCAACTACGAACAGATTGCCGAAAAGATAGAGAATCTCACGGTAAAATTGCAGGAGAAGTTCAACACCGTTGGTGATTTGGTTCGTTGGGAACAACAAATGACAGGCGATGCCATTGACGATATGCTCACCCTACGCATGGGATTGCCGATGTATCTTCTGCTTATGGAGAAATTTAATATCAAGCAAATTCACGTTTGTGGAACAGGCTTGTGGTATGGTATTTATTTGCAGCATCTTTTTAATGTAGCCGACTAAAATGGAAAATCAGACATACAACAATTTGATATATCGTTCTATCGAGAAAGACAGACAATCGCGTTCGCTTGCTCTGAAAACGCGCTCTTGCACAGTTGAATACTACACCACCCACAAACTGGAGCCATTAGACATACTTGTCGGTGAATTGCTTTTGGAAAGTGCAAACGTACAACTTGAATGTGTCGCTCTAGGACGGGCTCTCGGTTTCGATGTAGAAGCGCAGCCAGAAAATGGTATGTACTACGACGAGGCAGAATATAAGCTATTCCATAAGTTTTTACATTCGGTACAAGAATGGGGAATAATAAACGTTGACAAAGAAAACGGTACCGTAACCCTTACTGCTTTAGGCAAGATTTGTATGCAGAACAAAGAGAAATACAAATTCATATCTGCCAACACCGATGCCTTGGAGTTTGTCAATTTGAAAGCTGCTGATGGCAGAATCGTATCGCTTTATCCGTTCTATTCTGAATTGGGTTTGTTTCTTTCGCTTGACCATTCCAAAACTCTCAATTACGAAGATTGTTTGTGTGAAGTAATCAACAGAGAGACAGACGATGTGCTGGTAAACAACTTGAAGTTGCAAGTTCCAGAAGGAATCTGTGTTTACAAAGCCGAGTTCACCAATTACTTGGGTGTAAAGCCTATCAAACTGGATATTGAACTTTACGAGACAGAAGGCAAATATTCACTGAACTTCATTTCGGCTGGCAATAACTGTCCGGTATTGAATGCTCTGTTTGAGCTTGAAGTTAACGCCGATGCAAAAGAACGTAAAGTGGAACAATGCCTGTACTATCGCCTTGTCAACAATCCAGATGTTATTCTGGACTACAAGGCATTGCAGCCATTTGAAGATATTATTGAGGTTGACCAACTGATAGAAGACCCCAGATTAGTCTGGACTGACCCACAATTACTTCAGCTTATAATTTCACAATGTGATGCTGATCGTTGGCATTCTTTGTCAAAGCATTGCGATGTAGAAGTTTTGAAAAATATAATTTCTGACCACATTCAAGACTTGGACTGGGGTACATTGACACTCAGGTTTGACAGCCAATATATTTCCACCCATTCAACGGATTATCCGTGGGATAAATACACACTGTTCGCTCGCACTCCCGTAGAGAAGGAGTTAATACAGAAATTCCTCGTCGAGCATTCATTCCCAGAGGGGAAAGACGATGACCAATGGGATTGGGATGACGTTCTATCTATTGTTGGTATGGACTTCATCACGCAACATCTTGGCGACATTCCGTTCGACCTTACCGATATCACAAAAGAACTGGATGACACGCAACGTCAATACATAGTAACAAATCCCGATGCACGTTGGGATTGGCAATTTGTAGTGACTGAATATCCTATTGACTTTATTGTCTCTAATATCGCTATCTTGTATCCGCATATCAATATGCAGATACTTGTGCAGCGCATTTTTACGGACAATGAACTCGCCAACCTTTATGCAACATCGCAACCGCTGAAAGACAGTATTCGGGACTCAGAACTTCCTCTGCGATTCAACGCCAACAATCTTGGCTTTGTTTGGACTGACGAGATTATTGATTTCTTTGAATCGTGTGGGTTGATTTCTTGGCCATCAACTACATATCAGACAGGGTTTGAGTGTAACCCGAACTTGGTTTGGGATGCGAACTTCTTCCAGAAATACAGCGACAAAGTAACAACTCCGCAAGGTTACAGTTGGATTTCTCACCGTGTAACAGATTCAGCAATTGTTGACAACAACCTGAATTTCCAATGGAATAAGATTGCGTTGTCACAGAATCCAGCAATTTGCCACGACCTCACTTTCATCACCTCACATTGGGATGTAGTGGATGCCGCAACAATTATCATGTGTTGCGACACTGCAATGTTGGAAGAATTGTTCCTTTCGTTGTCGGCAAAAGCAATGGTCGGTCAATTGCTGGCTACATCGTTGGATATACAGAAACGACTGATTGCAAATCTTTCTACAGAAACCATCCTTGACAGCTACTCAGAAAGATGGAACAAAACTCTGTTCACGGAAAGTATTTGTCAATCTGTTGATTTGGCAACATTGAATGACGTGCCATGGCATGAAATGCTGGATTGGGAATATCTAACAGCAAATCTGCCTGTTGCAGACATTCAATCTAATATAAACAAGTATGCTGACAAATGGAATCATACTGTTTTTGCCAATCGTATTACTGGTAAAGAATTGTTGGCTGACAAGTTTCTGGAAACCTATGCCGAGGTAATTTCTGGACAGAACTTGACGGAAGAAATCTGGCCTATAATAACCTGCAAGTTTCCTGCAATCGAACTCATTTCGCTCGTAGAGGAATACAGCGGCGAACAATACTGCTGGGATTATGCTCACATGTATGAGCTGACTGATTTTCCTGCAAAGGAATATGTTGAACAACATACAGAGAATGTGCGATGGGCTGAGTTCTCGGCATCTGCCGCAGCAAACAGGCTGTTCTCAAAGACTGGTGTCAGCAAAACACAAAGTTTGTGGTTACGCATATACGAAGACATGCTGAACAATGACAGTTATCAGTGGGATTTCAACAAACTGACAAAACTGCCAAACATCTTGAAACTACCGAAACTGTTTTTACAGAAAAAAGAATGGGATTGGGAATACATATCTGAACACGCAACATGGATTTCAACTCAGGAAGGCAGAAACTATTACTTTAACTTGTTTGCCGACTCGTTGGATTTTGGCAAGTTGTCACATCGCACGGACATTGAGCTAACAGAAAAAGTAATTGAACGATACGACAAGAAAAAGCAATGGGATTGGAATGCTTTGGTGCAGAACGAAAGCATAAACTTTTCGTTTGAATATATCGACAAGCACGAAGACAAACCTTGGAATTGGCATTTCCTTGCACATCGTGAAGGTTTGCCGTTTGATGTAGTTCTCAGTCACAAGGAAAAAGATTGGGATTGGCATTACCTGTCAACTCTCGACATATTTGTGCCGTCTGTTGATTTGTTGACTTATCTTGCCGAGCATGACTATAAAATAGACTGGAATTCAGTTTCTGAAAACAAGAAACTTACTGGTGATGTCATTGATACATTCAAGGATAAAATTAACTGGAATATATTTGTCAATCGTTGCCCCGCTCTCCTTTCTGTCGCAACAGTTGATTTCTTGAAGAAATATAAGGATGCTATTTCATGGGATGACTTCAATGAACGTCTTGGTTTGGATGTTACGACTGGAATGTTGCAGGAATTTGCCAACCAGCTCAATTGGAGATTTGTTTCTCAGTCTCAGAAAATAAAGTTTACAGAGGAACTGGTTCGCAAGTACGAGGACAAATGGTTCTGGTCAGAATTGATGCGGAATATAAAAGTTCAAGAAGACATTCCTGATTTTGAAAACATCTTTGCCAACCATCGCAGTATTGTTGCATTTACCGACAGAATTAAGGATTATCGCAGTAATCCGTGCATCTACCACTTTACACATTTTTACAATGCAATAGATGTCATCCGTAGCCGAAAAATTCTTAGTAGAGACCGTGCTAAGGAATTGGGGTTATTAAAATATGACTCTGCAGGTTCTGTCGTATTTCGTAGTAACAAGGCACACAAGTTTGCCCGTTTCTATTTCCGTCCTTGCACACCTACACAATATTACAACGAAGCTTTAGGGGCTGATTCAAAATTAGGAGAATGGAGAACTAAATGGTATAAAAATTGGTATGGAGAATGGGAATCAACACGCGAATGGAAAAGCAAATATCCTAAAGCTGTCGGATTAGGACTACCGAAGTGTCCGGTGCCCGTATTCTTCAAGTTCGACATGGATGAGGTCTTGGCAAAGATTCCTGAGAAATGTTATTATAGCGATAGAAATATGCAGTCGGACAATCCAAACGTATATAAAATTATTGATAGACCAGAATCGTTAGGGCTTGAATATCTTTATAGTACAATGCAAGATGCATATATAACAGCAAAGGGCTCTGGCAAATATAATCGTGAGGTACATTTGAATGAGATGAGCAAGGTCATGAAATACTCTCAACAAGAATTTCTTATTATGTCGGAATTTGACTTTAGCGAAATTAAATCTCTCCAAATCATTTGCTACGACAGGGCTTATGCAGAGTTGTTGAAACAAATCTTTGTCGATGATCCTATTTCTGAGAAGATTATGTTATACGGCGATGAAAGTCTTTTTGAGAGAGAAAACCGCAGACTTAATCTTTCGTCATCAGAAGACAACGTTCGTCTGTCAACCGACTTTGAGGATGAATACTATTTCAACATCACAGGCGAGAAAATGTCTGAAGTGGAGTTCGATTTGTCTGCTTGCGAAGTTATTCATGACACAATAAACGAACTACGCTTAAAGGGTACTATAGCATGGAAGAAGACTGACATCCCGTTCAATATCTCTTTCGTTGACCCGAAAGCAAGGACAAAAGAATGGCTCGTATATCAAAACATTTAGTATAAACGACATGAACAACATAACGATAGTAAGAGGAAACATCTTCAATACGAAAGCACAGACCGTTGTCAACACGGTCAATTGCGTGGGCGTGATGGGGAAAGGCATTGCGCTGGTTTACAAACTGCGTTATCCGCAGATGTTTGATATTTACCACGATTATTGCAAGCGGCATCTTATCGGTATAGGCAAACTGTGGCTTTATAAAGGTGATGAAACCGACCCGTGGGTGTTGAATTTTCCAACAAAATTCCATTGGAAATATCCAAGCAAAATCGAGTATCTGGAGCAAGGACTAAAAAAGTTTGTTGACACATACGAGGAACGTGGCATTACATCCGTTGCATTCCCTATGTTGGGAACACATAACGGTGGACTTGACAAAGACACCGTCCGAACACTCATGGTAAGTTATCTGTCGCAATGCAATATTCCTGTTGAGATTTACGAATACGACCCAATGGCTTCAGATGATTTGTTTGAAACATTTAAGGAAAAATGGTTCTCCATTCCATACAACAACCTAAAAAAAGTTACTAAAATTAGGCAGAAACGGCAAATTGAAACTATAAATAACGCACTTCGAGATGATGACCTAAAATCCATGATTTCACTCATCTCATATCCCAACATAGGAATCAAAACAATGGAATGTTGTTTTAAGATAGTTATGAGGTATCAAGAAGAAAGTTCTCTTTTTGACTAATAGTACAATATTAGCCGCAAGCAGTTATCCTAAAGTGTTTTAATCGTAGAAATGCTTGCGGCTAATTGTGAATTTATCTAATCCTTTCCTGCATGATGCTGTCGGAAACGACTTTCAGGGATGCTTCATATCCATCTGCCTGTTTCCGTACCCACTCGATGGCTTTCTCGTCCCGATGAATGTTGAACACTTTGTTCAGCCAAAGCACATCATTGGCATTGCATCCACCCCAAGAGCGGATGGCACGGAATTTCAACGCATCATCGGCATACTGCCGCTTGGACTGCCATTGTACGATATTGCCCCACAAGGAGAAAGCGCATACCATACTCAGCCGTAAGCATTCGGTAAACCACGTATTTTTGTCTCCAACTTCCATCATTAACTTTACGTCCAAAAAGCAAAGTTATGATGACACGAGAAGAAGTAGTAGAGATAATGAACTACTGCAAAGAGCACAAAGTGACTTATAAGTCAAGATTAGAGGAGCTCAATATCCCTGTATGGCGGTTTTATGACAGCAAATCCCGTTATGCCGGCGAGCAATCATCGGGTAAATCGGCTCAAGGTGAGTTTATCGAACTTCCCCACAGCGGATCTTTTGTTTCTGTTCCTTCATTTGCCGGAACAAGCGGGCGTAAACAGAAAAACACACCGATCCCGCCAATCGGATTGAAAGAGATAGAAATACGTACACCGGCCGGTACTGCCATACGCATTTGCGGTGAGCTAAATGAAAAGGAACTGTTTTCAATCATCCAGGCCTGCAGCCATGTTCAGCCTTAATGACAGCATGCGCTATCTGTTGTATAACCGCCCGACTGATATGCGCAAAAGTTTTCATACTCTTAGCGGTATCATCACCGACGCCATGGGTCAGGACCCTTGTAACGGCAACGTATATATCTTCATAAACCGTGCCCGTGACCGTATAAAACTCCTGCATTGGGAGCCGGGCGGCATGGTGTTGTACTCCAAACTTCTGGAAGCAGGAACCTTAAGAAAACCTGATTCTGCCAATGACAATGAGGTCTGTACAAATATAGAATGGCGGGAACTTGTCATGATTGTGGAGGGTATCATGGAAGCCCGCGACTCCCGTCGCACGAGACTTGAAAACCTGCAGAAACTTCGAAAATAGTATCGGATTTTTACTCTATTCGCTTTTGTATGTCATTGGATTTTAGTATATTTACATTGTAGAACAATGAGATACAGATGCTTACAGAAGAACAGGAAAAAGCCTTATTGGAAGAAATTGAGAAGCTCCGTCAGGATAAAGCGGCGCTTATCAGCAGGGTTTCCTCGCTGGAACAATCCCTTTACTGGCTCCGGAAAAAAGTCTTTGGGCGAATGAGCGAGAAGAGTCTTCCGCTTGATCCCAACCAGCTGTTTCTGTTCTCAAAGGAGGAAATGTCCTCCATGGAAATATCCCGGCTTGAGGAGGAAGTCCGCAAGAGTGAAGAAGAGATCACCAGAGCTGTAAAAGTCAAGGAAAAACCGGTCCGCAAGTCTCTGGACACTTCCTCACTGCCTGTAGAGGTTGTTGATCTTTACCCTGAAGGGACAACAGACGAGGAAGGCAGGCTTAAGGATGAATTCATTGAAATCGGAAAGGAAGAGAGTTCACGCCTGGAACGTGTTCCGGCAAAAGTATATATCCTGAAGACCGTCCGTCACAAAGTGATAAGTAAATCCGATATGGAGAAATACCCCGAGGAAAGGCAGATTCTGATTCACCCGCTACCTCTTGTTCCGGTCAGCAAATGTATGGCAGGCGCCTCGGTTCTGACAGACATTATCATCGGCAAGTTCATGTATCATCTCCCGTTCTACCGTCTGATACAGCAGTATCGCGAATCAGGAATCAGCATAAGCGAATCTACCATGTGCGGATGGTATGAAATGGCGGTAGAGAAACTCAAGCTGCTGTACAACCTGCTCAAACAGAAGATACTCTCCAGTGAGTATATACAAGTGGACGAGAGTGTCATTCCTGTGATGGACAATGAGAAACATAAGGCGAAAAAAGGGTATGAGTGGTGCGTGCGCGACGGCATCACGGGGGACGTCATGTTCCATTATGACCGTGGCAGCCGTTCGGGGATGGTAGCCCGTGAACTGCTGGGATGCTACCGTGGCATTGTGCAATGTGACGGCTATGCAGCTTACGAACAGTTCGAGCAGATGAAAGGAATCACTCTGGTCGGCTGCTGGGCACATGTCAGAAGGAAGTACGTGGATGCCCTGGAAGAGAACAGGACCCTGGCCACACAGGCAATATACTACATCGGCAAGCTGTACAAGATAGAATCTGAAGCCAATGATGCCGGACTCGCAGCCGAAGAGCGTAAGGAAAAACGTATAAGCGAAGCCTATCCGCTGATACTTGAATTTGAAAAGTGGCTGCAGGATGCTTATCTTAGAGTGCTTCCGAAAAGCCGCATGGGTAAAGCCATTGAATATACGTACACGCTTCTTCCCAGACTTTCCAGATACGTAAGCGACGGAAGAATCGAAATTGATGACAACCGTATAGAAAATGCCATAAGACCTTTGGCTTTGGGAAGAAAGAATTATCTGTTCTGCGGCAACGATGCATCCGCATACAGGGCTGCCATCGTGTACTCACTGATTGCCACCTGCAAATCAGCAGAAGTAGACCCTAGAATCTGGATGGAAGATGTCCTGAGCAAAATCCCATATTATGAGAGGGATGAGAAGAATATGGAAGAACTTCTACCACGTAATTGGACTAAATCCCATCAAACTTGCTCCGAATAGATGCTATTAGTTCCGAATCGACTACGAATAGTATCGATTCGGAACTAATTTGGGGAGTGAACGGATATCACCGGAAATGCTGAACGGGTATCCACCGGAATATGCACAGAACTTCTTCCACGGAACTGGGCAAAATCATAACAAATCCGTTCCGAATTGATATAATTTGATGCTATTAGTCCCGACTCGGAGGCGAATCTGAACGAATCGTGCCGAGTCGGGACTAATTTTTTGTATTTTGCAATACGTACTTTACCGGAAGCTTACGTTGATTTTACGTTGTTTCTTCTTTTTCTTGTTTTTCAGATACGGGTCGTAAGGTTGTTGCTCCTCCGGCATATTGCTTGGAGAAAACAAGCCTAATGAGCCATTGATAAGTTCGC
>ERZ859894.704-NODE-704-length-12481-cov-3.508531_pt1 | contig 12481 bp, 8 predicted proteins | sample MGYA00510117_ERZ859894 | MGnify/ENA primary metagenome ERZ859894 (study PRJEB30046, sample SAMN00715164) | human gut metagenome | study: EMG produced TPA metagenomics assembly of the A metagenome-wide association study of gut microbiota in type 2... | reverse complement strand
GCTTGTCCATCACAAAGGCCACGCGGGCCATATAGCCGGTATCCTCCAGCAGGGAAAGGAAGAAGAACAGGGTCACGATGATGGGCAGGAAACTCAGCACACTGCCCACACCGGTAAAGATGCCGTCGATCACCAGCGAATGCACTGCATCGTTGACGTTCCACGCCGTCAGGGCATTGTCCACAAGGATCGTCAGGTTCTCAATGCCCAGTTCCAGCAGGCCTTGCAGCCCCGCGCCGATCACGCCGAAGGTCAGATAGAACACCAGCGCCATGATGCCCACGAATGCCGGGATCGCCGTATATTTTCCGGTGAGGAAGCGGTCGATCCTTGCGCTGCGCAGCTGCTCCTTGCTCTGGTGGGGCTTTACCACGGTCTGATTCACCAGCTGATGGATAAAGTGGAACCGCATATCTGCAATGGCGGCGGCGCGATCCAGGCCGCGCTCCTGCTCCATCTGCAGGATGATATGCTCGATCATCTCTTTTTCGTTCTGATCCAGCTTCAGGGCCTCCTCAATGCGGGGGTCGCCTTCCACCAGCTTTGTGGCGGCAAAGCGCACCGGGATCCCCGCCGCCCGGGCGTGATCCTCGATGAGGTGGATGATGCCGTGGATGCAGCGGTGAACCGCACCGCCGTGGTCATCCTCGCCGCAGAAGTCCATTCGGCCCGGACGCTCCTGATACTTTGCCACATGGATGGCGTGATCCACCAGCTCATCCACGCCCTCGTTCTTGGCGGCGGAAATGGGGACCACCGGGATGCCCAGCATCGCTTCCATCTCGTTGATGTTGATGGTGCCGCCGTTGCCGCGCACCTCATCCATCATATTCAGTGCCAGCACCATGGGGGTGTCCAGCTCCATCAGCTGCATCGTTAAGTACAGGTTGCGCTCGATGTTGGTGGCATCCACGATGTTGATGATGCCCGTGGGCTTTTCGCCAATGATGAACTGGCGGGTCACGATCTCCTCGCTGGAATAGGGCGACATGGAGTAGATACCGGGCAGGTCGGTGACTTCGGTATCGGGGTATTCCCGGATGGCACCGCTCTTGCGGTCCACCGTCACGCCCGGAAAGTTGCCCACATGCTGGTTGGAGCCGGTGAGCTGGTTGAACAGGGTCGTTTTGCCGCAGTTCTGATTTCCGGCCAGCGCAAACGTCAGCACCGTTCCCTCCGGCAGCGGGTGTTCGCCCTTTTTGGTGTGGTAGCGGCCGCCCTCGCCCAGGCCCGGGTGCTCCACCATCCGGCCAGCCTTCCGTGCCGGAGCTGCTGCGGGTGCTTCCGCCGGGGTGATCTCGATTCGTGCCGCATCGTCCAGCCGCAGGGTCAGCTCATAGCCGTGGATCTGCAGCTCCATGGGGTCCCCCATGGGCGCAAATTTCACCAGCGTGACCTTCTCGCCGGGGATCAGCCCCATATCCAGAAAATGCTGGCGGAGTTCTCCCGTTCCGCCCACTGTATCGATCACGGCACTTTCGCCGATCTTCAGTTCCTTTAATGTCATGGCAGATGCCTTTCCTTCGACAAAATGTTAGTGTATGTGAACAGTCTTAATATAAGCTAACTCAAAGGCATTGTCAAGGCAGGAAGCGGCAAAAATTCTCGCCTGTCCCCGCTGTTTTTTGTAGAAATCTTTCTCCTGTTCCGGCAGATTTCCGGGCAAAAGAAAACGCACCCCTGAATTTTCACGTTCAAAGGTGCGTTTTGAGAACAATTCTGTTTACTTCACGGTGTGGTAGCCGTCGGGGTTGTTCTTCTGCCAGTTCCAGCTGTCGGCACACATCTCCTCGATGCCGTACTCAGCCACCCAGCCCAGCTCGTTCTTGGCCTTGGTGGGGTCGGCATAGCACTCGGCGATATCGCCGGGGCGGCGCGGGTCGATGACGTAGGGGATCTCCTTGCCGCAGGCCTTGGAGAAGGCATGGATGACATCCAGCACGCTGTAGCCCTTGCCGGTGCCCAGGTTGCAGATGAACAGGCCGCAGTTGGTCTGCAGCTTCTTGATGGCGCAGACATGGCCCCGGGCCAGGTCAACCACATGGATGTAATCGCGCACGCCGGTGCCGTCGGGGGTGGGGTAGTCATTGCCAAAGACGTGCACCTTTTCCAGCTTGCCCACGGCCACCTTGGCGATGTAAGGCATCAGGTTGTTGGGGATGCCGTTGGGGTCCTCGCCGATCAGGCCGGACTTGTGGGCACCGATGGGGTTGAAGTAACGGAGCAGGGCCACATTCAGAGTGGGGTCAGCCTTGCAGACATCGGTCAGGATGCGCTCAGTAAAGGCCTTGGTGGTGCCGTAGGGGTTGGTGGTAGCACCCACGGGGAAGTCCTCGGTGATGGGCACGCTGGCGGGATCGCCGTAGACGGTGGCGGAGGAGCTGAACACGAAGTTGCGGCAGTTGTGGCGGCGCATCACGTCCAGAATGACCAGCGTGCAGTTGAGGTTGTTGTAGTAGTACTCGATGGGCTTGGAAACGCTCTCGCCCACTGCCTTATAGGCGGCAAACTGGATGACAGCATCGATATCAGGGCACTCGGTGAAGATCTTCTCCACATCCTCGTGCTTTGTCATATCGGCCTGATAGAACCGGAAGTCCTTGCCGGTGATCTGCTTGACCCGATCCAGCACCACGGGGGAAGCGTTGTAATAGTTATCTGCCACCACGATGTCAAAGCCAGCGTTCAGCAGTTCGATACAGGTGTGGCTGCCGATATAACCGGCACCGCCGGAAACCAAAATTGCCATAAAAGTACCTCTCTTCTCGTCACCAAAGTTGCTTGCGCGGGGCAGGCCCGCCTTCTGCCACAAGGATACAACGTTTTGGCCGCAGAATCAAGTAACGGGAATTTTATAAGGATGGATTTTTGTTTCCATTTATTTTTCCGCGCATTGATTTACAAGCGTTTTTTGTGTTTTGCACATGGAGTGATGGAACGCTTTGTGCAAATCAGAGAAAAAGGCCCTCCCGGGCAAAGCCGTCAGGCTTTGAATGAGAGGGCTGCATTTTACAGTTTCCCGCACTGTTTGCCGGTGAAGAACCGCAGGGTGGTGTTGGCGCGGAACACTTTCCCGGCCCGCAGGGCGGTGGAGGGGAACTCCGGGTGGGAGGGGCTGCAGGGGAAATGCTGGGTTTCCAGCGCAAAGCCGCCGTATTTCTGCATCGGCACGCCGCCCTTGCCGGGGGCAGGGCAGTCCTGCAGGAAATTGCCGGTGTAGAGCTGCACGCCGGGCTGGGTGGTATAGACCTTCATGCTGATGCCGGTCTTATCGCTGGAAGCCCAGGCGCACAGGCTCTGGCTGGCCCCGCGGCCCCTGTCGATGACAAAGCAGTGGTCATAGCCGCCGCCCACCATGGTGGTCTGGGAAAAGCCGGTGTCGATGTCCCGGCCAATGGGCTTGCCCGCCCGGAAATCCATCGGCGTGCCCGCCACAGGCAGGATATTGCCGGTGGGGCAGGTCTCGTTGTTGCCCTCCAGATAGCGGGACGCATAGATGCGCAGCTTCTGGCCCAGCACATCGCCGCCGCCATCCAGATTGAAGTAGGTGTGGTTGGTCAGGTTGATGATGGTGTCGGTATCAGAGGAGACACGGTAATCCATCCGCAGGGCGTTGTCCTCGGTCAGGATATACCGTACCGAGATCTTCAGATTCCCCGGGAAACCATCCTCTCCATCGGGGCTTTCCGCCTCCAGAAGCAGGGTATCGCCAAAGGCCTTTACCTCATACAGCTTGCGCGGGAAGGTGCCGTGCAGGTGGTTTTTGCCGTTGTTGGCTTCCAGCTGGTAGGTCTTGCCGCCCACGTTGAACACGGCGTTCTCGATGCGGTTGGCGTACCGGCCCACGAACGCGCCGCAGCAGGTACTGCCGGACGATTCAAAGTCCTTGACGTAATCGGCGTAGGTGTCGTGGCCCAGCACCACATCCACCGGCCCGCTCTTGGTGGGCACCCAGATATTCTTGATGATACAGCCGTAGTTCAGCACACTGACCGCCAGCCCGCCGGGGTTCGAGATGATGTATTCATTGATCTTTTCGCCGTTTGGGGTCATGCCAAAGGGCTTGGAGAGAAACTGTGCCATAGGGCTCGCCTCCTTTTGTATTTTTTGGGGACAGCACACTCTCTGTTTTATCCTTTATTGTTTTGATTATATCACAATTTTCCCCTTCTGTGTTGGCATTTTTTAAGAGAATCTATCCAATATTTCGAGAGTTTTTTTGTAAGTTCTGCCCCATAGGCAGAAAAAAGCCCCGGAGGGCCAGGGGTAGGCGCTCCGGGGCTTGTATGTCAGATCAGATATTACTGCTGGGTATACTCTTTATAACCCTTCAGGTCAATCTTATTCTGAATTTCTTCAGGAATCTCATTGATCCATTTATTAACTTTCAGGGTTACAGTCTTACCAGAAACAGTTTCCACAATGTATGCCAGCTTATCGCCGTTGAAGCAATAAACAACCTGCTGTCCATCAACCATAACAGACTCAGCATACATAGTCTCACCAGTGGCTTCAATCTTATATTCAGGAATAACCTTGATGCTCTTTACAATGTCCGCAGAAGGAACTGTGGCATTACCTGCACTCACAAGATCCGTAGGCTTAGCCATCTTCTTATAATATCCCTGGTTTAAAATATAGCATGCTTCATCCTTAACAACCATATCATATGCTGTACCCATGTTAACGAACATCTTCTCCCCGTCAACAGCAAACTTCATAGTTGCAGGAGTTGCTTCCACGCCATATACGACAACTTCGGAATAAACCTTTCCGGACTTCTGATTTGCTTCCACGACCTTCTGCAGACGGTAAGAAGGTGCGCTGTCCTCGCCGCAAGCGGTCAGCATCAGAGTTGCCATTGCCACAGCCATGATAGCTGCTGCGATTTTCTTGAGCATTTTCATTTGTAGAACCTCCAATGTAAAATGATATTTTACCACACAGAAAGCATACCCCTACACCTTCTGCATTGTGAACTCATTTTACATCTACCCCCCCCCCTGTCAATATTTTTTATTGAATTCCTCAATCTTTGGAGACTGTGCCAAAGCTGCGGCGATTTTTTTAGCAAGTTGACAAAAAGCACCCCTCACATGGCTGTGAAGGGTGCTTTGGGGAAGTTTTCTTATGCAGAACACGGTTCGGTAATTGCCTCCCTCACCTGTTCTAACGAAAGTTCTGTTGTCTGGGCGATCTTATCCAGATCATGCTCTCCGTTCTTCCAGAGATTGAGCGCAATGCGCTTTCCCTTTGCCACCTCGGCATCTTCTCGTTCCCGATCAACGATCACCTGCATTGTCTTGCACATAGCTGCCACTCCTTCCGTTTCTTCTATGTTTACTTTATCATGTTTCTAGTCATCTGACAAGATTTTATAACCTCTCAGTCATCTGCGCTTCGCTTGATGCCAGCTCCCCTAGTAGGGAAGCCCTTGGCATACCGTTTCGTTCTCAAAAGCTAGCGCTTCGCTACTATTTATCCTGCTGACGTAAAGTTTTTTCACGAAGAAAATCAACTTGCAATTCAGATTGATGATTTATAGAGCTTGTGGTAGATATCAGTTCTGGAGCGTCAGCGATATTAGCAAAATTAAATTTCTTGCCAAAGGCTCCCCTACTAGGGGAGCTGTCGAGCGAATGCGAGACTGAGAGGTTCTGGAGAAGGACTGCGTCCAAAGTTATCATAGTCATTGCAACAAAAAAGCACCCCTCACATGGCTGTGAAGGGTGCTATGGGGAAGTTTTCTTACTCCGGCTGAGCGGTGTTCTGGGCGATATACTCGGCGGCATCATCGGGGATGTCGTCAAGGTTCTCATCGCCGATATCCACGTTCAGCGGCGGCTTCTTGAAGAGGATGTCGTACATCAGGGGCACAACGTACAGGGTCATCAGGGTGGCGTAAGTCAGGCCGAAGATGATGACGATGGCCATGCCGCTCATCAACTGGCTGGCCATATCACCGCTGAACACCAGCTGGAGCATGGCCAGAACGGTGGTCAGGGTGGTCATCAGGATGGGGCGCATTCGTGTTTTGCCGGTGGCGATCAGGGCCGCGCGGCGCTCCATGCCGCCGATGCGCAGCTGGTTGGCGTAATCCACGAACACGATGCCGTTGTTGACGACCGTGCCCATCAGGACGATGAAGCCCATCAGGGAGATCATGGTCAGCTGCTGGCCGGTGAGCAGTAGGCCCAGCAGGCCGCCGGTAAAGGCCAGCGGAATGGTGAACAGAACGATGAAGGGGGAGAGCAGGCTCTGGAACTGGGCCACCATAACAAGGTAGACGAAGGGCAGAGCCAGGAACATCCACTGGCCCATCTGATCCACCACCATGCCGTTGATCTCAGAGCCGCCGCCCATATAGAAGCTGCAGCCCTCGGGCATTTCATCGGATGCGGCAAACTCGTTCAGCTTCTTTTCCAGCGCGCGGGTCTCGGTGGTGGTATTGGTGCCCTCCACCGCGTCCGCCGTCACGCTGATGTAGCGGGTCTGGTTCTTGCTGGTGATGGAGTCCGGGGTGGAGCCGGTGACCCAGGTGGCCATATCGCCCAGCGTGCAGGTGCCAGTCTCGGTGGTGCCGTCGGCGGCCATGACGGAGGTCGTAAAGGTCATATCCATCATGTTTTCCTTGGTCATGGGGTCCAGATTATTGCTGATCTGGACGTTCATGGTGGAGCCATCGATGGCAACGGGGGTCTGGGCCGTGGTGGTGGTGGTCAGCTTGGCAGCGATCTGCTGGTAGACCTGCGCCACGGTCAGGCCGTAGGAGCGGACCTTATCCCGGTCGATCTGCAGGTTGATGGTGGCATCGCCGCTGCCCAAACCGTTGGTTGCATTGGTAAAGCCGTCCATCTCGTTGACCATATCCACCACCTTCTCGGAGAGGGCGGTCATGGTGTCGATGTCGTTGCCGGAGACCTGAACGGTCAGGCCCATATCCAGCTGGCTGGTCAGCTCCTGCATTCCGCTGATCTCAACGGTGGCGGTGCAGTTCTCCACGCCGTTCACAGCTTCCTCCAGCGCCTCGCGGGCCTGTTCGATCTGCCGGGAGGAGAGGCTCTCGTCCAGCATCACGTTGATCTGGTAGGTGCCGTAGCTGTTGGCGGCGTTCAGCAGGTCGGTGATGGTCTGGGGCAGGCCCAGCTGGCCGACATCCATTCCGGCCACGCGGCTGTCGGTGGTAACGCCCACCTCTTCCACGTTGTCCACAGCCAGCAGGGCATCAATGACATTCTCAGCCACGGCATAGGATTCTTCCTTGGTCATATCCTTCTCGGTGGAGAGGGTGACGATGGCCTCGTTGCTGGTGATGGTGGGCAGCATCTCAACGCCCATGGACATCACGCGCCAGCCGCAGAACACCAGCAGCACCACTGCCGCGCCCAGCGGTGCCCAGCGGTGCTGGAAGCACCATTCCAGGCTCTTGACGTATTTTTCCTGCACCTTGTCGAACCACTTGAGTTCTTTGGGCTTGGAGTTTTTCAGCAGGGTAGAGGAGGCCGCCGGGGCAACCGTCAGGGCCACGATGAGGGAAGCAGCCAGGCAGTAGCCGATGCACATGGACATGGGCTGCAGCAGGCTCTTGATGACACCGGAGGTGAAGATGACGGGCAGGAACACGCAGACAGAGGTGAGGGTGGAAGCCATGATGGCCATGCCCACCTGCCTGGTGCCCTGGACCGCCGCGCGGGCCGCGGGCACGCCGCGGCCGCGCAGACGGTAGATGTTCTCGATGACGACGATGGAGTTATCCACCAGCATACCAATGCCGAGGGACAGGCCCGCCAGCGTCATAATGTTCATATCCAGACCGGTGAAGTACATGAGCACCACGGCAAACAGCACCGACAGCGGGATACTGATGCCGACCACCAGCGTGGGCTTGATATCCTTGAGGAAGATGGCCAGCACGATGATGGCAAGGGCCGCACCGATGAGCATACTGCTCAGGATGCTGCTGACGATGATGCTGATGTAGTTGCCCTGGTTGGACAGCACGACCACATGCAGGCCATCGTATTTCTGTTCCAGCTCCTTGAAGGCGGCCTTGCAGTTGCCGGAAACTTCACCGGCGCTGGAAGAATTGCTCTTGAAGATCTTCAGCACCACGGAGCGCTCGCCGTTCAGGCGGGTAAAGCTGTCCTCCGCGTTGTCGATGATCTGCACATCGGCCACGTCAGACAGGCGGACATCGCCAAAGCCGTCCACATGGAGGAGCAGGGCACCGGAGATATCCTCGATGCTGTCGTACTCCTCGCCGACCTTCAGCAGCCAGGACTTGTTGCTGGAATCCTTGACATAACCGGCGGGCATGGAGAAGTTCTGGGCATAGATCAGCTGTGCCAGCGTGTTGATATCCAGCATCTTGGCCACGTCGGAGTTCTCCATGGCCTTCTGCTTGGCATCCTCATACTGCTGCTTGGCATCTGCCAGCTGCTGCTCGTAATCGTTCAGCATCTCGCGGGCCTCGGTGAACTTGATATAGGCCTGCAGCTGCTGCTGGGAATAGCTGCCCACGATCTGGGTAAACTGGTCCATCAGGCCGGGCACGTCGTCCATGGCCTTGATGGTGCTCTCCAGCGTGTTATAAATGTTGCTCAGGCTCTGCTGCACCTGCAGATCATCGACCAGCTCCCCGGCCGTTGTGCCGGCGGTGTCGCCCTGCGCGTTCAGGCGCTGCTGCAGATCCTGCAAAGCGGTGGTCAGCTTATCGGTGATATCGCGCAGCTCCGCCACGATCTCGATCAGAGAATCGATATCCTGCATTCCGGTCTCGTTGAACTTGTCCACGACCCGCTGCAGGCCGTCCCGCACATCGATCAGGGCCTGCTGGATCTCAGGCTCGTTGACCACGGCAATGAGCTGGTTGACGCTCTCCAGAAGGGCCTGTGCCTGCTTCTTGACCAGCATGAAGGAATCCTGCAGCTCGCCGGAGTACTGGCTGTTGATGGCATCGCTGACCAGCTTGTCGTAATTGGCCAGCTGGGTCTCGTATTGCTTTCTGCCTGCCTCGATCTGGGCCTCGGCAGCATCCAGCTGGGCCTTTGCATCGGCCAGCTGCACGTCAATGACTTCCAGCAGCTTTTCGTTGATGGCATCGATCTTTTCCTGATCGAGCTGCACCTGCACCATCCGGGTGACCAGGCCATTGGCAGAAATATTGGAAACGCCACCCTGACGCTCGATATAGGGGACCATGGTGTCGTTGACGAAATCGGCCAGCTCATAGGAATCGCTGCCCTCGCGGCTGACGGCCACGGTCATAAAAGCGTTCATGTTCAGGGTATATTCAATGATGGAGGGGGTCATGCAGGTGCTTGGCAGGCTGGAGGTGGTCTGATCCACCTTGTTGGACACCTTGACCACGGCACTGTTCATGTCCGTATCATCCTCAAACTCCATCAGCAGCAGACTGTAGTTTTCTGCCGAGGTGGCGGTGACGTTTTTCACGCCCGAGATGGTGCCCAGCGCACTCTCCATCACGTCGGAGACCTCGTTCTCCACACGCTCCGGGCTGGCACCGGGATAGACCGTGACCACCATCAGGTACGGTGTGTTCACGTTTGGCAGCAGGTTGGTCTGCATATTCTGCACGGACACAAGGCCCAGCATAATGACCATGATGACTGCAACCAGAACGGTGAACGGTTTTTTGACGCTGAATTTTTCCATTTCTTCCTACCGTTTCTGTGTTTTCCCACGCATTGCGCGGCTGCTCTTTTTTCTCAGAGCGGCTCAAAGTCGATATCCCTATTATACACCCGGTTCCGGGGCTTGCAAGGCTTGCCCGGAGATTCTTTAGCAAATCTTGAAAATCTTTTGTGAAATCCGGGTGATACCTCAGTTTTTTGACGTTTTGGAGATCAAATTTCAGACGGAGTTCAAGTGGGATACGAATGAGCGGGGCGGAATGTTGCAGAGGATGAAAATTTTTACGGAGATCGCCCTCTCCGTCCTCCTTGGGGGAGCCGACGAATGAAGTGAGCCTGAGAGGGCTGTTCAATTTTCAACGTTTATGCTATAATAATCCTCAGAATGGATTTTTAGGCCCTTCTGCGGGCCTTTTTACAAGATAGGGGAGTTTCCCCTGTGAGGAACAGTATGAAAAAAGTCATTTCTGTCCGTTTCAAGGAAAACGGCAAAAGCTATTATTTCGACCCTGCCGGGGCCGACATCAAAACCGGCGAATATGTGATCGTGGAGACCGCCCGCGGCATTGAGTGCGGCGAGGTGGTGCAGGGCGTGAAAGAGATCGCCGACAGCGCCGTTTCCAAGGCGCTCAAGCCCATCACCCGGATGGCCGACAGCGTGGATGTGCGCCGGATGCGCCAGAACCGCGAGGACGAAAAGCGCGCCTACCACACCTGCCAGGAGTGCATTGCCCGCCACGGCCTGGAAATGAAGCTGGTGGAGGCCGAGTACACCCTTGACCGCTCCAAGATCATGTTCTACTTCACCGCCGACGGCCGGGTGGACTTCCGCGAACTGGTCAAGGATCTGGCCGGCATCTTCCACACCCGCATCGAGCTGCGCCAGATCGGCGTGCGCGACGAGAGCAAGATGATAGGCGGTCTGGGCATCTGCGGCCAGCCCTTCTGCTGCAGCCGCTTCCTCAAGGATTTCCAGCCCGTTTCCATCAAGATGGCCAAGGAGCAGGGCCTTTCCCTGAATCCCACCAAGATCAGCGGTGCCTGCGGCCGCCTGATGTGCTGCCTGGCCTACGAGGAGAGCGCCTACGAGTACCTGAACAGCATCATGCCCATGGTGGGCAGCACCGTGCGCACCCCGGATGGTCTGGGCACCGTGCTGGAAGTGAACCCCATCTCCGGCTACCTGCGGGTGCGCTGCGGTACCGAAGCCCTGACCCCGCGCTACTATAAGGTGGGCGTGTGTGAGTATATCAGCGGCGGCAAACGGGCACCCCGCCGCCCCGACCCGGACGACGATTATTCCGGTGTGCGCAATCCCGCCCCGGTGGTGGCTTCGGCCAACGCCGACGGCACCTCGTCCTGCCCCGGCTGCGGCAGAAAAGATAAAAAATAAGAGGCTGGAACTGGCGGAGTCTCTGAGTGGTTAGTCTGTTAAAACTAACCTCGCTTCGTGATTTTCGCCAAAAAACCTCTTCAAATTTCTCCAAAAGTTAGCCTGTGCTTTTGTGCAACCCACCAAAAAACGAAAAATTGCTTTTGGGCGGGCACGGTTAGTCTTGCCTTTTTGAAACGGCTTTGTTAAAATGCAGTCAAGGATACGATTTCCGAGGGGTCTGCCAGAGCCGTGCAGGGGCAGATTTCTTCATAAATACTGAGCACGGGGAGATAAAGGAGAGTTCTATTATGGCACACAAGGTTTCTGACGCATGTGTTGGCTGCGGCGCTTGCGAGGGCGCTTGCCCCGTTGGTGCTGTCACCATTGAGAATGGTGTTGCAGTTGTGAATGCAGACGCTTGCATCGATTGCGGCGCTTGCGAGGGTGCTTGCCCCACCGGTGCTATCACCGCTGAATAATTTCACGGCGAACACTGAAAACGCATCAAAAGCAGCAGACCTGTCAAAAGCGGGTCTGCTGCTTTTCTTTCATGCACAATTTTCCCCGATTTTTCCGCCCGATATTTTGGCAGTGGATTTTAGGTGCTGTATATGGAACATTCCACCGAGATTTTGTATAATAGAACAAGGGTCTATTGTTCAGCCGTGCACCGCTTTGGCTCAGACGCGCTGCTGCTGGCCCGGTTTTCGGAGCCAAAGCGGGCCTGGCGCGCCGCCGACCTGTGCTCCGGCTGCGGCATCGTGAGCCTGGAATGGCACGACCGTGGCCACCGCGGCCCCTGCCTGGGGCTGGAGCTGCAGCCCGAAGCCAGCGCGCTGCTGGCCGCCGCCTGCGCCGAACAGGGCATTGAGCACATCACGCCCGTCTGCGCCGACCTGCGCTCCTTCCGGGAGGGCGAGGGCAGCTACGACCTGTGCGCCTGCAACCCTCCCTATTTCACAGCAGGGGAACAGGCCGCCGACAGGGCCCGGGCCACTGCCCGCCACGAGACGGACTGCACCCTCGAGGATGTCTGCGCCTGCGGTTTCCGCCTGCTGAAGGATGGCGGAAAGCTTTCCCTCTGCCATCGGCCCGAGCGCCTGGCCGAGGTGCTGGCTGTGCTGCGGGCGCATCGCCTCGAGCCGAAGCGTCTGGCCTTTGTGAAGAATAAGCCTGACGCCGCGCCGTGGCTTTTTCTTGTGGAAGCCCAGAAAAACCGCCGCACCGGCCTGCGCATCGAACCGGATGTGCTCATTACCGCCGGGGCGGCGATGTACGGAGAAGTAAAATAATAACATCAGGGAGGTCAATCATGGCCGGTATTCTTTATATCGTGGCAACCCCCATCGGCAATCTGGACGACATGCCGCCCCGCGTGGCCGCCACCTTCGGCGCGGCGGACTTCGTGGCTGCCGAGGACACCCGCGTGACCATGAAGCTGCTCAACTTTCTG
>ERZ859894.688-NODE-688-length-12786-cov-4.766476_pt1 | contig 12786 bp, 10 predicted proteins | sample MGYA00510117_ERZ859894 | MGnify/ENA primary metagenome ERZ859894 (study PRJEB30046, sample SAMN00715164) | human gut metagenome | study: EMG produced TPA metagenomics assembly of the A metagenome-wide association study of gut microbiota in type 2... | reverse complement strand
TCTTTGAACCATTGAAAACAACAGTGTATAATCCCCATTAGATGGAATCCTGTTGTGATTTGCTTTCAAATTAGTATCTTTGAACCATTGAAAACAACGGCTGAAAAAGTTAGCTCTGTGTATATAGGTTGTGATTTGCTTTCAAATTAGTATCTTTGAACCATTGAAAACAACTCGGGTGCATACTTGCTAGAAGTTCCTGATGTTGTGATTTGCTTTCAAATTAGTATCTTTGAACCATTGAAAACAACAATCCTGCCAATCCGAACCTGTTACATAAGGTTGTGATTTGCTTTCAAATTAGTATCTTTGAACCATTGAAAACAACGAGCAATCTCGCGTAAGGCTTGAGATTCAGGTTGTGATTTGCTTTCAAATTAGTATCTTTGAACCATTGAAAACAACTTCCGGTTTCGGTCGGAAAACGAAATATGAGTTGTGATTTGCTTTCAAATTAGTATCTTTGAACCATTGAAAACAACGTCACGAGGCTATCAAATGGCAGAACTCGAGTTGTGATTTGCTTTCAAATTAGTATCTTTGAACCATTGAAAACAACTGAATATATGTTACAAGCTAATTACCTATTAGTTACACATATATTCAGAAATTAAAAACAAAGTTGTTTTCTAATAAGAAATCCCGTTTCAGACGGGATTTCTTATTTTTAAAATAATTCCAATTGCTGTCCTGGAGTAGTTACACCTTGTAGTTTCTTTCCATAAAAAAGTTCAATAGCAGCAAATTGTTTATCAGTGATACACATTATTCCCACTTGTCCATATTCAGGCAAAAAAGATTTAACTCTATTTATATGAACAGTTGCATTCTCGCTACTAGCACAATGACGGACGTAAATTGAAAACTGAAACATTGTAAAGCCATCCTTTTGTAGATTTTTTCTAAAATCAGTATAAGCTTTCTTGTCCTTCTTAGTTTCCGTTGGCAAATCAAATAATACTAGTACCCACATAATCCGATATTCACTAAAACGGTCCATTATCGTTCAGGATAACTAATACGACGAATTTCTCCACAAAAACATTTATATAGAGAAGCTGTAGTCTGAGCGACAGCCACCATCAACGGACTACGTTTACCGTTAATACGTACATCCAATGTAGGAATAACAAGCAAACGTGATTTTATTTCTTTTGTTAATTCCAAATTTGCACCATACAATTTCACTAAACCAAATACTAATTCATCAACATAAGGTCGATATGGCTCCATCACATCGTCAGCTAAACAATATGCATTATAACGATTATGATGATGGATCCCTAAGGTAGGAAGCAACCCACTTGCCACTAAAGCACGAGCTACGATAGCACGAAGTATAGCATAACCATAATTCAATAAATTATTAGGAGAAATCCCTTCTCTGTCACGAGTGAAGCCAATAATATCTGCAAATAAATTTTTCCAAAAAAAAGCAGCCGCACGTGCTTCTAAATTCTCTGGATCACCACTCTTCACTTCATTCGCCCAAATTCGCATACATTTCATTTCTTCACCTACACAAACTCTCAATACAGATGCTTGGTTATCTATTTTTGCCTTAATTGTTTGTTGCCAAAGTTGCTTTTTCAATGGCAATGATGCATCCAACTGTTGACGGAAACGCTCATTCTGAGTTGTATTTCCATACAAAGGGAGCATTAAACCCACTGGCATACTTTTACTATCACAAGTAATAACGGCACAATTATTCTCTAATAGAGATTCTAATACACCGGAAGTAATAGTAATTTGCTTATGATCTAGTACTACGACACCTATATCTTCAATCGGCTTCGTTACTTCCGATTGTTCTTTAAAGATATCCGGCAATGAATCACTTTTCTCAACTTCCGGAAGTTTTATTACTAATTGGTTATTTCGTAATGACAAATAAGCCGGATTACCAAAATAAAGTGTTTTCTTTATCATAGTATCATATTTTAAAGGTTAATATATTACTTACCTCGCAATTTCTTCTGCTCTTTTTCGAAATTTTCAATGAAATCTATTTCTACAGGAGATAACTGATTACTAATGCGTTTCTTAAATTCATCATATTCAAGATTTGCTTTTTTCTTTGCTAATTCAGCCGAAATAGTACCAGCATGTTGTAACAATTCTTTTCCTGACAGTCTAAGAAAATCATCCAATTTTTGAATCCAGTCTTTCATATACATAGGAGTATGACTTTTAGCCTGTAATTCTGCAAAGTCAAGATACAAACTTACAATACGATTTAATGTATCCAACTCATCATCTGTCAAATAATTCTTAGCATATTCTATATCATTCCGCTTTGGAACTGCTCCTGTCCAATTAGTTAATCCCATAAAATCTTTCCCTGCATCTGCACGACCGTAAATAACCTCAGCAGCCGTATGTCCATGTACTGAAAAATGCATTTTATTTTGAACCGTGGCAAAAAACAATCGAGTAGACTCAGTACTTGGGTCATAATCTATGCTCAAAGCATAAATTTCAAGAATTTTACGATAGAATATCTTTTCTGAGGAACGAATATCACGTATGCGTGATAATAACTCATCAAAATAATTTCCACCACCTGCACGCTTCAACAGCTCATCGTTCATTACAAATCCCTTTACTAAATACTCTTTTAGTATTTGTGTTGCCCATATTCGAAACTGCACACCACGGTAAGATTTAACCCGATAGCCTATGCTTATAATCATATCCAAATTATAATAAGCCACTTGATATATTTTACCATCAGAAGCAGTTGTTGCAAAAAATGCAACAACTGAATTTTCCTGTAATTCCCCACTCTCAAAAACATTCTTTATATGGCGTGAAATCGTTGATTTGTTCCGTTGAAATAATTCTGCCATTTGATCTAATGTCAGCCAAACAGTATCATTGCATAGTGTTACTTCAATTCTTGACTCACCATCTACCGTTTGATATAAAAGAATTTGTCCTTTGTTTTCTTCCATAAAATAAGGATATATTATTTTTTATGTGAACTACTTGATTCTAAGACATTTCCTAAACGATCAACTTTTATAGGCATACATATTTCTTTTATCATTTCATCTGTCCATGCCTTTTGCGCCTTATTATTGCTACCTAATTCTATTGTTTGTAAAATAGGATTCGCTATTCTCGCAGGTATAAAATGTCCTTCATTTCCCGTACAACTTACCATCTTATAAATCCTTCCCCTATCCAAAGGCTGGGCAATAATACCATTAGCTAAATCAGCAGCAGTAGGAAGATAAACCAAATCATTAGGTGACAATACAAAAATAGGGTCATTACCATTCTCATCTTCCGGTGCAACAGGTAAACCTTGTTTTTGCCGTTCAATTGCAACATTCAGTGGAATGGTAGCATAATTTCTTTTCTTTATTATAGTATTCGTCTTTTTATCTAAAATATTCGACTCGTATACAGCAAAAAATAAATTTGTTCCTTTCGCAGCCTCTACAAATTTAGAAGATTTATTACCTGTTTGACCTACTGCAAACTTATCAGCCTGTTCATACCAACGAACTTTAATGATAGGCTGATGATACTTTCCATTATTCAGCTGAATAATATTACGATTCATTTCATCAATACCATCCGGCGAAAAAGCAATATCCGGATTATTATCTTTCAGTTCCAAATGACGTAACAATATTTTTTGGATACCCGTATCAGTAATATTATTTTCTATTTTCTTTCTATCAAAACTAGTATCCAACGGTTTTCTAGTAGCAAAGAATCGATCTTTAGTATCTTTACTAAAATAGTAAACCTCTATTTTAGACAGATTTATATCACTCCAAGTTTCTCTATTATCTTCAAAGTACTTCTTTATTCTCTTCGCGTCAAATCCTAAATTCCAAAGTTCCAATAATTTTCTCTTGAAGTCTTTCACAACGATGCTTTGAGGATTTTTCATCGCTTCATTTAAAGCTACAGTCTTTATCCTACGCAAATTAACTTTTCCAAATACCGTATCTTTATGCATGGATTTACGTATAGCCCAGTTGTCCCCTTTTCCCTGTTTCACAAAGATCTTTTTGCCTTCTTCATTATAATGCAAGAAGTGATTGGTAGCTTTATTTATAACACGCAAATTTTGCTTAAAACTGACTATTATATTTTCCAAAGCCAAATATGTATCCTGTGTAAACGATGCCCACGGTTTTCTGATCACCCATTTATAGTTACCGTTATTATCAGTCTTAGCTTTATCACACAGCAGTTTCTGCAAATCATATCGGGATAATTCAGCCTTAGCTGTTGCCGACTCATTATTTAAATAATTAATAATATTCCTATTTGCACACGCTATTATTATGGCATCCATTGCATGATGACGATGATCTATTCTTTTCTTATTAAAACCTTTTTGCAATTCCAAAGGCATTGTCGGAATTTCTTGAATCCCAACATTTTTAGTTGTAAATTTATTTGTACCGGTCAACTCATTGAGTCGTTGAAAACGAGGAAGTATAATCTTATTCCAAACCTCATTTATTCCCCAATCTTTCTTCAAACGATCCGTAACTCCTCCGGTACAAGGAATTATATTCTTTGAAATTGCTTCTTCCTCTCCTTTTTCTCTAACGATGTTGGAAAGAAGAGACTTTACAACTTTGCTGATGTACCTACTATCATTCAGCTGACGAGTAACAAACTCCTCCGGAATATCATCCATCAAAAGTTTTTTCATTTTACCACGAGTACGCGAATAGTTATCTTTCACAAATTGCTCATATTCATCCACAGTGAAGATCCTTACTTTTTTTCCAAAAGGAAGTTCTACTATCTCCCCATGATGCTTCACAATAAACTCATGTCCCAATAAATTGCTTTTAAGCTTATTGACTTCCGCTTCACAAATCACCTTGTTACTAAAAGAATCATCAAAATAACATGATTGAGGAATGACATGCTCTATTTCGTATGCAGACGTAAACAATTTACCTAATGGAATCACTTCACCGGTATAAGGAGAACGATACTTCTGTTCCAGCCAAAGCTTGTAACGCAAAACTTCTGACCTTGAAGGACGCTTCTTCAAATCTGTTTCTGTAAACTTTTTCAATATATCCGATATTTCCTCCGGTAAATCGGAGACACTATTTAAAACACCCTCTTCATAAATACGCAAAATATCCTGCTGACTTGGCGAATAAGGACGAACATTTTCAACCTCATATTCAGGATTCAAAAATTCTGTGAGCAAATACTTGATACGCAAGTTGGTATTCTCATTTTCAGACATTTGCTGTGTCATTTTCTTCCGCTTGTCAGCCGGATTCTTCATCTCACACCCCAACTCCACATGTATCTCATCAATATTTCCCACTTGTTTCCAAATATCACGAACAACACGTAGTGTTTCAATAATAATCTGCTCAACAATTGGATTACGCAATGAATGTTGCTTAAAAGATTTTAAATACGAATCAATATCAGCAGGAGATTTCCACTGGGTTATTTCTTTTGCTTCAGAGTGACGACCATAAACAATGTAACACACTAACCAAAGAGGCAAACCTCTGAAATCAGAAACATCAGCAAGATGAATTGCTTTCTCCCTTACTCTATTTTCTATTTTCTCATCATATTCTCCTGTTATTATCTTATCAATCCGTTCACGCGTTCCTTTATCTATTGAATTCTCACTCCAATATTTTCCCATACGCATTAAAGGCAATAATTTTTTAATTGCTTTTGCCGAATAGGAACCATATTCTTTTTTAAAAGGTGGGAATTTCCGGAATACATCAACAAAAGAAGCATTCAGGTCGTGTTTATCCGCAAATTTCTGCAAAGCTTTTACTATTTCATTCTTATCTTCAACCGAATATAATATATGCCATAAAGCTTCCTCATTCTCTTTTGTCAGGAATTCAATAGAAATATCACATTTCTCCAGACGCGCCAACATCGATGAACGGGTTTCATTACATGGATAAGGTTTATCTTGTACATAATTCCAACGATAATTCTCTACCTCTTTTTTCAGTCCAAAAAGCGGATATTTCAGAAAAGCCTTTTGATCAATTTCTTTTTTACCATTCAACCAGTCAAATAAAGCAACATAATCTTCTTCAGTCTTCAATAACTCATTTGTAACATCCACATCTTGTGCCAAGCCTTTCCTATAAATACGCAGATTTACTATAAATTGCCACAAACGAAATTCTTGAAATAACGGATGTGATTTAGCAATACATTTTACAGGAAAAGATTTTATCTCTCCTGTTTCCTTATCAAGGCAATGATTCTCCTCATAAGGGCAATTGTCTATTAATGATTTTTTGCTTTTAAGAGGACGCTGATAAAAGAGTATATCCTCTAAAAACAAATAAGTAAAATCCCGATTACCAATATTATTCCGATGTGCTTCATTTATTGTATATAGTTCTTCAACACAAGCAGCATACAATGCTCTATCTTGCAATTCCGGATGGAATTCCTTCTGTTTATCCAAAATCTGTTTCAGCTCCTCCTTATAATATTTGCGTTCAATGGTTCTCACCAATCTTCCACGAATTTTCTGACTAGGATTTCCTAAAAGCGTATCATAAATATAGGTACCTACAGTCTTATGAGTCTGATCAATATCCGCTTCTGTTTTCTTCTTGACCAATAACCAATCATCTTCCTTAGGAGCACGAAAAGAGCGTTTTACATTCCCTTCCTTATCTTTTTTCGGAGTTCCGTCCTTCTCTAAATCCGTAGTTACAATGAATTCTTTAGTTTTTCCAACCCAATCAAGAGGCATATTACTTGTTCTTCGATACACCCATCCATTTTCCAAATGCACATTATACCAAATATCCTTTCCCTTTTTTTCTCCGGAATCTTCTACTGCAACCACTTTAAGAGCATAGAATTCAACCAATTTATTATTATTTTCCTCCTCTTCCTCACCACGTAATTGATAATATCCACGCTTTTGATTAAAATTCAATAATATCCACGCCAATTCTTCTTTTGAAATTTTAGAAGTCAATCCCTTTTTACGGAGATAGTAGATAGTCCAATCATAAGGTACTTTTTTATCATCTGTTATCAGATTCGGATGATTTAGCTTAAAATCCTCCAGCATTTCCTTAAATGAATCTTGGAATATAAATTCAAACTGACCTGCTTCATTCTTAAGCCAAGCCAATTTAGGTTCCTTACCCTTAACTATTTTACCATGCCTATCTAAATCTTGAGCAAAATGAGAAGGCAAAAATCCTAAAATATCAAGAATTCTATGCAACCGTTCTCTACGAAGCAGATATCGTTCGCTTAAACGACGAATTCCACGCAATCTGGTTCTTTCGGCAGTTTGAGATATAGAATTACCTTTATTAAAATCTCCTATCATAGCTGCGTCCATAGGTATGATACGACTTCCAGAAGCTTGTATTTTAACCAATTGTTCACTTCCATTGTCATTGATACTTCCATTTACTACTGCCCAACCTATGCTATTGGTACCCAAATCAAGTCCTAGTATATTTTTCATAATCCAATATTTTTATCAAAACTTTTCAAAGTTATCAAATTATTCTGATAATCACTTGTTCTTTACATATTTATTTCATAGTTTTGCAATACTAATTTGAAGCAAATCACAATAAGGATTATTCCGTTGTGAAAACATTTAGGCTGCCCTCGTCCTTTAACGGGGGCTTTTTATATTTACCTTTAAAAGAAATACAAATATGAAGAAACTTGTGATATTTGATTTAGACGGCACATTGCTGAATACAATAGCTGATTTGGCTGCTGCCACCAACCAAGCTTTACAATATTATGGGTATCCCACCCATAGCACAGATGATTACCGATTCTTTGTAGGAAACGGAATCAACAAACTGTTTGAACGAGCATTGCCCGAGAACGAAAGAAGCGAAGAAAATATTTTAAAAATCCGTTCTCAGTTTGTCCCTTATTACGATAAACACAACGCGGATTTTAGTCGTCCCTACCCGGGTATAGCAGCACTATTACTGGCTTTACAAAATGACGGAAGAAAAATAGCTGTGGCGTCCAACAAATATCAAGCTGCTACACGAAAACTGATTGCACACTATTTCCCCGAAATAAATTTTGTGGAAGTATTGGGACAAAGGGAAGGAATACCTGCCAAGCCGGACCCTTCTATTGTAAATGATATCATTGCCACAGCCGGAGTCACCAAAGAAGAAGTGCTGTATGTAGGAGATTCCAATGTCGATATGCAAACGGCACACAATGCCGGAGTCACTGCCGTGGGAGTGACTTGGGGATTCAGACCGCGAACAGAACTTGAAGCTCTTCATCCCGCACACATCATCGAAAAAGCAGAGGAACTGATTCCATTGCTTGATTGATTAGGACGGAAATATATACAAACAGCAGATATAGTGAAAACATTTCATCAAAGAACCATCAGGTATGTGATAAAAGGTTTGCGTTATCTGGCAACGGAGATTGACTCTGAGAAAGTGAAAATAAACGGTTTCTACTCCGACTGGACCATGCCGACTTTCCATAATACGGTTCTTGCTCTACGCTTTTATGATAGTCATGATTTATCCATACCTGCCGGGGGGCTGATTCCGGTGTGTTCCAAGGGATTTCCGTATTTGTCGGTCTGATTATCTCACTCGGTTCGAGTACTGTCATCGGTAATATCATTGAAGGCTTTATCACTACTTATATAAGGCCTTCAAATTGGGAGACCGTATCAAGTGAACGAGACAACAGGAAATGTGGTGAAAAAAAACGGCTTTCGTAACCCGAATCCGTACACCGAAATCGGCAAGAACATACGGACTAATCATTCATTCGGAAGTAACCATCGGCTATGATGCACCTTGGAGGAAAGTACATCAGTTACTTATTGATGCTGCTTTGGCCACTCCGGGAATACAGGCCGATCCGGAACCATTTGTACTGGAAAGATCATTAAGTGATTGGTATCCGGTTTATCAGGTTAATGCCTATATAAAAGATGCAGACAAAATGGCCGCCATTTATTCTGTTCTACACCAAAACATACAGGATTACTTCAATAAGGCAGGCATTGAGATTATGTCTCCTCACTATATTGCCACAAGAGACGGCAATGAAATAACCATCCCTAAAGAGACAGCCGAAGAATAAAATGAACAATTATTCGTTTTTTACGTTTTTATAGATAAATAGTATAAACTTTAAAAGCCTAATTTATGTCTGTTATTTATAAATTCTTATTTCCCTCAAAACCGGATAGCACAGCCATGTCATTACTATTATTGGCATTACGCATTTTATTCGGTGTATTATTAATGTCTCACGGAGTACAAAAATGGGCAAACTTCGATGCCATGAGTGAAAGTTTCCCGGATCCTTTGGGAGTAGGAAGCCAAATGTCTCTCATTTTGGCCATTTTTGGCGAACTGGCCTGTTCACTGGCTTTTATCTTCGGATTCCTTTACCGTCTTGCTATGATTCCTATGATTTTCACAATGGGCATGGCATTTTTTGTAATTCACGGCAATGACCCGTTCTCTGTCAAAGAACTGGCATTTATCTATCTTGTGGTATTTGTTCTGATGTACATAGCCGGGCCCGGAAAGTATTCTATCGATCACTTTATCGCTAAAGCTATATCGAAAGCCAACAGATAAGTATTAATCAATATGCTTTAAAAAGCGTCTGATATCACTTTCCAACCTTTTATAAAGCGGAGATTCTTTATAACTAGTATGCTTGCGGAGTACTATATCAACTCCTAGCTGACGACGCTGATAGCTTGTCAGCTCATTATGGAACTGCATATCGTGCTCTGCAAGTTCTTTAATTTCCGCCTCACGCTCACGACGAAGAACATTACAAACAGGCGTCAACAGTTTCATCACTACACTATCCATAATATGATGCCCCTGAATAAACATATAAGTATTATCCGGATATACTCCCAATTGAGCGAACTCCTCTTTCATTGCCTCTATCTCTCCTATCGCTTTGGGATGACGATGCTCCAACTCCTGCAATTTCCGCCTTACACGACGGCTCATATTTTCCAAACTGCGCTCGGGCCGGTAAACACTTACCTGATCCAACTTGACAAACGAACAAAAATCAAGCAATGAAAACTCGGATAATATGTGTTTCCGATAAAACCACACCGACCAAATAAAAAGCGGATAGGCAATCTGTGAATACATCTTCATAAAGGCAACAAAATCTACCAACGGATGGTCATTCAAAGTAGCCATGACACACACTTCATGCAAAGCTCCCGAATAACATTGATAGTTTTCGATGGCGTATGCATACGTATGAAAAACATACTTATTATTGATAATATAGCGGGAAGTATGGGTAGCACCCTGAAGTAAATAATCATAATCACTGTCTACACAGGCAATCATATTCTGTCCCAACTGTGAACCCAGTTCATTCATTAATACAGATTTCTTGCCTTTCGCCAAAGTGGTCTTGGAAGGGAGCATTACTTCAAAATAACGAGTATCATCTTCAAACTCTCCCAATAGGGTACGCCAAAAAGAGACATCGTCGTAACTTTCAACATAAGCCACAATTTTTCGTCTTGCCTTTTTGGGCTTTAACCTATTCGCCGCACCGATATATAAAGAAGAAAGGTTGTCGGATAATCTCTTTCCCATAGCCGTGTCGTTTAGTTAAATTCATTGTGTTATATCGCTCACTTCGGTAACGGCATCAAGCCATCCATCCATGACCAAAGCCGGCGAATGAGTCGTGAGTACAATCTGTACATTCGGATTCAATTCACGAATTAATGAAATAAGACGTTGTTGCCACTCCACATGAAGAGAAATCTCAGGCTCATCCATAAACAGCACTCCATGCCTCTTGTCCTGTACCAAGACAGTAAGCAAAATAACCAATATCTGTTTTTCACCCGAAGAAAGTTGGTAAGGGTATAAAGTATCACCGTCTTGTTCAAACAAAATCTCATTGCTCTGACGAATAATCTTCTTTCCCGTTTCTCCGAAAAGATCATCCATTAAATCCTGGAATTTCTTCTTAGGATAAGACATTTGGGCAGCACGCATCTGGTCTTCGGGATTACCGGAAGTAAGACACTCGATAATACGATTACCGATATTCACCTGATAATCCAAATAACGGCGCTGCAATTGATAAAGCTGCCAGTCCAGCTCTGTCTTCACATTCTTATCCGCCATTTTTTCAAGCAACTCGGAATGAATCAATGGTCGGTCAAAACTTCTGATAACATCAAAATGAATTTGCGTAGCATCTTCAGGAGAAAAAACAAAATGTACCCCCGGTGCAGAGCCATTACTTAAAGCCCCCCCTTCCAAAGCACTCAAACTATTTACAGACCTGTTCAGAATAGTACTTTTACCTATTCCATTCACCCCACTCAGAATATTAACATCAGGGCGAAGTTCCCACGAGATATCTTTACGTCCCCACAGCCGCTTTATCTCGATACGCTTAATATAATCAGCCTGCTTTTTCATTTTATATAAATTTACTATAAAGCAAAGATAGAAAATATAAAAAGAAACACCTACATTTGTACTGTTATTTAAGGTAAAAAAGATATGGCTATTCAGAAGTATAAAGGACATTTGGCATTGCTGGGCGCTGCCATAATGTGGGGATTAATGTCTCCTATCGGCAAAACAGCTTTAGAGAACGGAATTTCAGGACTTTCACTGGCAACTTTTCGAATGACGGGAGGAGCAGTCTGTTTTTGGATTGCATCTATTTTCGCACCCAAAGAACAAGTAAAGCCTCATGACTTGATGATGTTGTTCTTTGCCGGACTATTGGGTATCGTATTTAATCAAGGTTGTTTTACGTTCGGGTTATCACTGACCTCTCCCATCGATGCTTCCATCGTAACAACCACCGCACCGATTGCAACCATGATTGTTGCAGCCATTTATTTGAAGGAACCGGTAACCGGAAAGAAAGTAATCGGCATCTTCTTAGGCTCCATTGGGGCTTTAACTTTGATTATGAGTAGTCAAGGTTCCACAGATGATAATGCCGGAAGCATTCCGGGAGACTTGTTGTGCTTGGCTGCTCAGATAAGTTTTTCTTTTTATCTGGCTATCTTTAAAGGATTAATCAGCAGATATAATATCTTCACATTAATGAAATGGATGTTCACATATGCCGCCATCTGCTTTATTCCATTCTCCTATCACGAAGTTTCGGCTATTCAATTTAACGAGATATCCACCACCACGTGGGGCTGCGTCCTTTTTGTTATCTTGGGAGGCACATTCTTTGCCTATATTTTAATGATGATAGGACAAAAGACATTGCGTCCGACCGTTATCAGTATGTATAACTATGTACAACCGATTGTCGGTACTTCTGTCTCTATTTTATTGGGCATGGGTACTTTCGGACCGGCAAAAGGACTGGCCGTCGTATTGGTATTCTTAGGAGTGTACATCGTCACTCAAAGTAAGAGCCGCGAACAGATGCTGGCTGAACAAACGGTTCAAAAAGACAGGCACTAACCATAGTTGTTGCAATCCCCCAACTCGGAGATTTATATAATTGACTCTTCCAAACGAAGCTGCTCTATATATTTCTCCGTGTCCTCCCAAAGTTGTTTGGCCTGCGGATGATTCATAAATTTATCTTTTACTTTTTTCGGTTTGCAAGAAGCAAACATTTGTCCGGTCACCTCCGACACTTCTTCATCAAGCAATAAGTGAATAGCTGTTGCCGCACCTTCTTTAGGAGTACGGATGCAAGGACGAAAAAACCAATCTGTCAGTTTATCAAACCACATATCCATACGGATGATATTGGTAGAAACTG
>ERZ859894.686-NODE-686-length-12839-cov-3.919509_pt1 | contig 12839 bp, 10 predicted proteins | sample MGYA00510117_ERZ859894 | MGnify/ENA primary metagenome ERZ859894 (study PRJEB30046, sample SAMN00715164) | human gut metagenome | study: EMG produced TPA metagenomics assembly of the A metagenome-wide association study of gut microbiota in type 2... | reverse complement strand
CTCGCGCGGGCCCCCCCCCCCCCCCCCCCGCCCGCGGGGGGGGGGGGGAGGGCGAGGAAGAACTGGACCGGGAAGAGACCGGCTTCGGCATCCGTACCCTGAGCATCGATGCAGCGCATGGGGTACGCATCAACGGGCAGACCGTCAAGCTACGGGGTGCCTGCATCCACCACGACAACGGCATTCTTGGTGCAGCTACCCTGCCCGATGCCGAGGAGCGCCGCATTCGTCAACTAAAGGAAGCGGGCTTCAACGCCATCCGCTCCTCCCATCACCCGGCAGGGCGGGCGCTGCTGGATGCCTGCGACCGGTACGGTGTGCTGGTAATGGACGAACTGAGCGACGTATGGAACGTGCGGAAAAATCCCTACGACTATGCTCTGTACTTTGAGCAGGACTGGGAGCCCACCATTCAAAAGATGGTGGCCAAGGATTACAACCATCCCAGTGTCATTTTGTACTGTGTGGGCAACGAGATCTCCGAGGCAGGCTCGGAAAGCGGAGCGGAGACCAACCGTCGGCTCTGCAACACCTTCCGGGAGCTGGACCCCACCCGTTACACCACCAACGCCCTCAACGGCCTTATGGCAGCCGGTTACCGCCTGCGGGAGATCATGGGGGATGTGATGCGAAAGTTCCCGGCACAGCCCGGTCCCTCCGGCGGCGATGGCGGCGGCAGCAATGCCCTGAACAGCTTTATGAGCCTGATGTCCGGGGAAAAGGGTGATTACTTTGCCACCCATCCGCTGCTGACTGAGGCGCTGTCCGGCTGCGAGGATTCCTGCGATGTGATCGGTCTGAACTACCTTACCGGACGCCATGTGCTGGAGCATGAACTGCACCCCCACAAGGCAGTGCTAGGCACCGAGACTTACCCAGCAGACATCGTGCGGCTGTGGCGCATCGTGGAGGAGAACCCCCACATGATCGGTGACTTCACATGGGCGGGCTACGATTATCTGGGCGAGGCCGGCTGCGGCATCTTCCATTACGATGGCGGTGCCAACTTCAGCAGCATTTACCCGGAACGCACCGCCTACATTGGAGATCTGGATCTGCTGGGCAACCGCCGCCCCATCAGCTATCTGCGGGAGATCGTTTACGGTCTGCGGAAGGCACCCTATCTGGCAGTGCTGCGAATGGAACACAACGGTCAGACCTCCAGCAAAACGCCTTGGATGTTCAAGGATAACCTTTCCAGTTGGACATGGCCCGGTTTTGAGGGACAGACGGCTTCGGTGGATGTGTACTCCGCTTCGGAGGAGGTGGAGCTGTTCCTGAACGGAGCTTCTCTGGGCCGCCGTGCCATGGTGGATTTTATCGCCACCTACAGTGTGCCCTACACTCCCGGCGAGCTGAAGGCTGTGGGCTATACCGGCGGTGTGTGTGACGGCGAGTTCACGCTGCGCACCGCACAGGATGCACAGATGACCCTTACAGCAGATCGTAAGACCCTGCAAGCTAACGGCGAGGATGCCGCCTTTGTGATGATCCAATTCGTGGATGCAAATGGCACCGCAGATCTGCACACCAAGCACACCCTGAAGGTGGAGTTGGAGGGTGCAGGCATTCTGGAAGCCGTAGGCAGCGCAAACCCCTGCTCCGAGGAGCGTTACGATACCCCGGAAAGCGAGACCTATGACGGCTGCTGCATGGCGGTGATCCGTGCAGGAGAAGCTGCGGGTGAAATTCATCTGACCGTCACAGCTGATGACAGCGTTCAGAAGCAGCTGACGATTCTGGTTCAGAAAGCAGAGGGCTGAATCTCAAAAAGCCGGTGAAGGCTCAAAACAAAAACAGGGTGTGTCCTGCGAACGCACCCTGAAAGATCCATATATCACAAGAGAAATAGGGCGTTCCCCATCGGGGACGCTCTGTTTCTCTTTGCGGGGGTATCTCGTTCAGACGGCTTATGTAAAATTCAAGGTACAGCTCCCCAAAAGAAAAATACCGCCCTGCAAGACAGGCGAAAAATTTTGTCGGGTGAAACGACGGCAAAACAAATCGGGTGTGTTGCGGGGCGGTAAAAATCTTCATGGTGAATAAACCCTCACCGTTCTGTACTTTTCTACAAATTTGGTGGGATTTGCGATAGAGGGTATCATGGAATGCAGGGCGCGTCAAGATGGTTTTGCAAAATTTATTGTGGTAAAGCGGTGATAGTAGGACTTATTATTTGAAGCAACATAAAATTCAGCAGTTCTGCGATTGATACCATTCATTGAAATAGCGGTTGCTTTCCTCTTCATTGTGAACCCATTTTTTTGATGATTTGAAGGCATTGAATGGAGGACTGTACCCTCTCAGCGGCGTGATTTCCCGCACGTTTTTGACATTCCGATGCTGGATAATTTCAAACTCACTGCGCTCTGGAAGATATGCAATCACCTTGTCGGCGTGAATTGTTCCTTGATATACATGGCAGGGGCAGCGGTAAAAGAGTTCACTGCGGTGCGCAAACCATTCGGCAACATCGTAAGAGAGTGACCATGAAATGGACAGTGGCGCACGCTCAATGCTGCCGATGCCGCCGCGATATACGGTGAACATCTCAATGTCTCTTACGCTCTCCGGCAGAGCATCGCGCCAGTTGTCAGGACGAATGATTTTGGCTCGGCGGACATACTTCCGAATGATGGGAGAATGATCGCCGTGACTGTAATAATGTTGTAAGGCGTACCGACATTTGATTTCAAGAGGCATCAGATGTTCGCATTTGTACAGAAGGTCTTCCATCATCTTGGCATCGTAGAAGGAATATTTTTCAAAGGTTTGCCAATCTTGGTCATGGGCAGCTTGGACAGCTTCTTGGAATCTGGCGTTGAGAAACAAATTGTCTCGATAGATCACGCTTCGGGTCGCCTCCTTGTCATGGTTTGTTGAAAGGTTCGCAGTTCCTGTCCTATAAAAGAAAAGAACCGCCCTGCAAGACAAGCGAAAAATTTTGTCGGATGAATCGGCGGCAAAATGAATCGGGTGTGTTGTGGGGCGGTAAAAATCTTCATGGGGAATAAACCCGCACCGTGCAGTCATTTGCGACTAACGCGGTGGGATTTGCGATAGAGGGTATCATAAAAGACTATAAGATGTCAACACTCTATCGTAATGAATACAACGAACAAGCTAAATTCACAAACAACAGCTTTATGTTGATTGAAAAATTGGTTGAAAGTTAAATTTAACGTGTGAAATATGCGCTATACGCATAAATGAGGTTGATTATATGTTTTGGAAATCATATAATATAAAATAGGATGTGAATCAGAAAGTACAACCATCAAAATTGGTTCAAAGGGAGCGATACTGTGAGCGATTTTCAAAAATACCTAAAAAGTCAACTAGAAAAAATCACTTTAGAGGATGCTGTCCAAAAAGAAATGACAGAGTATGATTTAGGAAACGATGTTGGCTTATTGATCCGTGAAACTCGAAATGAATTAGGCATAACACAAGAAGAACTTGCAAAGAAAACCGGAATATCGCAATCAAGTATTAGTCGAATAGAAAATGGCTCAAGTGTACCTAGTTTATCAACATTAAAAAAAATAGGCGATAGCATTGGAAAGAGAGTTGTCATTACCTATGAAGATTCTGAAGGAGAGGTAGAAGATAATGGCGATACAGATTGACAAATTTAATATTCATGGGTTCAGAGGCATTCAAGAACTGACAGTTGAAAATCTCAATCATATAAATCTAATCGTTGGGGATAACAATTGTGGCAAAACAAGCGTACTAGAGGCGTTGTTGCTACTGAGAAATCCAAGCAATATAACGAATACAGTTCGTGTAGCGCGAGTACGCGAAACAGCACGTATACTCCGCGCAAGTAGTTATGAAAGTTTCGTGGATTTGTTTTCAAAAACTTCGGATGATTGTTGTATTAAGATTTCAGCAGAAGGCTCTGAAAAAATTTTTGAATACGAGTTGAAGGGTGAATGTACGCGGATAATTCTGGACTCACAGGAATTAGAAAGAACGACTAGAGAGATAATACTTGGACGAAGACGTGAACGACCAATAAAAGAAACCGAAGTGAACGCTTTCAATGGACAACTGATTTCAAATATAAATGGTGAAATCCGTCAAGAATCTGTGCTGTTTCATGAATACACACGGATTACCGGAATGGCAATAGAAAGAGAAGAGCCGCTAAAAATTCGATATCTTGCACCGTATGATCATATTCAGGGAGGGATTATTAACGAGATAATTTCAAATGAAGAGTACAAAAAATTATGTGTGCATATTCTTCAACTTTTTGATCCTAATATTATTGATCTTCTGGTTTTAAAAGACAAAGTAACAGAACGATATGTGGAATATATAAAGCATCAAGTTTTAGGAAATATGCCGATCTCAACCTATGGAGACGGAATAAAAAAGGTTCTATCGTTGGCTAATGCGATAGCAAAAGCCACTAATGGAATCCTGTTGATTGATGAAATAGAAACGGCTATCCATTCTAAATACTATCAAGAAATTTTCTCGTTTGTTGTACTGGCTTGCTTGCAATTTAATGTACAGCTATTTATCACGACCCATAGTATGGAAGCTTTGGATGCTATATTAAAAACGCAGGACTATTCAAATCATCCTGAAGAAGAAAGAATCAGTGTTATCACATTGCGAAAGGGTTCTAATAAGACTTTATCCAGAGTCATGACAGGAAAGCAAGTTGAAATGAACCGAGAGGCTTTTGGTTTCGAGGTGCGTATATGAGAAGTGTGATTTTATGTGAGGGACACACAGACGCAATACTCCTTAGTTATTATTTGGGACGTGTATATGGTTGGAAACCATTAAAACGTCAACCGACAAATTGCTTTATAACTGTAGATTCTCAAAATCAAGATGTAAATTGGTATAAAAAAGCAGATGATGAATTGCTGATTTGTGCGGTGGATGGAAATACAAATTTTGGATCGTTTTATCATAATAAAATTGAACATCCAATCATAGATTCTGATTTATTTCAAAAGCTCGTTGTTATAACCGACCACGATAAAAACACCATTAAAACAATTGAAAAAAGCGTGAATGATGCTATATGGGGTGAGACAGCGTATTTTAAAAATGGAATATGGACGGAGGCAACTTACTATAACTCCTTTGCTGAAGAGAAGAAACTTCAAGTTTTACTTAAAATTATTCCTGAAAAATATGAAGGTGCATTAGAGACAGTCATGCTGGATGCTATTGCTGAAGATCCTTACGACAATGAAATTGTCAATCGGTGCAAGGCGTTCATTGATGAGATTCGACCATTTGCCGAAAAGTATATCAATAAAGATCGCCTGGCACTTAAAGCAAAGTTAAGCGCTACTTGGGCGGTACAGTCACCAGAAAAGGTCTTTCGATTTATTGATCAACAAATTCGCATGGTTGCATGGGAAAACAGTACAGTTTTAAAGTCGTGTTTTGCGGAATTGTCAGAATTATAAAAAGTATCTGACAGTAGTAGTCTTAATGTTGGTAGGAGTATAACAATGGATTTTTCTTCGATGAGCGGTTGGGACTTTGAGCGTTACTGTGCGGACTGTCTGCTGAAAAAAGGCTTTACCAAGGCTGAGGTGACCGCTGGCTCTGGTGACCATGGTGTTGATATTATAGCGGAACAGAACGGCATTCGGTTTGGCATCCAATGCAAACTCTATCAGGGTCAGATTCCAAACAAAGCAGTGCAGGAAGCCTACACAGGTGCTTCTTTCTATGACTGCGATGTTGCGGTTATTATGAGCAACTCGGAATTAACAAAGCAGGCACAAACAGAAGCAAAGAAACTCCGAGTGAAATTCTGGAACGTTTTGGATTATATGCCAGATTTAGATAAGAAGATTTCACAAAATAAGAGAATTATTTCTTTAGTAGATACAGAATTATCTTATGAGAATTTTCTTGCAGAGTGTAAAAATCAATTAAAGGCTATTCAGAGTACATTTTCCAAAGGTCCATCTAAAAGAAGCGATTGGTGGATATCGGACAAGGCGAATCAATGGCTGCTGTACAATGTGAACCTTACGGAACCGATAAAATGGTACACAATGGTTGAAGCAGTTGAAACATTTCTTTTAGACATTCAAAATTCCACGGCTTCGTACGAAAAAAGCAAGCTACTGTTTAAGAAGTTGTGTTTTATTTCAGCAGTAATCGACAACATAAACGGCATAACGTCCAAGTTTTCTATCGAAAGATATGAAATATATGTACAGGCGGTATACGAAAGCTTAGATTGTCCATTGCCAAATATCTGTGGTGATGCGAAAAATGCAGCATACAAAAGGTTGATATGGGAACTTATCTATTCGTTTGAAATGTATCAAACAGCTGTTGAATATGTATACAAGTTGTTTGAATGCTTTTCGGATGCTGAGCTAATCCGCACAATGAACACCAAATCTAATGTCTGGGATTATCAAGCGGTTGCTTGTGAGGTTAAGAAAGGCTGCTTACAGGAACTGCTGCAATATCTTAAAAGCATGATAAGTCTTGAAGAAAAAACTATAAAAAGGATAGAACGAGTTGATAAGCTTAATGCGTGGAAGCTAAAGGAGTTCCAAACAACTGCATCAATACATAAAAGTAGTCAAGACAGTCTTGAAAAAAGATATGAATCTACGGGAAAACAATTTAACAGTTTATTGAAGCGAGCGTACAAAGCAAACCAAGGGAGTTCCGATATCATGACATGGATTTTGGATAATGGAAGCACTCTATTGGAAACCTCAGCAAATACAAAAAATACGATAGACTTCGAAACGATTTTTAATAACAAACGTGATCCCGTTTCGATTGTTTTGGCGAATAATCAATCTATAAAAAACTATCTGATATGTTATTATTACTTATTCCGAAATCAAGCTGAAAAGGAAGAAGAACTTTTGATTCGAATTTTCCAAGAGAAAATGAACGAAGAACTAAAAGAACCGGAAAGGGAACTGGAAATTTATCAGGGACAACAAACGATTTTTGGAAAAGCATCTAAACGATTAGGAATAGTTGATGAAATTTTGAAAAGAAACAAACAGATAAAAAGCATACAGGATATGTATCAAAACGGAATTAAGGAAGTAAAGAAGTCCCTCGAAAAACGTCTTGATATTCTATATGAGGAAACCTTGAGTAACGCAGAACATAATAGTGTGAGAGGCGAAGTGGAAAAGCTGATTTAAGCAAGGTTACCCTACATAAAAATTTTTCGATGCTTTTGACTGCTTGAATGTTTGTTCTTTTGCGGTATAATAAAGCTAGAGGATAGCGGCATTGACCAGCTATCGGTGGCGATGAAGCAGTGGACTGGTTCGGTATCAGCCGATTGTGGAGCCAGACCGTGGGTTGAGCGTGAACCACAAGCCGAATAGATTCGATGAATCGAAAGAAAACGCTTAATAGGAGCCTTGCCTTTCGGCAGGGCTTCTATTTTTTTGAGGGAAGGTGAAAATGTGCAGGACGAACAGCAGGATATTTTGTATCGGGCAGCAGAAGTCTGGAAAGAACTGACCGAGTACCACTATGTTTTCACCTACGGCTATAAGGGTGAACTGCACGAGATCAAGCTGACATTTTCACCAGAGGACTTCCCTCACCTTGCTGGGTTCCACTACCTGAAAGATATTGCCCTTCCCCGGTATAGCCCGCGCAAAACAGTGGATATGATTCTGTCTGATAAGATCACCTACGACAAGGTAAAGAAGGGCACACTCTATCAGGGGTATGTGAAACCGCGTCTGCTGGCACTGGTGCGGTTGAAAGAAATACTGGAACAGGAGTTCGATTTGTTCTCCTATATGCCCCAATTTTATCCGTTCGTGACCAAAATCAAAGCGGATTATCTGATTTCCAGCCGAATCGAACCAACTGCCTTTGTGTTCATTATCCGGGAATCTCCCTCCGGCAATGCGGTATGTGACTTTCTGTGCTGCTCTGCTTTTGAAGAAAGTGGCCGTGACTACCGTGCAAACCAGCGCTCTCGTACTCTTCTGAAAAAAGAGCGCGTACATATCGAAACGCAGGACACGGTGGTTCTGTATGACCGCTTGCCGAAAAATCTCGATTAACAAAATGATGCCCACTCACTCATGGAAAAACCATGGGCAGGTGGGCATCACTTGTTACCCTTCTGTCGGAGCAGAAATGGTAGGTTGTCCATTTGGCATAAAATGATAGATGGGACAAGATTCAAAGAACTTCTGTGATTCTTCAGGTAGCTTATCAAAGTGAATTTTAGCCGCAACAGGATTATCTAATAGTAGATATGCACCAACGTAAATAGACTCATTGTCTTGGGCTACTTCAATAAGAGAAAGAATTTCGGCTTGTTCAGTCGAAGTCAATGCGCGAGAGCGTTTGACGGACTGAAGATAGTTGAGAATAGCAATCGGATGCTCTGTATATGGATCAGAATCCTTAATCCAAAGCGCGAGGGTAGTCGCAGTGGATAGTAGCTCAATGCGACTATTTTTACTTTCATCGTATGCTTTAAGCATTTCAAGAAGAAGTGCATTGAGCGAATGAGAATAATCTTCGGAAAAAGGAACGTGCTGAACTGCATCAAGTAGCGCGTTATAGTCGATATTGCAGTACTTCAACATTGCATCTTTATTTAACATGACGAAGTGAGTGGATGGATATTCTTTATCATTTTTGTCAAACTCGCGATATATCAGTGGTACATAGTTAAAATCATAGATGTTATGGTATTCACTATTTTCTTCAGTCGGAACAACCCATAAAAGAAGTTCTAGATTAGCAATATGGCAGCTTCGAAGAAGCGATTGGCTTGAACACATCTTGATTGGTTCTTTGTCGATTAGTGCAGCTCTCAAGATGCTAAGATTAGTATTGTCTGTGACAGAAAGGGAAGAACAGTCGAGGTCGGCTGTTGCATGAACTGCCTCTAGCGTCTTTTTCACATCTAGAAGAAAGGAAAGCTTTTTTTGAAGTGTAGGAAGATTGGCACAATCAGCTTCACTGAAAGCGATTTTTCCACCATTGATTTCATAGTGATGGGCAGAAAGGGCAGCAACCATAAACTCTGCATCTTTGATACGCTCTGATAGTGTTCCGGATAAAGTAAAATTGAATTTTGTAGGCAAGGATTGCGCTGTACTGAAACTCATCTGTATTCCCTTACCAAAACGAATGACCGTAGATGATTTAGAACGTGTGACAGTATAACTCTCAAAATAAACTTTAGAATCAATGCTGATAGGAGCATCTCGTGTAAACGAAAATAACTCAATACGGTCAAGATGAGCAATGGGCAGTTCGACTTTTTGAGGGAGAACAGCATAAATGTAAGTTTCGTGGTCAAAAAAATAATCAAGGGGCAAATCGTAATGTTTTGCTGCACTAGTAGAATAGCCTAGAGAAATAGTGTTGGTGGGTAAGTCTGAATCGAAGGATAAGAGCGCGCTATTGATAGCGGCGCGTTGCCTATTCATGTGATGCGCGAAATTAAGGAAGATATCATCGATATCTTCTTTTTTGGTCGGAAAAACTTTTAATTCAATGCTTTTGCATTTAGAGAAATCTCCTTTATAGTCCTTGAGCATTTTTTTGAGGTCGAACGGAAGAAGTCCAACATAGTATATAGTATAATGCTCATCTTCCTTATCGAAATACACGACAAAAAAGATGGTTCCTCCAACATAAAGATAGTTTCTTAAATCAGAATATTGGATAGAATACTTTATGCTCTTTTTCTTTAGATTTGGTTTAATATGACCTTTGACCTGAACAGGTACTTTTAAAATCAAGTCAGCTTTTGCATGAACGTGGCCGGACTTTTTATAGACTTCTACATCTCCATCCCATGAGGGCTCTTTATCATTGGAATTGATGTGAGAAACCAAGTGACCCGCTTTGCTTATGGCAAGTTCAACATGATTTGTAGCAATCTTTTCAGAATCCATATTAGACCTCCAGATAAGGTGATTGCAGAAATATGCATGAGAGTGCAGTTTCTTGTTTGTACTGATTATACACCTAAAATCAGAAAAATTAACAAAACATCTGAAAAATCTTGAAATTGTGATAGTCTTGACAAAAACTGAATTTATGGAAGATAATGGAATAGGTCTGCTATCGGTAGCGAGTTGAGCAGAAATAAAAGGGGCATCTACAACACCGTGGTGCTGTCCGATGTCCCTTGCGACTGATTTTATCGTTGCCCGCCAGCCTCAAGCCCTTACGTCTTGCATCAGATCGGATTTTAGGTGCCAGCCACACCAGCGGAGTGACGTCCGCTCTCCTGTTTATAGTATATTCGATTGGTACTCAAATGGCAATGGCCTTTCGAAGTAATCGATCTTCCAGTCTGCCATGGTCGCAGCCAAGCGACAGATAACGCTCTATCTCTCTACCCAGCACAAGCTGGGTGTACTCCAAGGGCTTATTATACAGCAGCCAGTCCAGCTCTGCCCGCTGTGCCGGGGTGTTGCCGTACTCGTCCTCCACGGCAATGCAGTCAATGGCAAAGGTGGTGCCATCCTCGAACCGGGCTTCCACCCGGTTGGTGTCCATATTGAAGCGGCAGGAAAGCAGTTTATTCATGGTGAACCTCATTTCTATGTAAAACGGTGTCTGTTCGGATGTCCTAAACCCTGCCATAGAACCAGTGATTGATTTGTCCATTGGGCTTTGTTTTACCCGTCTGCACATTTTTGCACACTTTTTGCACACCTGAATAGCTGGATAACAGTTGCAAAGCATTCCACTGTATGCAAATAATGCGGTGTGTGTAAATGTGAATATTGCGATAATGCGAACGAATTTGCGTTTCTTCGCACTTTTAGGATTCGACGAATGATGCACCTTTGATTCTTTTAATCAGAGGGCCAGGGATTCGAGTTCCCTCGAGCGCACCAAAAGGACGATAAATCGTTGAGATAAACGGTTTATCGTCTTTTTTGTTTTATACGGGCTTTTTGGGCTTGTACCTGTGATTTTTTCAAAAATTTTAGAGGTCAGAGGTACAAAAATGAAGAAGATCCAGAAGAATTATGAGCTGAACGCAGGCGAGAGCTTCCGTCTTGACAAGAACAGTCTCCACGGTGTCACGGCGCAGAGCCGCTTCAAGATGAGCCTGCTGCGGGTGTTCGAGTAAAAACATCTGTAGAACGCAGAAGACCGACGGCTTTCCGGGATGGAAGGCTGTCGGTCTTTTTGTTCAAAACAGGAAAATACTGGAACGGAAAAGGGCGCAAATATCCCTTATAAATGGCGTTTCAAAAGCAGAAATTTGGCCCAACGTCCAAAATTAAGGTTTGGATGCTTGACAAAGCGGAGATAGGATAGTACACTCAAAAAGAAAATTGATGCATAGCATCCTCAAGGTGAAAAAGATTCACAGAAGAACGGGCGTCTCCGAACTGAAAACGGAAGGAGGCTAGGGACATGACGCTGTTTTCTTACGAAATTTTCGATGCAGTCGCGCGTCAGGGCAGCTTTAACAAAGCGGCCCAGCAGCTGCATCTGACCCCCTCTGCCATCAGCCATGCCATCGCGGTGATGGAGGCTGAGCTTGGCTTTACCTTATTCAACCGCGGCAAAAACGGCGTGACCATGACCAGCTATGGCGCTTCGCTCTACCCGTCCATCCGGGCGGTGCTCAACAGCGACGAGGCGCGCACCACGCGCAACACGCCGGCGCTGCCCGTGACGCTCGAGCACCTCACCTACGCCAACATCGGCTATGAGGCCGAAAGCGGCGACTACCTCTACATGGAGCTCACGGCCGAGCAGGCGCTCGACCTGTACGAAAACGCCATCGTGCCCGACTGCGCGGACGGCACCATGGGCCGCGCCTGGCTGACCGACAGCGGCACGCGCATAAGCACGGCCTACGCCGTGACCATCGGCTATCAGCTCAGTCAATATGACCCGGCAACGGGCGAAACGACCTACGCCAATGTCAACTACACCCCGCTGACCGATTCCACGCGCACGCTTGCATGGCTGCGCGCGCACGGCATCGAGCCGCTGCTCGAGAGCCACTCAATCAAGTACGGCGGCGAGCCTGACACGCAGCCGGCCATCAACACCTACGAAACGGCTGACAGCAGCGTCGGCCGCTGACCCCCACAAACTGCATCCGCCCCCCCCCCCCCCCCCCCGCGGACCCCGGGGGGGGGCGGCTTTTACGTCTCGTGTTCACAAATCAGACCCGATGTTCACAAATGCTTTCGGGAATATTCGAAAAATCTTCGCCCTTTGTTCATGCGCGTGTTACAAATATCGACTACGATATAGACACTTCAAAAACAACACAGCCGGGAGGCAGATAACATGAACGACGCTTCCAATTTCCCCGAAAGCGAACAGCCGGAAGGCATCCCCACAGCATCGGATGCAGCCCAAGAGGCGGACGCGAACACATCCGCGCAGGCACAGACGCCCGCGGACGACAACGCCGCTGCGGCGCGCACCTGCCCGCAGTGCGGTGCACCCGTCTCGGACGATGCACTGTTCTGCAATAAGTGCGGCGCACAGCTGTAAGCCCGTAACCGGAAAAGCCTGCAACAGGGCGGTATCCCCCACAGGACGCCGTCCTGTTTTTGTGAAAAGCGCAGAAAACCATGAAAAATGCTGGAAAATTGCGGTTTTTTGCTTGAAAAACCGCAGCAGCTGCGGTACAATTTACAGTATCTTTTCAAAAGGAGATGGAACGTGTGCTGGACTGGACCCCACAGCCGCCCTATACAGCGGAGCAGCTGTTACAGGTGATCCGCATCCTGCGGGACCCGGAAAACGGCTGTCCGTGGGATAAGGTGCAGACCCATGCTTCCATCCGCAAAAATTTTCTGGAAGAGACCTGCGAAGCGCTGGAAGCCATTGAT